>JAABUP010006463.1_pt1 | contig 16643 bp, 13 predicted proteins | sample 5559201 | NCBI WGS metagenome assembly JAABUP01 (sample SAMN10711887, study PRJNA513373) | rock metagenome | isolation source: Antarctica rocks | place: Antarctica
GAAGGTCAAATGTGGAAAACATCAAGACAGTCTAGAACGAACTTGAAAACCTGCATATGATCTTGCTGCGCAAAAAAGGATCTCATGGTGTTTGTGTCCACTTACAATACAGAACGCGCTGACACGAACGACGAGACCAACGCGGTGGACAGGCGTGTATTTGCCTGAGCATGTGGCCGCTGACAAATCATGCTATGTGTCCGCCGCTGTCACGCTGTGCGTGTTGAGCAGCTACACCGTTTCCGCCGTTCATACGTGAAGCGGTTCGAAGTTACTGCATGCAAGCTTGCCCGCGAACAGACGCAGTGCTTTTTGATACCGGCAGTCAGAAAGGGCAGCGTGCTTAGCAGATCAAGCGATCGCTGAAAACGTCGCAGATCTGCTTTCGAGTCACATTCCCACTGAAGTGCGTGCGGGAGAGTTGCTTCGTCGATTGCGCTCCAGCTCTGCAGTGAACAGCAGCTGCTTTGAAAGTAATCTTGGATTCGAGTCGCATCTCAGGTGGACAACATGCTCTTGTGTGAACTTGCGTTTGTGTGCTGCCTGTCGGCTTGGCTTGTCTATAGCATACTGTCAAGTTGTGTTGTCCAAGAATCCCCATCGCTCACCCTGAGCTTCTGCTACAGGCTGGAGTCCCTCCATTTCAGTGCCATATAGCCTGTGTGGTGGGTTCTGGTACAGCAATCGCAGGCCGGCCGATGCTTTGAGTTGTCGAAGGCGACTTATGGATCTCGACACCGACCGGTTGCTCAGTGCACACAACGAGAAGCGACCCTCACCTTTGAGGGTGCGCATACCGCCGAATCCGCACGCGTCCTCGGGCAGCAACACACCGTCGAAGTCAGATGCTCATGTCTCCAACACCACCCTGCGAGAGCGCCTGCATAACAAATATATTTTGTCAGCCACGACGCTGCTATTGCTCTTTCTACTAGCATTTCTTTACTCCAAGACTGGTGCTCAACCAGTCAGTCAATACACTCCCGCTCGGCAAGGTGACCTACCGACCCACCAGTATGAGTCTGCTGCTCCCAGTTGGCAGACCTTCAGTGCAGACGCCAAGTTTGCTGCAGTGCTCACACCTGCATCTTTCTCTGACAAGCAGCAGGCATCAGAAGCAAGTGCTAGCCACACGGACCTGCCACAGACTGATGTAGCAGCTCAGCTGTCTATGAGCCTGTCAACACAGCAAGAGAGCACAACAAAGGCTGTTGTTGTTGCTCAGCACAGAGAAGACATAGGCTGGCTAAGTGAAATACCTTCACATATACACCAATATGTCTACCAAGCAGACAATGCAACTGCAGAAAGGTCACTACGAGTCAATCAGGGAGAGACTGCTGTTTACTTGCAGTACATTGTTGAGCAGTACCACAACCTACCTGATTCTATCGTTTTCATGCATGCCCATCAAGACGCTCCTCATATGCCTGACAAGTTGGATCTCTTAAACAAGCTGAGGTGGGATGCTTTTGGGTATGCCAACCTACGCTATACCAACATTACCTATGATCTATGGGGTAAATGGACAGGAGATTGGCTGTGCCCTCAGAACCCTTTGGAGCGGCCCCCAAGTGAAGAAATCATTTGGGATGATCTCAGGGTTAATCAGTCAAGGCTGTTTGCTGAGGTATGGGACGAGTTGTTTGTAGGTCCAATAGGTCCAATGCCTCAGTATGTGCACTCCCCTTGTTGTGCCGAGTTTGTTGTTTCTAAGCAGCGTATTCAAGCTCGGCCTCTTTCCTTTTATGAGGACAGTTTGTTGTGGCTAGAGGCAACTAGCTCAGATAGATTTTGGGCAGGCAGGATTTTTGAGTATGTGTGGCATATCATCTTTGGAGAGCCAGCTTTGTATCATGCGCCAGACAAGTGTGAACTATTGTATTGCTAGCAGGAGGCTGTAAACGTAGGCTGTAGATGCAGGGTAAGTTTGTCATAGTTGCTACAAAGCTCCATAACTCTGTGGTTCAAGAATGAATTGAGTACAGACAATGAATGTTTCATAGCTAAGCCATTGCACTCTTGGTCCTTGTATGTTTGGTAGAAGTTAGGTTGACGTTTGATGCGGAATAGAAATTGCAAGGCCCACTTACATGACATGCTGCTAGTTACTATAACAATACAATATTGTCATGATACAACATTGTCAGGAACAGTTAAATGCAAATGCATGAACAAACGATGCGTTTATCAGTTCAAGCTTCAGGCAAGCAAAGTAAGCTTCATGTCAGCCTGATTTTATTACATGCTTATCTGCCTTGAACAAGTTCTGGCTGCACACAGTTCTATCGAGCAGATGTCACCCTTCAATGAGAGAGGTTGACCTGCAGCTTGGTGTCGCACATAGCAAAAAGGCTGCTTAGGTCATTGTGTATAGCTGCATGTTAGTTCAACTGGGTTGAACTGGACTTAAATATCAGCATGCCTGACAGGTCTTTTACAGCCAGAAAACAAACAAGGCTAACTCTGCCCAAGCCTGCTTGGGATATCCACAGGCATTCCACAACTTATAGCCAAGCAACTTTGTCAGCCATAGAACCTCGTTTAGATCTGTATGATGACATGACATCAACCGTACTATTGCCAAGAATGTAAAACCCCAGACAGCTGTCCTCTTGGCCAAGACCCAAGAACCTTTTCATCTGTGGGCTGTTGCACACAGATTCACCTTGCCAACTGCTCCAGTACCCTGCATGGCACACACATGTATTCAGACTCAGGACAGACCTGCCTGGTATGGTACGTCCTTTTCACACTGGCTTACATAAAGTACAGGAACAGTCCAACATGGACCACAGAACAGTTGTGCAAGCACAAGACTCAAGAGTTTAGTAAGACATGGGCCGAATACACAAAGGCTTGCAGCAGCATTGGATAATGACTGCATGTGTAGGTCAACACAGATCTGCTTCTGGTGCTTGCCCTGATAGCACACTAATAGTCTTGGATGATGCCAACAGCCTGACGCAACAGAGCACAAGGTGCAAACACAATGCCTGAGCATGTTTGCAGTCACAGTCTGACCTGCTAACCCTAAAGCTGTGCCCTGCAACCACATATTCTGTACAGCACAGCTGGTGGCTGCCATTTCTTCCCATTCTGGTTGCAGCTTGTCTGGATTAGCCTGTCCCGCAAACACAACATTGTGAGGCTGTGACCCTGACATGCAGCTGTGCCTTGTCTTTCATGTGCAGCAATACCAGTACTGGCATGTGCAGCAATACCAGTACTGGCATGTGCAGCAATACCAGTACTGGCATGCAGACAAAGCTTGAGCAACAACACAATGCATGCCTAGCAGCCTGCAAAAGCTTTGCAAGCATCTCTAGTCAGGGAGTTTATCTTCAATCCTCTTGGCTAGGTTGTCACACTGTACGACCTGCTGCAAACAAATGATGCACTGCAGAGTTGAACAATGCATATGACAAAAAATTGCACATATGACAGACTGATTATGTATAAAGCATGATGTCACGTCCCTTGTACAGCATAATCAAGCTTGCTTTTCAGGTTGTCCGTGAGACAGCAGCATCTTGTGAGAGCAAGTCTGCTTGTGTGTTTGGCACTATAGCCTGAGCCATAAATGCAGATCCACGCGCATACACAGCTGTGCATTCTTGTGTACTTCAGCATTTCAGTCTTGAACACATCCAATCCAATGTTTGAACCATGAAGACACGGCATTACAGCAACGCAGGAAGTCAGACCTCACACCATCATAACATGTAGACGCACTTGTACTGTATTGCTTCGAATTGTGAATTGAGAAATGAACAGAAGGGCAAGTTCAGTTCAGAAGGCTCACTTGACGCTTGCTGCAGATGGCTATGAAGGTTGCCCGTATGTACAGTGCTGCCTTAGACTCCATCTTTTTCTTCTTCTTAGTATAGTCAGCTTCGCTGAGGGTACTCTACATGATCTTGCACAGGACAATTCACCGCTGTCAGGTTATGCATTCACCATATGATACAGCACAGTGCAGCAGAGTTTACGCAACTGCACAGCAGCAGGCGAAGCTGGCTTCAAATCCATCAACCAGCATGCTTTTGAAACAGATGTCAGCGCATTACACAACAGTCACAGCAACGTGACAACGATTGCCTGGAAGGAGTCAGTGTACATCCATGCTGGAAAATGTTGTATGCATATGATGCATATGACATGTTGCTGACAGATTTTACATGGCCACACCTGATCAGTCACTTTGATCATGTCCTGCAAGCCATCCTCGCTCAGCACTACCCACCTCCACGGTTCTGTTTTGCCGTGTGTAGGAGCCCAATTGGCAGCTTCCAGTAACTGCTCTATCTTTTCCCTGCAATTGTATTGCCATATTTCTGCCTGCAAGATTTCATTGGTCTGCATTTGCAGATTTTCATCATGAATGATGAACGAGCTACAATTGAGATCAGACGCATCCAAGTAGGACTCAGGCAGCATGCCATTGACTGTTAGAGCCTGTCTACACTCTGTTCTGCTATGCAACACCCAGGACTGCTCTTGCACCGTGAACCTAATTGAAATTACGTATAATGGACATCATGCAGTAACTCTGTACATATCTCACATGCCCTTCATTGTTGAAAAAACGATGTACCTGTCAACAAGCTTGCCAGTGAAGTCTTTGGGGAAGACAGATCGGCGGCTTTTGATGAGTCGTAGCACTTGGTCAGCATTTGCTGCTGTTTGTTTGGGTACCGGCGGAGATTCAGTGACAAGCTGCTGTTTGGCCTACAGGGAACTGGCCAGTTAGAATAGCAGGACAGGTAACTGTCAGCAAAGTCAAGAACATAAACAGCAATGCTGACGTTTGGATCCTTCTGAAACAGCCCATACACGACCCAGGTGACCAGTGGAGCTGCGGTCAAGACGTATACACCCATCACAATCAACACAGCACGTAAAGCCTTTTCCGGGGAACCATCGAACATGGTCACAAACGTCTTTTGCATGAGGTCTATCATTATGCGACCACGGGGAAGGCCCTGCAAAGTGTAATCGACCATGAGCGAAGACGCAGGCAGGTACAGGCGCCTTAAACGTAGAATCATTAGATCAGCCAAACATCATCAGGTCAACAGGGAGTCACTGGGAGCTTACTGACGGAGACAGAGGCGTTCTCGATCGCAAACAGGTCCAGTGATCGGTGCGAGTGCTTGATGCTTCCACACGGAACGATCAACCTGTTTTCGGTGATTGAAACTCGATGCTGATCTCGTTCGGCTTCAACAATTCACGAGTTCTGTCGTGTGCTCTCAACTGCCGACAACAGCAACGGGCAAGGCTGAAGAAGCTCCGTAAAGCCAGGTTAATTTTACATCCATTCTTTCAAGAAAGACTTCTTCGTCTTCCCAAGTCAAGTGGGATTGTAAAGCATTGGAAGCAACAGGACCCATGAAACATATGCGCAGCTCACAAAAGGCAGCACACCTGCAGGTATGCTCATGCTCTGACACAGTGTCAGTGACTGGAAGCGACAAATAGGTGCGTGCCTCAAAATTGACTGAACAGCACAACAGTAAATGATAGATAGTGGGGAACACAAAACATGTGTCATCTGACAAACCCGTGCCAATCCCCAAGACAGTCAAACCTCACGGCATCCTCTCTCCCAGTGAACTCTCCAACGTATCGCCTTCACAGGTGTCTAATGTCATGCCACAAATGTGTAAAATGGCTGCAAGGCTGCTCCTTGAGTGGTCCACTGCAGAGGACCAGTCATTTTGGATGCAGGGTGCTGCGTGCTTCAAGATGAGAAGCTGCAAAGGCTGTGTTCCTAGGCAACAGCTTCCTGTCTGAGCCAGTTGGGTGCAGACTGAGCTTCTGCTCCAGATGAGATGCTGTATGTGTTGTTCTGACAGGACGTATGGGCTGTGGAGCACTGATCCCTTGCAACGTACATTGCATCTCATGCTGATGATCTGTTCCTGCATCACACATGGCTGGCTCAGGGTCACATGCAAATTCGGCACTCCTGAGCCCTTTGAAAGTCACATCATCATGGCCCTAACACGTTGTCTCTGATATCATCGATGTTCAAGCAAGCGGTATGTGCTGAAAATGAGCAGTCTTGTGGCTGATCTCAAAGACATCAGTGCAAAATGCAGAGGCTGACTGTGAATGCATGCAGTCATAGAAATGGAGTCGCAGCCAGTGTGCCTGACACGAGTCAGCAAGAAAGCCAACCTCAACTGTAACGCATTGGGGCCCAAGCAACTGCCAATGTCTGCATGTTGTCAGGATGCAGGGCCCCTCTCTGCTGTCAAAGCTGAACTCAACTCATTGTGACCAGGAGACATGCCCATTAGGTGAGGGCTTACCCACAGCATTTGGCACAGCCCCCTTCCCCCTGCTGGTCAGCCATGCGTCTCCAACCTTGTCCTCAGGCCTGCTAGACTTGTAGGGATTATCATATGTCTGCTGCAGGATGTCTGCAAACTCCCTGTGGGAGGGCAGGGCAGGAGCGTTGACTGCTTTACCCTTGCTCCATACGTCTTCAATCCAGCGATCCCCACTGGCTGTGGCCTCCCCTCTGGTTCTGACAGGGCTGTTGCCCTGCTGCAGCGTCCCAAACATGTCCTACATTGCCACACATATCATGTCAGCATGTCAAGCATTGGCTCATGCCTTGAATCAGCATTTTCTGCATTGCATTTTCATGTAGACTCAACCAACTGTAGGCTCTAGTTCTGCTCTTCAATTTCAGAGGTGGATCCGGGCCAGATGTTGCAGGGCTGTTGCATGGTCCTATGGTTGCATTGTGCTGGCTGTGCCCCGTGTGAGAGCTCTTGTTGAATTCTGATGGTCTGCCAGTGCTACATGATTGTGCACCTGAGAAAGCCAACACAAAAGGCTGTGTAGCCTTGGCCCCAGCTTTGTGCAGCGCACACATACAGTAGACAGTCCACCAGACAGGACACAGGCTAGGGTCTGGATCAGCCCGGTATAATACTGGGCTTCTCAACAAATTGATGCCGAAAGGCGTAGTCTTTTCTTTTTTCTAGGGTCTGGATGCCAAACAGTGCATCATGGAGACTTAGCACATGAGTGCAAATGCTTGTGTTACATGACCTCACAAAAGGTGTGAACAGCTGATGGCAAAACGCTTAGGTCTTAGGGCGGCACAGACACACTCACATCACCACATGGTAGAGGGACGATACCCAAGGCCACACAGGTGCTGTGTGTGTTGGCCACACACACACACACACACGCACACACGCGCACGCACGCACGCACGCACGCACCAAGCTGCAGCCATGCAAGAGCAGATAACATCAGTAAGATATTTTGTAGAAATGTTACCCTACGGCCCCTGCGCATCTCAGGGCCGTCTGCCCTCTGCTTGCCCTTAGCCTCCAGCCATTGGTCCCCCAGGGTGCGCCCGTCCTTGTACGGGTTGCTGCTCTGCCACAGGGTCTCTGCCAGGTCTGTGCGCCCTCGCCTCACCTCTGGCCCTGCTGCCTTCGCCTTGCCTATCACGCAAACCACCAGCTTGATAGGAAGCCAATGAACAGCTTGTAATAACATGATATATGCAATTGATTAATCTAGTCCTGATAGGCCTATTGTACCAGGCATACCCCGATGGTTGCCAGTATAGATTTACAAATCTTGCTGAGGCTAAGGCTCTAACCCGTGAGGGGGCATCGGCTCTTGTAATGATATATGCAATGCATCAGAGTAGAAACATTGCAATATACAGGGTCAAGCAAGCCAGTGTGACACAGTTGTAGGTCGGCGTGCATGCAGAGTGCCAGCTTGATTTTGCATGACAGCATTGGGTATCAACAGCACACACGGAGCAGTGGCTTGCATGAGTGAGCCTGTCATGTGATGTTGCAATGTGTACACATGGGGCCCAAAACATTTGAGGAGCACATCTGGGGAGCCTTGCCGCGGCTGCTACTCAATTAAGTGGCATAATGCAAGTCAGATATGACACCAAGCATGTCAACAACACTGTTTGTCGCACAATCTCTCCACCATTGTATACTCGACGTCCTGCCTGTTTAGTGTGGTGTATAATCACACATCATTGAGTAAAATGCTCTCAGGCACTGACGCTGTCAGCAACATGCGCAGCTAAACCCAGCCTGGCTTGTCAGCAGCTTGCATTGGATGATGCACTGCTGCCAAGACTGCATTGCAGGACAAAGGACGCTGTATGAGGGCAAGACCAGGCCCATTGAGATTGCCTCCAGACCCCACACAAACAGAAGCACTGCTGGCAAAACAAGCCCAACAAGGCATGGGAGCTATTTACCTTCTTTCCACATGGACTGCAGCCAAGCATCTCCCATGGGGTGGGTCTCAGCATAGGGGTTGCCGCTGGGCTGCAGCACAGGGAACAGCCCTTGCCCCTCCCCCCCTTCCTTCAGCCTCACCATGCCATTCTGCATGTTCTCTGCCAGCATCACCTCTTTGCCTGCACATCACGGTGTGTAGTATAGAGCAGTGTATAGATGTATACACGAGCACTGTATACATGTTTTGCTGACCATGCAAAGGCTTGGTGACGCAACTTTGTGAGAAGCTTTGCAGCCGCCCTTCTGCTGTCTGGTTTGCTCTTGGGTGCAAAGCTGTTGACAGGCCACAGATGGTTGCATGTGGCCTGTGCCATGATTCTGCCTGAAGCTGCTAAGCATGAGCTGAAAGAAGATGCCATTCATGCTGTCAGCTGGCATGGGCTGGATCAGACAGTCTCCCCTTCAGAGCCTGTCTGACCATGGCAGTGCAGCCGGGACAAGGAAGCATTGCCAGCTGCACATCAGTGTGATGTCACAACAATGGTCTTGCAAAGCATCACCCCTGTTTCGAAAACTATTATGAGCTAGATTAACGCACCGCGGTTGTCAGCCTTTTTGACAATCATGCGGCACAAGTTGGGGCGTGCCTGACAAGCGCGTTGCAACGCTACATACAATACCTGTATGCAGGGGTGCTGCTAGGGTACAGTCATGCCCTTGCTCACCTGTGATGACGTTGTAGTCATCAAACACCACATCACTCTTCCTAACCAGCAGCTCCTCAGGCGTCAGCAGCTTAGTAATGTAGTTGCCGTCCTGGTCCATATGGTGCCCACATGGGGTGGAGTCCAGCTTATCCCACATGACCGTGCTGAGAGTGGGCTTGCCAGCAACCGGGGGAGTGCGCAACCGTGTTGGGCACAACAGTTGCCGCTCCCTCAATGACTTCTCCAAGTCACGCTTCACAGGATCCTGGATATCGCCTGTTGGTATCCGCAGCGTGTGCTGCCTGCACATGGGAGTCACTACACTGGTCATTTGCATCCGCAGCACTAACGTATTCTGTGACTTCAAATGTCTGTTCTTTGCATGTATTTAATGAGTGACACCCGCTTATGCACAGCTTGACAAGAAAGTCAGGAAAGGCAGTTATGCTACTACTCATCGGCCCAAACCTGCCATTAGCATTGTGAATGAATGTCTTGCTATTCAACCTAAGAGAGTTTTGCAACTTGCTTGTGCTGTAAATGCGGCTTGCCCATATACACGTGGGTGCCTCAAGGTGTATACATGCTATCATACAGTCCACAGTGCATGTGTTGCTCACCTTGGCGCTAAAGGGTCATAGTCTTTTGCTGCGATGGTGTCCCTGAACACGCCGGCAGTCGTATTGACTGTGTGCAAGTACTCCTGGTACTGATTGGCCAGCCGCTGCTCTAGCTGCTGAGGACTGTTCTTTCTCAGGCCCTGGTCCAGCCGCCTCTGAATCTTCTGAAAGACCTGCAACATTGAGTAAATACCATTGAACACCAGCTCAATGATGTTTGACATTGCTGTTACGTGTACCATATGTCACAACGCTTTGCGCTGTGCAGACATGCCTGTGTTCAGACATGCCTGTGTTCAGACATGCCTGTGTTCAGACATGCCTGTGTTCAGACAACTGGCATAGGAGACTGGGCATGCAAGCATTGCAGCCTGTGCCGTGCACTTTGCAACCAGACAGCCTAGAGCGGCATTAGTCAATGTCATGCATGTGTGGAATTGGAGGCACCAGAGCAAGTCAGAGCAACAAATACTATTGGTAAACCACCTGCTGGTCCCACTCGCTAAACAAATGCACCTTCTTCTGGTGTTTGACTGATGCTGACTGTTTCAGCAGGTCATTCACTTGCGCTATGATGCCGTCTTGGCTGGTGAGCCCATGCTGCAGCTGGTCAAAACTGTCTTGGAAGGAGGTTTCACGCTGCTTTGTCAAGCGCTGCATGGTTCTGTTGAGCTGCTTTCTGGTCAACTCTCCCACCCTGTTCAACTCCTGATATTTGAGAAGTTTGATGCGGTCAATACGCTTCTGCAGGCTGTCGCTTTGAGAAAAGTCCTGTGGTGGGGTGGTAGGCTGTGTACTAGGCCTGCTGCCGCTTCTCTGTTGCGCATCTTTCTGTGGTACAACATTCATGCGGAGTCTCATAAACAGCATATACGGCACGCTGTCTCAGGTTTGTGATGACAGCATTACTATGTGTACCTGTTGCGCATGAGCCCTCTCAGCCTCGATAAGCAGCTCAGAAAGCAGGCTGGGGTTATATACTCGAATCTTCTGTTGCACTGGGTGCAGCACCTTGCTTGCATCCTTGCTGTCAAGTATATGCATGCTTCGCACTGTCGGGACACAAGCTTTGCACCGATAACAAGTGTTCGCCCTGATACAATGTAAGCTGGGGATGACGTAGAAGGGCTGGCACGACCGTCAGCTAGCTGGCCAGCGCGGTCTCTGCCTGGGACGGCATGCGCAAAACCCGAAGCTTGAGTGGCCACGCTGCTGGTGCAGCGGGCAGATCAGCCTCATGGCAGCCCTTGCAGCATGTCTCTAGCGTGCGAGCTGCAGTAAGGTATGCAGACTGGCAGCTGGCAGTTGGACTGTGATGCACAGGCACAGGAGCTAGGTGGACTCTAAATCGGCAAGTTTCTCCAGAACCAGAAGGGGATAAAATAAACTCTGACCAGAAGGGATGTCTAGTGAAATCTCATTCTGTTATGCAAATATATGCTTGCCTATATGCTTATATACTTCCCACGCACGGCAACAATTTTCTTAGTGGTATGAATCCGATGACCAATATCCGAACATGCACTTTTCATGAATCAGCAAAGCTCGGTAACCGTTGGCCAACCCACTGGCCAACCCATGGGATCAGTGTGTACAGTAACAATTTCCTAACAGTTTCCTGATGATTATTTTGTTTGTCTATCTCACTTTCTGGTCTGGATCGTTATCGATGGAAATCCTTCCCTTAAAAGACTGCAATGTAGTCAAATGGGCTAGCTGGCCCTAACGACAGTACAGTTCCTGACTGAAGCAGTTTAGGGAGACAACATTGTTAACGCCACTATCGATAGGTTGTCACAACTTGGTTGTGCTTGCGGCAAGAGACAATGGGTCCCTGTTGAATATGTTCTCATATTCAACCAAATTGGTTGGGGGAGTTGCTGCTGGTCTGCTTAGTTCTACACTTTAGTTCTACACTTTAGTCCTACACAAATTTGTTGCCTGCTAGTATCATCGGCATTGCAGGTGCAGGCTGGTACCTCACTCATCCACCAGGCACTGCCACAACAAATCATTCTTATAACCTACTGAAAAGCTTCTTATAACTTAGGGTTACAGGAAGTGGTTGGGATGCCTAAAGGAAGTCACTTTTAGGAAGCTTCCTATAATGTGTTCCCAAATTTGATATAGGAAGGCATTAATGAATATTCACCACTGCAAGATAGCAAATTTAAAGGAAGGTTTTGGTATTCCGCTAACATAGGAAATACATATGAGAACAGGACGAGAACGTTTGGGTCTCCGTTATTGCTCTCATAACCATATAGGAAGCAGATATTGAAATTCGTTACGGAACCATTCAAGACGGAGACCGGAAGTTCCTGGGAAGCTTAAAGGAAGTGTTTGAGATTCCGCTAACATAGGAAACACGGATAGGAAGCTATGAGGAACAAGACAAGAACGTTTTTGTGTTTCTGTTATTGCTCTCATGCCATATAAGAAGCACATTTCGGAATTGTTACAGAAGCACATAGGAAACTTTGATTTTTCCTATGGATATACAACAAAAAATGGGAGCAACTAATACCCCTAAGTGAATCAAGGAAGGCACATGAGAAAGCTAAAAAGCATGACAATGCCACACAAAAACAATCTGCACAGTGATTCAGGCTGCCTCTAAGGCTGATTGCTGATCTACTTGTGGCATCTTGCCCATGACATGATCACCAATTGCTATGCGGCTGCATGTCTGACCTTGTTATTGCCTTAGGATGGGTGTTGACACTGGATGTCGCTCTCACAGGTGGCTGCTGCAATCAGATGCATGCTTTTAGTATGACTTTCTGCTGATTGCATGCATGCATTGGAAAATGATGAGAGACCTGTACAGATGTGCAGGACACATGTGTGCAGCATGCATGTGGTTAAGCAGCAAACACATAGCAATTGTGCATCAGGAATGTTGTTATGACATACAATTGCAAGTAGCGCAACTTACATATTTCCAGGCAAGCACAACACAACTATAAAGGCCTTGAGAAGGTAGGCAATGCAGACAGCACCAAGCACATTCAATGGACTGTATTGCTACTCACAGATTAGGCATCATACTGGGCACCTTGGTCATCCTGAGATTGGCTCTGGGGCTACTCAGCACCCTACAATCAATTTTTGATTTGTCAAAACCATTGTTGTTGCATAAACCATTGTTGTTGCATAAATATCCAGTGCCGTGCAAGCCTGGCGCAGATCAACAACAGAGCGCTGGACATGCATATGACATAAGTAAGTGGACGTGTGCTTGTCTGCAAAATGTCACTGCAGGCCACCTCGGTGTTGCCAGCTGCATGAGGTACAATGTTCCCAGACATCCATAGGGTGAGCACGCATTGAAGGACAAGTCACTGGTGCAGCATGGCTTGCTTTGTAGATACAAAAGATGAAGTTCTCGCCTTGAAGTAGCACATGAGCTGGCTGGATCAGCAAACCACTAGTCAGACGCAAGCTCTCCTGCCTGCTCAACAATACTCCATTTCAAGCAGCTGCTGCTGATGGCACCCTCCAACAAAAAACTATCGGCAGCGGATACCAACCTGAGGCAAACACACACACACACACACACATACACATAGCATCATTTGTGACGTTCCTAGAGCAAAGCAATACTATGCCAATTCAAAGACATAATTTTGCTGGCATAGCAAATGCATGTGTGGACTTGTATGGTGTGCACAAATTCTGGCCAAAGGAACATCGTCAAAGGAACATCGTCACAGAATACGCATCCTCCATGAAAGACAGCTGGCATTGCTGCAACGCAACAGGAGTTGCAGTCGTGAGAGCATCACTCACAGGCGTTATCGGTTTTTCAAAAAGAGTCAACAGAGATGCGTCTAGCAAGCAGGCGCTCACCAGCAAATAGTACTTGCCATTACTGATGCGGGGAACTTGGCGCTTGCGGAAGGTCCTGCACATTCTGTGCCCGTTTGGATCTCTGCGCATCTCCGTTGTTCCCCAGCTTTTTCGTTGTCCCGATCAGGATGTTGACACGAGAGGTCGCTGCTCTTAGTGTCGACGCAGCTGATTTGATGGGATCTAGCGGGATGATCAACACACTAAGAGGTGGCACGGTGAGCGGGTCGAGCGCTGATGTGCTTTCAATAGTTGCCTTCAAAAATGAGCGGGCAAACCAATTACACTCCCATGAAACTACGGTTCGTAGCGACAGTATCTCTTCAGCGAGCCGGCTCGCCCAGACTTACATGCGCGTATATATATGCATGTTAACAACGTTGTATGATGACAACATTGCCACTGCTCCGAGAACTGAATTGGTGCGTTTCTGACATACTGCAAAAGTCCAAGGCTAATGCATACAATTGCAACCTATACATGCAATATACCGGTACCTAGTTATACATACAAGCAATTGCAATATACCTACTTTTATATATATATAAGGTAGTGTATACTCCGAAGACAACTTCTTCCAGACAGGAGTCCTGTGAACTAGCTAGTAAAGTCTGGAGAGGTTTTGAAATGACAGAATTTTTTGCTGACTGACTGACTGTTTGTATGACTGACTGACTGTTTGTGCTACCAACACATGACATTGCCAAAACATCAGATTTACAACAGACCACGCAAGCCCAAAAACTTCTTGCTTGGCACCAGCGTGCCTTGCCAGCCAAGACCAGTATGAGGCGCTTTGCAATTTTGTCCCACCTCTTGAACAAATTGATGTCCTCCTTGCTGTGTGGGGGGGTGGAGGGGGGAGGGGGAAGAGCAAGCAAATGATGCTGAATGTCCTCATCATCACCTACAACAGGCTGGCAAGCAGCAATGATGAGCTCGAGCCAGCATATACATCTCACTGATGACAATTGTTACACATTTCTTTTTTGCCAGGGGCGCATATCACGAGAGAAGTACTGGGGCAAACCCTGCATGATTGTAACTGTTGCCCCAGTTGTTGCCAGCATCGATGTGATATCACTGGCAAAGTCATTGTCAGCATACAGCCTGGCTGCCGCATCCGTTGACAAAGCAGGCTAAGAGCTGAGTCCTATCAGAGAAGTTTACACGTACAGGTTTGTGGGCACAAAATGCCTTGGACTAAATGAAGCCAGCTTACCATTATTAAGCTTATGACTTTGCCAACATTCATTGGAGTCAGGTGGCTGGTCTCAAAGATGTTGCAATGGCTGCACAGGCAGGTCATTTGGAATGGTGTGACCCAGCACGTAACCCAGCACCTTGGAATGGCGTGACCCAGCACGCAACTGTTGTTTGATGATGCACATGTACAGTGCCATTCACAGCGCCATGTCTCCGCTGCCTTGATCAAGTGCAAATCAGTTGAGTGTCTAAGTTGAGGAGCAGAGTGCAAGGCAAAGATGCCGCAATTGTCAAAAATGTCATCCTGAAAACAACCCATGACCGTGCAGGCAAAAGCACATGACATGCATGTCAAGACATTGACTAGATGGAATTCATGGCCAGCTTCACTAGCAGCACTGACAATGTTCAATCCCTTAATGGCTGTAAGCAGTGCTCACCTGTCTGTCCAATTACATGCTGATTTGAGAGAGGTTGCTGTCAGCATGCCTTGTGTAGGCATAGGGAATCCATATCTCAACATTCCTGTCTCTGCTTAAACTCTGCAGACGGCACATGCTGCATAAGAATTATTGTCAAGCAGAGATAAGCACCTAGATTGAAAATTGTGGGTTATGCACGGGCAAGGAAGGGCGCAGAATCCAATATTTCTGCAATTAAAAATGCAAAACTAATTGCAGATCTAATTGCAGAGCTCTCTCCAGAGACCGACAATTAATACTGCTCGATTGCAGTACTAATCCCCAGCCCTCAAACCCTTGCAGAACCCTGCAGAACCCTGCAGAACCCCTTGCAGACCCCAATTAAGCCTAATTTTAGGGTTTACAGGGCCAAACCCTAAAAAGTCATGGATTCTGCAAACATTCTGCTAATTATGCAAAATACTGCAAATGCATTATTAATCCAACTTTGACCCAAATCAATTCTGCGCCGGTGCACGGGCACCTGCTCAAATAATGTGGCACAAACAGTCAAGGTATGTGATGGAGTAATCTGTCATGTTGAGCATGGCAATCACCAGATGCCATTTAAGACTGTGTATGCAGCCACACATGGTCAGCAATCACACTTTGACATGCTATGCAGCATGAAACAAGATGCAGCGCTTGCAGCATATACCTGACAGACTGTGCTGTCTGACTAACTCATCATGTTGCCCCACAGAGTCACGGCTCCCACTCCCCACATCTGCAGTTGAGTCCGGCCTGCACAGGCAGCACATGCTCATGCTAGCTGTGCTAGACAAAACGGCTGCAGCAAGTCATACATATGTCAGTGCCTGGAAGCAAGTTTGTCAGCATGTGCACATATCAACTGCTTAACTGCTCTGAATTAACTTGGAAAGTGGAAACAGATGCGCCTCAACAGCTGGTTCGTTTATGTACCTGGTATTTGCCTGTCTTGATGGCTCTTGATCTACCCCTTGTTTTTACGGTGGTCCACGAACGCGTCCGTGGGCACATGTGTCATCTGATGTAGCCAATCGCTACTGAATATTGACCCACATCGAGGGCATATTTGCCGCTTGGAAGACCCTTTTCGTGGATCCAGCCTGTCATCTTCCATATACGTCAAGAGCAAAATGATACAGAGCACTGTGAGCAGTCAGCCAATGCACACGGTCTTGCAGCGCATCATATCTCCTCAGCCTGTGGGTGCTGGCGCCTGCGCACCAGCGCTTACTGCCGTAAGCTTGCATGGGATCACTATGGGATCAATCCCATTACATAATTAGGAAGCCCAGCCAAGCTTTTCCTATGTTGTTTAAGAACAGGTGCTACCATAAAGGAAACATGGCAGTATTCCTTTAATTTTGGGATGCATTTGAGAAGCTCATAAGAGCCTTCTCAAATATAGGAACTTCCAGCCCAAGATTTGAGAATGTTGAGCAAGACTGTGCAAGACTTGCTGGAGTGACACAACGCGTATTTACAAGCGGACTACTCGGTTCAATTGTATATTCAACCAACGAGTTGCAGTGCTCTTATAGCACTCAACAGGCCGCTGTG
>JAABUP010006466.1_pt1 | contig 16635 bp, 26 predicted proteins | sample 5559201 | NCBI WGS metagenome assembly JAABUP01 (sample SAMN10711887, study PRJNA513373) | rock metagenome | isolation source: Antarctica rocks | place: Antarctica
CTCCCCTGTAGAACGCATCCAGCTGGCCAGGGTACATCATTCAGCCGTGCCTTGCAGAAGAGCTGATGTAGGGTTTTCGGCTGCTACATAGTCACACATACCACCATGATGGACACACCACGGTCTATTACAGACACGATACACATTTCTGGCAAAACTACATCCTGCCATTGAAAATTGTGACGACATACTTGCTTGCGATAAGAACTACTGCACCTGTAACATGCTGTATTTTGCGATAAACAAGAGATATTTCGACCGAAGCAACTGTACAGCACCATGTTCACAACATAACTTTGATGGCAATAGACAACATTGCACTGGAGATGTGATAGTTCACAAACCGCCTGCCCTTTTGCCAAGGTCTGCCAGCTGCTTTGCAAATGCTTCTGGCGAAATGATATCTGTAGCGCCATATAGTATGTTCTTCGGTGGCTGGGACTTTGATGCGTACAAGGATAGTGACTCGTATTCCAGGTAGTTACCACCACCAATCATGAACACCACAGCTTCTTTGAAAGGGCCTACAGCTTTGCTAGCTCTCCCAGACACCACCTGCACAACAAACAAAACAACATATGCGATGCATATAGCAAGGACAACGCCACCACGCACAATATTGTGTTGCCAGCGCAACAATGCCTCACAATCAGTATAGCTGACACAAAGCTGAAACTTGCTCACACTTATGGCTGACATGCACGCGTCATGAACAATCTTGCCAGCCACTATGTTTCAGGCTGCATAAAGGGTTTAGGATTTAGGACTTGTGCCTCTGTCAGCGTACCTTTGGGTCAAAAGTGACGAAGGAGTCGGCCTCTGCATTTGCTTTTGCATCCATCAAACCTTCAACTGCCACAGTCACTGCTGCTTGCTGGTTCCCGGCCAGCAAGCTCTTCACACCTGCATGCATGCAGCAGTGACACCAGCACAGCACAGCACAGCACAGCACAGCACAGCACAGCACAGCACAGCACAGGTGATTTGTAAACACTTCAAAGGCAAAGCCTTCAAATACAGGAGTACTGGCTCCACCTTTCTACAGCACAGCAGCTTGGGTGTGTGCGCAATTTGACATACACATTATACCAGGAGCTTGCACTCAATGGGCGGCTATCTACTAAGCTCCTGTCAGCTCACCTTTGCACTTTTGTCATGTGATGACACAATTCTGCATTTTGTCATTACAAGACCAAGGTGAAAAGGTGAGCTAAAGGGAGCTTGGTAGATGCGCCCCTACTGAGTGTGACTCCCTGGGCAATGTCACTGACAAGTTTTGGCCCCAGGCACATGAACTGCTGTGCTGAGTGCTATGCTAATGTACAATGTGGTGCTGAGCTTCTGTGCTGATGTGCAATGTGGTGCTGACTCTCACCTTTAGTAATGGTGGTGAGTCCTGGACCAAAAGCCCGGTCAGCCCAGCTGAGCAGGTTACTTTGAGGGCCCAGCCCAGCACCCGCCAAGCCATCCAGGGCTATACTGCTGGCAGACCCTCTTACCCCTCCCCCTGTTGTCACACAGTATAGAAATTTCAAAGCATATTATGCCAGGCAGTGCAAAGTCTCCAGCAGGTTCCAAAATGAAGCTAGTAGCTCCTTCACCAGACCTGAGCAGGCTTGCATAGTCTGCAGCCATCATGCGCATGCACTACATTGCTTATTGCAGTCGGTAAGGTGTCTAAATGAAGACCTGACATAAACACAACAATGCAGTGGATGGTGATACGCTGGCAACGTAGGTAACACACATGATGACCCTGGTATAGTCAAGTCTGCTGCAGCAATGTTACCACAAACTATGTAGTGGGCAGACCTGTGAGCTTCATGCTGCGCATGCGCCGCAGATACGCCACAGCTGTGGTGTCAGCACCAGCGGTGGCAAGGCTGGATTGTAACCTCTCCATGTCAGAGTCACTGGGGAGTGCCTCACTTGTGAGCAGCCACACCAGGACCAGTCTCAGCTTGTCCATGGCAGACCCCTCTGAGCCCTAAAACATGCAGACACAAACGCGATTTTACTGTCCCCAGACGTTCCTGACTTTAGAATTCCAGTGTAGGAATGACGTTTCTGAATCGAGATAGACATTTCGGGATTGAAACGAGCTCCAGACAGTCATGTGTGAAAGCAGGCATGGCAGCACATCTGCTTTCAAATGCACGACATCGAGTCAAGGCACACTGCTTGATCAGTGCAATGACACAGACATGCTGTTGATGTGCTGCATGATGATGCTTGATGTTGCAGTACATGTGTTGGCATGTGCTGTAAAGGGGTGTTGAGCAATTTGCAGCAGGAAGAATGCAAGTCAAAAGAGCAGTTCAGTACTGCTTGCAGAAGGTTAGCTTTTAGCCGAACAAAGCAGCATGCATGCAATGACAGAGAGCAAGACTCAATGATCTGTCAAAGTTGGGCAGCACTTGAGGTAGAGACAATTTACCACCTACATGTATGCAAACTTATGCATGCAGTGAATCGCCCAGCGTTACATCTCATCGATTCTCAAACCATAAAGGTGAAAAATGCAATAGCTGCTTAGACCCTAACCCCTACAACCTATCAAACAAGCCTAACAAAATTGAAAGATGGTAGAGTTTGCAAAACCCTAATGGTGAGAACCGATGAGAAACAATGCTGGGGCAGTGCATCCACACGGTAGCAGCAAGAAGAAAGGCAGCAGAGCCTGACCCGCAGCAGCCTTTCAATGGCTGGAAGGTCAGGCTTGCCATGCAGGCAGTCCTCCTCCCTGTCCCAGTACTGCTTCAAGGCTCGCGCCTGAATCTGCTTCAGCAGGCAGGTGGCCATGTTGGTGTGCTTGTCAATGACCTTCTTCCTCTCTGTCAGCTGAGGCAGGCTGGAGATGGCGCTCATCAGGTTGCGCGTGTTGGACTGCATCAGCTCGTTGGGGTCTGCTGTTGGGTCCACATTGGAGCCTGTCCTCCTGTTCAGATCTGCCACTGCCTGCATCACCAAGCCATAATAGTGTTAATGATTGATAGTGATAGTGATAATGATAATGATAATGATAATGATGATGATAATGATGATGATAATGATTATGATTATGATGATGATGATGATGATGATGATGATGATGATGATGATGATGATGATGATGATGATGATGATGATGATGATGATGATGATGATGATGATGATGAATAACAACAATGACAATAATGTTGCTAATGTTATTGAATAAAAATAATGATAATAACAATAATAACAATACTGCTAATACTCATAACATTAATAATGATAACAACAACAGTTATGCTTATGCTTTCTGGCTGATGATGAGCTAGGTAGTGCGGGACAAGCCATGCTATGTTTGCTGTATGCAGAACTGTCAAGCTGACATATCAGCAGCATAGGCTGCTGGCCTGTTCGATTTTGCCACTGCCTTGGATGAGCGCAAGTCATGCTTGTGCATCTCAGTGTTGGTGCTCAGAGCAGATCTGCCTACTTTTCAGCTGGACAGACAAGGCAAGTCTGTAGCCATGCGCAACCTGACAAATGATGAAGGGCTGTGGCTGATTACCACGCTTTGCGTCCCTCAAAAGGTTGCATCAATGCACTTTGAGGGCAGATGCTATGTGAAGACATATTGAGAGGTGTCTAGGACTTCATCTTACATCTGTGTACTGCTTCAGCTGGACATCCACGTTTCCCGCCATCTCAGGAAATTGCAATGTTCCATTGCTCTCCCAGAAGAAATCACCGTCTCCAACCTGCACAGCAGCACAGCCATGCTGAGGCTCAGCCAGGTTGACAACACTGGGGCCATCGTTCAATATGACGTTAAAAAACAGGTGACTGAATCAGAATGGCCCTCCCATTCTGCCCTACCCAAAGGCAGTAGGTGCTGTATGATGCATGTGCAGAGTTGCTTTTGGAAGTGACACTGTGCCTCAAGGCAGGAAATGCAACTAAGCCTTGAGAAGAGCAGAAGTACACGTGTTGGTCATGGAGCGCTGCTGTCCAGACCATGGCTCTTGCAACACACTGCAGCAGCTGCACTATTCACTGAAATGCCTACCTCATATCGCTTCTTGGATGTGGTTCCTGGTAGCTGGCCTGCCTCTGCTTTGGTGTCAATGGTCACGCTGTTGGCTTGCATGCCCAACACGTCATGTACCAGGGGCTTGTAAGTCCACACATGTTGCAGCATCTGCATGACATGGTAACATCAGGCTATACGCTAATGACTGACGCGCCAGTGTCGGCACGTTTTGCACACGTCAGCTTCAGCAACAGGATGATTACGTAGACTGTAAAGGCAAGACTGATGCTGGCCTCAGCAGATCATGCCACCATGTAAGATTGACAACTCAACCAGCATGGTGGCAGAACCCAAACAGGTGGTGTTCTGATGTCTGATACTTGAGCTGGGTAAGCTACTTCCTTGTTCAGCATTGCAGCACGCAGGTGCTCACAATACAGGTGTCCCTGGCCATTGCAATGACAGTTGCATTGAGCTGTTACATACGCTCATGACGATGTCAAGAACGCTGAAGACCAAGAATTAGCTTATGTGCAGCTCGAACGCACCTCAGGCAAGAGACTATGCCAAGCAGGCAGATGCAGAGGAGCAGTGATTACCACAGACAGCTCAAAGTTGCGGTCAAACAGGCAGAGAAGAGGGCGAGAGATGGTGAGGCCGGAGGAGGACTCAGTGAACAGGTTGCTGCGAGACTTGAGGTGGTCTCGCAAGCGAGCATCCAGCGCAGTTGCCACATGCTGTGCAGCTCCTCCCTGCAATAGCACACTGCATTAGTAGAACATCAAGCAATGCAAGCTTGCCAGATGCTGTGTACTTTATATCTGCTGCTGCTGCTGCTGCTGCCAGGTTGAAATCTGCCAGCACAGTCCCTTGCTTTATGGAGTGAGTCAGCTACCCATGTGCTTGCATAGCTGTGCACAGACTGCCATACTGACACAGGCCATCCAGATGTACTCTGCATGCATTGCTCATGCATTTTGTAGAAATGCATTGTTTGTGGCAGCCTGTGAGGTGCACGCAAACACCCGAGCCAGGCTCTTTGTAACATGTATGCAGCTGAAGCTTGCTTGAGTGCAGTTGCTGATATATGTAACATGACTGAAAGGACCAAAACACAAAAAAACAGTTCACACGTGGCAGCAAGAGCCTGGCGCACCTTTGGGCATTTGATGATAGGGACTGTGCCCAGGGTGACAAGGGCACTGAACAGACCATCAACAATGCTCTCCACTGCTCCCTGCATGAACCAATTGCCACAAAGTTAGACGAGATGAACAGATTGTAAGCATGACTGTGTAAGGTTGTGAGGCATGCACCTCACTTGCCTTACCAGCAGATGGAACGTCTGATTGAAGACTCAAAAAGCACTTATTTGCTTCTCAAAAAGTGCATGCAGAGTGTAAGCAACGCACCTCTATCTGTGTATCTTGTGCTTGGGGGTCATTGAGCTGAAGGTAGGTGTCAGGTATGCCTAGACTGAACAGTCCTGCCTCTAATGCAATGAATGACATGTACTGGTCATATATCTTGGCTATGCGTTGAACACACTGTGCTGCAACTGTGTTGCTAGCAAGTGTTTCAAGCAGCGGTCGGGGACATGTCAAAGCTAAGTTAAGATGAAATGTGTCGTATAGTCCAGCTGCTACATCTCTGCTGATTGCTGCTATGGTGCTAACAGTTGCTTGCACGAAATATACAGCTGGCACATCTGGTATGGCCTCTCGTTGGTTTTCTAGGTCCAAGACTAGAGTAACACCCTGCTTGCGTAGATCTGATAGCTTCAACAAAGGTCCAATGATGCCTTTTGTGAAGCGGTCGACAACCAGAACTTTGTAGATCTCTTCGTCCTTCCTCAGGGTGTTTGCAGCAGCATTGAACTGTAACATATGCTGCACACCAGCTGCAAAACAGGGACAGGGTGAGCAGAGCACGCGCTGATCTGTGTGTATGCTGCACACACGAGGCATTGTCCTTTAGCCGATTGTGTTTGTTTGGGGACCCACCAATTTGTTTCTGCCTGATATCCAGCACCATGCTGGGAAGACTGTCGAAGGATTCGCCTTCTGTGCAGCCGTTTTGCAATCACATGCGCGCAAATGGCAAAACCTTCCTCAATGTTTCTCGTGACTTGCTGTCTGCCTCGGTGCTGCCAGGCTCGGGTCACGCACAACGATCAGCTATGCATGCAAAATCATTCGTAGCTTTGGGCTCGACCCGATGCGGCAAGACTCAGGTGAAACCCGGTCGAGCTGATGAACCGCACTGGCAAAGCGTGGGGAGGCAACTGGTCACCGCCAGACGCAGGTCAATGATCAACAAGCATGGCGAAGCTGTATGGAGGAGGGGCATCGCGTGGAAGAGCCCTTGAGGTTTCGACATTATTGCTCCGAAACGATTGAGCAACAGGCAGTACAAACTTTCGAATCTGGGAACCGACAAGTTGCAGCGCCGTTGTGGCGAAGTGGTGTCTTGTGCCAAGCTGTGTTGCTGAATGTTCAGTCGTTGCTTCGCCGTGACGTCTTGAATGCCGCATGCGTTTCCATAGGCAAGCCCAGAGGCAGGCCCAAAACCTTGCTTGTTTCGCTGCAGCTTTGAGTCTTTCAAACGGCTAAAGAAGTGCAAATACTGACTCACTTGCCTTTAGCTGCTACAAACCGTTGTTGATTCTGCGTAGTCCTGCCGGGTCTTCTGCAGTCACCAGAGGGCAACTTCGGTAGCGCCAAAGTCATATATGCGTTGGTCGCCGAGTTCCTTGGGACCATGCTGTTCACGTTCGCGGGTACTGCCACACCAACTGGAGACGTATCAACGCAGACGTCTGACAGTACAGACACAACGGCAGCAGCGGGCGGCACTGCAAACTGGGCTCCATGGTAGGGCCATACCTGCCTTTGCAGAGCCTTCTGGTACAACTATCTATCTCACATTGTAGTGCTCAAATGAGATGCCTTGTGCGCTGCAGGGGAAACGGCATGTCACTGGCAGTGATGGGTAAAAGACAAAAAGTGCAACTGTCTTGGCGTTTGAACCATGTTTACACAGATAGCTTCAGCTCATCATGCTTGCGTTGCTTGCAGTCTTTATCACAGCCAATATTTCAGGAGGTCACCTGAACCCTGCTGTGACCCTAGCTACCATGTTCACTGGTCACATGAAGATAACCAGGGGACTTGCCTATATCTTCCTGCAGATCTGCGGTGCATGTTTTGGTATACTTATGGTGGTAAGTAGCTATGCATACATTGTGTGCAACATGTTATGCTCTGTTTCCCTTCCAGGTTACGGTTCAACTTATGCATTGTCAATCCATAGAAGCACAGTAGCAGCAAACCTCAATATATTCTAGTGATGTAGGCAGGACTGGTGACTAACTCACGTGTTGGCATGGGCAACAATGGCACCGGCTGTTTTACAACTGGAACTGATGTCACATTAGGTACAGCATTGGGCGGGCCTTGCGCTCTGTGGTGTGCTGCGTGCTTTTGCACATGACTTGATCAACAAGCACTGGCTTCCAGCGCACAAGGCCTCGTGCTTGCACATATTGTGCAAAACAATGTGCAGCCTCAGCAGTGCAACAAGCAAACATCACCAAATCAAATCAAGCTCTTTTCTCTTGTTGACTGGGACTTGTCAAGTCTTTCCATACCTGCAGCAGTTGTCCAATGCTGCAGGAATGCTGTTTGGGTGGGAGACTGTCATGACTTTTGTGTTGGTATCAGTGGTATATGCTGTGGCTATTGGCGAGCCCTCCTTTGGTGTGATGGGACCCTTTGCTGTGGGCTTGGCCTTGTTTGCCATGGTCTTTGCTGGTAAGGTTGCTTTTATCTTTTCAGACACTCATTTTTTCATGTTTCATTGCAGAATGATTGTTTTTAGAAATCTATTGACAGCGCATCTCACCCATGCCCTTGCCTTTGCTGAGGTCCACTTGACCCTGTTTGGGTGGTGGCAATCAAGTTTGTGCCTTGCACCAGTGTTCATCTGAGCCACTGAAAGCATCAGTGACTGCACGCTGATTCAGTGCCCGACGCTGACCTTGTGCGTGTCCTGCTGTGTGCAACTGGCTGACACCCATGGTGTGCAGGCTCTCAGTTCACAGGCACAGCCATCAACCCTGCGCGTGCACTGGGACCTGCAGTTGTGTTCCACTGCCACTGGAACAAAGTGTGGTTGTATGTCATTGCGGGTAAGTCATGATATCCAGGCTGTAGCATCATGTTGCAGATTGACTAAGGCTATGGAACACATCTTTGCAGGCTACGCAAACATCCTTGTCGGCTGCAGCAAAGGTCTTGCAATGTCCATGCACATGTACCCATGCATGCATCAGGTAGTGTCAGAGATGGCTTGCACCAGCAGAATTAGGCAAGATAGGTTACATGCATAGACCTTGATACAGCTTTACACTAGCTTGTGCAATCATGCAGCATCTCAACAGACTGTGTGTGTGTGTGTGTGTGTGCTTCCGCACGTGGTTCGCAGGAAGCTGAAATCAGCAACGCATGCTGTTAGCGCAAGTAAGTCTGATGTGCAGTATGGTGTGTGCAGAGTGTGTGGGGGGTGTGGCTGCTGGGCTGATGGCAGGTCCCCTATACGGCACCGGGGCCACATGGCTGAAGAAGATGCTGCCTTGGATCCGGCCCACTGAAGAGCCCACTGGTGACAACAATGAGTTGGAGGACCAGGCAGCTCCCAACAACAGGGAGCTGGAGATGCAGGCACCTCTCTATGAAGCCAAGCCAAACCAAATTGTTGGAGCAAAGAAACCCCTGCCCACCTATGTGCAGGATGAAGGCACTACACTAGTGTGATTGCATGTTATACACACTTCAATAGCCCTACAGCTCAAGTACAACCTGTAATCACCTGTTGTTTTGTGGTGACTGGTGTTTGCTTCTGAAGAGAATCTCACAACAAGAGACATTCAGTCTACAGCTCCAAACTGAACAATGCCTTCAATTTGCTTGCTGTAGCCTACGGTAGCCATGGCAGAATTCTGAGAAGGTTGTGCACATGCAATTACTTACAGAATGATAGAAATGGTACTATTTCTAACATCGGTGTTATGAATTGGTTGCATTGCAGCAGTGTGCTAGTCTTCTGCCCAGACTCAGCAGCAATGCTCAGCAGTACATGTCTGGCGAACAAGTCACCTGTCTGTCCTGCTTGGTGAATGCACAATGCACCATACGCTGCATACAAGCAAGGTCTGGCAGACTGCTGCCACCACAGCATAGTACTGGGTGAAGCTTTGACACCTAAAGCAGTGTTTGCACTGGCTAAGTATGCAACAAATAACAGCAGCTTCCACAACTACAGAAGCAGCTGTCAACAACAGAAACCAACTTTCAGCAAATTCAGTGCATCTGAACTAAGGAATCAAGTGTCTGTAAGTTCTGAAGCAACGCAACAGCCCAAGTGGACAGTGCTTCCCAGTGGCAGATTGAACATTGCTGTCCACCTCCATGCTTCGAATGACTCCTCAGTCTACAGCATTCAAAACTGCATTCTCAGGGTGCTTTGCTGCTTTGATGATGGCAGCATTATCGCCCTGTTGCCCTTCTTGGCTCAAGTAAATGGCGGCCAGTGACTCTTTGACAAACTCCTGTGCAGTGACAGGCGGGTAGTGCTTCTCTGGTCCCTGAATCACTGCGCTCTTGTTTGCCTGCACCAGCAACAAACGAAGCTTGAGCACAGGACAGACCTTGAGTAGTGCCTGTGTGTTGTCAAAGCAGGCCTGGCCTGCTGCGTTTGACATGCTGTGATGACAGCGCTATCAGCAAATTGTAACATGCGGTAGCTTGCAAGAACGCATAGCTGCGTGGGAGACTTTGCAGCTGTAACAAGACGTTGGGAAATTGCAGCAGCTGAAGGATGAATTGATAGCTGTATCTTCCATACCACTTATTGCACAGCTGCAGCGGTGGTGCTGACCTGATTGAAGTAGGCGATGCTGTAGCGAGAGCCCTGGTACTCGCCCGGCCTGGGCATCCTCACTCTGTGGTAGTTGGACTTCAGCCGGTCATCACTCCACCTCATCAATGCATCGCCAATGTTGACTGCATGAAAGGCACAAAGTCATTGCCAGCATTGTGCCAACTTGCTCTTTGCATGGGGACTACTGATGTGCTTTTTTGCTGCAGACCGCGTGGTGTGCACATGGAGTGTGATAGTATGTGATGACCAGCTCAGCTCACACAACAGCAGAGGCTTGCGTACAGCAGTTTACAGCCAGTAACTGCAATTTGGCAGCTGCATACGCAGCTGCAACTGATGATATGATGATGGTTGCAGGGGCCTACCTTGATGTATTCTGCAAATTTGCAGTGGCAGACACAACTGAAAGATAATGACATCAGTCATGTTGCACTTGCATTGCTTCCAAGTGCATGCAGCATGCACAAACAGCTCAAGAGAGCTGACCTGTGATAGCTCCTGGGATAGCAGGGCAAGGAGTCCACTCGTTTGGTCTGATTGCATGCTCTGACACTGCTTCCCTGCATCACCACCTCAAGGCGTGCATTCAACAAGGATGCACAATGTACCATGACAAAACCAGTACTGTCATACAAGCCTGCTGAGAATGAGCGGTCACAAGTGCCACGTACAGGCCAGGACAGCCAGCAGCGTTTGGACAGAAACCTGCCCAATGCAGTCAAGCTGAACACATATTGTCAGCTGCTTGTGCAAATCAAGACCATTACAGGCAGGCAGTACCATTACACACACAAGTGGGCATGCAATGTAGCAGGCAAAGAGGTGCATACCTGCCAGGGCAAACCTCTAGACCAGCACCTTTGGCAAAGAGCAAAGTAATAGTTTCAAAATCACAATGAGCTCCAGCCTGCAAGCACCATGTGGCAGAAGTTAGTTGACGAATTGCATTGTGGATTTTGGTGTTTCACACATATCAGGTGTCAGCAAGAACTAGTGATGTCAGGTATGCTGATTGTCACAGACATGTTCTCAAAAGGCAATCTGTTGCGCAAGAGTCTTTGCTTTGCACAGGTTCATGCTTTGACAATATTCTTAGTTTGTACCCCAGCAAGAGAGTAAGGACAATGGTTGTCACACCATATCACACAAATTTAGTCAGAGCCCTCCCACAAGCGATAACAATATGCTGCATTGCCCTTGCCTGCGCAAGCTGGCTTGCATCACGTGAAAAACGAGTGCAACAGTATAGTAGTAAAAGCTGTGATGTATAATGTACAGCGTAATGCATGTCATGAAGAACGTGCCTCACCCTGGGGAAGTCTTCTGGGAACTCCTTCCCTTCAACAGAGAAGTAGTGCATGAGCCTGAAGGTCTGCTGAGCATCTGGCTTGGTCACATCATGGTTCTGCAGATGCAGCATGAATCCACTGAGTGCAAAAGTGATGCTTTCACAATGCATGCTGGCCTTCAGCAATGCATTGGTGGTTCAGCACTCATGGTATCAGGGCATTATGCACTGCAGAAAGCTCAAGATGCCAGGCTGCTGCAATATTTGTACTGCAGCATTGCAGCTGCTGCGTTCCTCCTACTGCTACTGTGGCACTGCTGTTGATGTATGCATCAAAATTGTAATGCAGCGTATGGCATCAATACAGGCATCAGGACAAGATCTGTCAGGGTGTTTGTCTGAGAGGCCCTTGGGCTAAGGTACAGAAGCGTTACCCTGGTGAAGAAGTCCTCCTCAAAGCCTAGGCCAATGGCAAAGCAGGACAACACCTGGAAGGAGATGTTCTGGCATTTCTGCATGAAGTTCTGCAGCAGCAAATGTTAAGTGTCAGTCTTGAGCTGAGCCACAAGTATGGGTTGCATGCCATGTCCAGACCACAGAAGCAAGTGCAGTGCTGGCAGTATCATTGTGGCAGATCAGGGTACATCAGGGGGTGTTTCACCTTGGAGTAGCTTTCAAAATCTGGAACGTCTTCATTGGTTGGCCACCTGCCCTCCATGTCATGCCACTTAAGTTGCAGGGACTCTTTGAGCTCTGGCACCTTGGCAGAGGCTCGCTTCTGCTGACCACTTTCCCAGCCAATATTCTTTTTCTGCACATGTGTCAGGCTGTGAACACATCAGGTTTTGCGCAACACATATTCAGAAAGATACATCTGATGACTTGTGCACAAAGACTGGCACAAGCTTCCTTGACAACTTACCAAGTCAAACTTGAAGTTGGCCTTTTGGTCTGCTGGTAGCTTGAAGAACTGCTCGGAGAGACTGAGCATATGCTGCATCTCGGCCTGTAGATGCCTTTGTCAGTGAGCAGGTGTGAATGCATCAAGCATAGATTAATGCTTGCACGACACAGAGGCTGCGCGATGAGTGCAGTCAACAGGGATCAACCTCGGTCAAGCCATGGTCCTTCAGGTAAAAGAAGCCAATCTCAGTCGCGGCTCTCCACAGCTCAGAGGCAATCTGGTTTTTACGGGTCTCGAAGTCTTTCAAAGATATCTGAATGATAGGGCGACCCATGCTCTCTGTCACGCGTGTCTTCCTTTGACAGATGCGTATCAGACGATTCCTCTAGAGGTTGGTCGCCGGGGACGCAACGGTGCCGTGACGACAAATGATGGCAAACCTGTGCGGATAGAAAGGGACCAAACGTTACCGAGGCACGCTTCGCTGCAAGGTCGGGTAAAAGCACAGCTCGTAAGATCAAAAAAGGACCCTTGTGAAGAAAGCTGTCGGCACGTGTGATGGTACAATCCACATGTGATCAACACGTAAAGCATGACAAAGCCCTCTGAAAAATCCTTCTTCTTCTGCAGCAGCTATTACTCCGCCGCGGATTTAAAATGGGTCACTTTGCCCACCAAAATCAGTCGACTTCGTAACCGACTTCGTAACCGACCCGACGCAAGGATAGACTGACCCATTTTAAATCCGCGACGGAGTAAAGGATCAGTGAATTTTTCCCAGTGGGGTTAGCTTGTACACTAAACAAGCTAATGGTGCTTTTGTTGCACCTATCATGACCAGCTATTAGAGGCATGTGCTGGGTGGCAGGATCAATGATATCAGGAAGGTGGGACTCATTGCATTCAATGGACCAGAGACCAGCACTCAAGACTGTTCCCACCGGTGCGCTGCTGTGAGCGGTGGCGCACCTGCACTCCAGCCTCGTCCCAGAAAGTCACAACACCCAAAATATACAGAACATGACTGCTTTGGCCCATATCTTGCATGTGCAGACACTGTGCATGTGAATCACTATTGAATTCTGAGACAGTGAAGCAAGGCTTGTCAGAGCTTGTAGCAGTGTGGGATCTGATCTTCGGCCTGGCGCTCACAAGAGCCACAGATCGATGTTGCACTGCGCAAAGCCTCCCTTACTTGACAATTCAGGTGATGCCTTGCTGCAGGGTATGAGCCTCAGGACAGGCCTGGGATTGCTCCACACCCGTGCCTACACCCCATACCTACCACACCCCGGCACACCCCTGTGCCTGTGGCTGCCTCTGCTCTGCATGCAGTTTGTGCTTCCACCAGAGCAAGTGTACTCAGTGCATCCCTGTGCTGTCTCATGATCAGCAGCAGGCCGAGCTGAGCTACATTGCAATGCAATGTAGCTCAACTGTACATCCCCTTCAGGCACCGCTCTCACTGCACCAGCCATTCCCCTGTCAATGTTAGCACCATGCAGCACTAATCGGCAGGAAGAAGGGATGGCTATGCATATGGCTGACACCAGGGCAAATGAACACCTATGAGACATGTATTCAAATATGCATTCAGATGAATGTGATTGTACAGTCAAAATGACAGATACCTGGCCAGCAGTGCCTTAGAGAGGGTGCCAGCTATTGCATGAGTGAAGCAAAATCAACAGCAGAAAGCATGCCCATCACCACTGCTTTTTTGACATACATCTTGTGTCAGCCGGTTCAGGCTTGCAAGTTTAAACAGGCTCAGCACATGCCGTCATCATCACCTTACATGCTTGCCCTAGAATAGGCCGCCTAGTAGGATGGTGATGAGCTGAAGCAGAAGAAGGAAGGCAAGAGCCGTCTGCGGCTGCCATCCTTGCAGGTACTAGACCAGTCTGCTGTGGTTCTGTTCCCGCAAACTTGCGTTGCTGTACTCTTATTCTGGTAGCATTTATAACACCACACTGATGCCTAGGCCTGCATCCAGTCTCACAACCTGCTTGGAAGTCTGTTGCACACCAATGTGCTTTGCAGCCTGATCATATGGGGGTTTTCCACTGCGTAGTGAATTGCCTGACTTTCGTGAGCATTTGCAAATGATTGCCACAGATGGCGCAAGAATTCGGCCTTGTTGGCTGGCAGAAGTTTGTAATTCATTCATTCATTCATTGTTCATTAGCTTTTAAGGTCTTGGGGCCAACCATGACCATTGGACCAGTAGTCCGAAAATGTCAAACAAAATATCCAATTGTTCTAAGCACTTATGAAAACATGATGTTCACACCTGACACACTCTAAACTAAAACTAAAGGTTATGTCCAGTTTGTGTTGCAACCAGTGTGTTCCTATGTTGAAAACATTCCCTCAAAAACCTAGCTATAACTTTAGGATCATGTAGAGTAAAAAAGGAAGACAGTGTGGGGGCTGGGCCCCAAAACATAATACCGTATCTCTCTGCTCTTTTCTTCTTCTTCATGGTCTGCACTGCACCCCTCTCTCGTCTCAAATACCTTGCTGAGCAATGCAGACAGCGGGACTCCTAGCGTTGCTGCACCTCTACATGCGCTCGTCTTTACGTATACAGGAAATTGTGTCCGGCCATACGCCGGAGGGCTTGAATCCCGAAAAGAGTCTTGAGCTTCAGAAGTTCGCCATCTCGTTGAGCAATGATGTACAAAGTGTACTAGGACAGGCAGTCAAGGATGAACTCCTCAGCACTCCAGCAAACGTGGCTCCCTTGTTTCTTCGGAACCAGATTTCCTCAGACAACGCAAAACATACCCGAGACTCTCACTGGCATCAGCAAGCTCAGCTGACTGTTCAGCAAGCTGGGACGCTTTCAGGTTCACTTGCAGTCCTACGTGGTGAAGAACCTGCGGACATGTACTTTCAAGACTGCCTAACAACCGGTGAGTGGCGTCACAGCTGCTAACGCTTCCTCACAAGTTTCCTCTGTGCAAGTCTCTCTGAGCTCAAACTTTTTTTGCAGATATGAATGAGTTCACAATCCTAAAAACTGCCTATGACCTAGCACAGCAAAATCTTGGGCCTGCTGACTTTGGTGCTGAGACCAAGACAAGTCCAGAATTTCCTCTGAAAGGCATGCTATGGGAGGTTCATAGACGCCCATTCTTCAGCATGATAGGTACATTGACACTCTAATTCTACAAGCAGAGGATTTTACACGCAAATGAGGCTGCTACTGTTACAGCAACATATCAGTCATGGCATTTGAACGTACTGCATTGCTGCTGAGTGAGCCAAATCCTCTCATCATATGCCAGATTAAGCTTGCAGCAGGGTCTGACAGCCAACCCTGGGTGCAGTGCATGGCTTTATATTGCCTGGCATCCTGATACCTGCCTTGTCTTCGCATGTAATTGCCTCATGAGTATGCCACCCATGCTTTACTTAACATTGCCTCATGCAATCCCTTGGTGATGCAACAATGCACAGAAGTTCAAATGCTTTGCTTTGACTTTTTTGCAGTTGAATGCCGTGGAAAGAAGATTCTACTCCCCATATTTGTGGACACAGGAGGTCAAAAAACCTCCCTTAACAAGACCTCCTGGCAGAAGTTAGCCCCAGGTGTTGATGTGACGCATCGGGGAGACAATGTCTTTTTGAGGGGCACTGTTCATGGTGTTCCTACCAGATTGCATTTCAGCCAAGAGCGAACAGAAGGCGTCAACATGGTAGGGCAAGACTGGCTGATGGAGGGTAAACTGATGTTGGTTGCTGATTACAACATGGACGGGTGTTTGGTGCTGGTGTCTGATGACATCACTCGGTCTAGGTTTCCAGAGCTGCCTGTCATTGGTGCTTGAAGGCCAACATCTGTTGTATTGGCTAATCATGCTTCAGTCACCATTGTCGAGTATTGTCCTTTATGTACATGTAGCGCTGCCTTCCATTCCAAAGACAAGTGGCAGTGAGTGAGAGCTGGGTTAAGAAGAAGCACATGGAAATGCTGCTGAGCTTTTGATTTGTAAACCATAAAACTTTTTTGTTGGGCCTGTCTGTTCCAGGATTTCCTCATCGATGGAATCGCACCAATGAAAGTTGCAGTTGTCATACAACTATCAACTTTGCAGTCGGTATGATTCGGGCCGTGACAGCCCTAAGCCCAAGTTTGCCAAGCCCAAAATACCGGATTCATACCACAAAGCGGGTGACCGCGGATCACGTGCAAGGAGCACTAAAGGAAAATATGTATCGATATCATATGGCATATTGAGCCGGGGTGCCACTTGCCTGTGAGTGTCAGCTTTTGATGCTTTTTCTCGTGACCGGCAATGCTTTTTCAGATCTTAGCAGCTTCAGCAGCAGCTCAGCACAGTCAGCGCAGCGGCATCTTCCAGCCAGCTCACAGCTTTTGTGTACTTGCAGATTTGTAACTAGTTTGCGCTCTCTGCATTTCATATTTGCTTTCTTCGTAGCTCTTCGCAGTCCGTCTGTCTTCGGATCGCGTTTGAGTGTCACTTCGGTGTCATC
>JAABUP010006467.1_pt1 | contig 16635 bp, 25 predicted proteins | sample 5559201 | NCBI WGS metagenome assembly JAABUP01 (sample SAMN10711887, study PRJNA513373) | rock metagenome | isolation source: Antarctica rocks | place: Antarctica
TCTTTCAAAATGCGAAGCGCAGAAACCCACCTCTTCGAAAGCGCTAACGGGAGAGAGAGTCCTTGATCCTCCCTGCCACATACTGATCCGTAAATCCGTCGGATGTCATGCTCATGGCATTAGAATAGATGGATTTGTGGAGACAGAAGAGGCGATGCAGGGTGTAGGGGACCGGGTGTGTAATGAAGTGGGAATGGGACATGCCGGGGAACTGTGGAGATAGGGTCTTGATTCGCTCGATTTATTAATTAATATAGGCTAGTAAGGGTAGCACTTTAGTATATTTAGCGTAAGAAAATATTCCTCCCGTGCTTATACGCTAGTAGGGTGCACTAACGTTATTATAAGCTTATTAGCCTAACGCCGAGCGTTAGCGTAAGAAAATATTCTTCCCGTACCCCCTTAATTTACGTTAGTTTATAGTCGTGAAAACGCCTCATTCCAAACATGGCCGGCAATAAGGACCGAGTGTATTGGAATGATTCGAAGATAACCGTCAGAAAAAAGCTAAGCCTGCAGGACAATGAGGATTTCTCTAAATTTGAGGTGGGGTTGCTTCTCACCCTGTCCTCTTACACAGAAATGGACTAAGACTCCCAATTAGAACATATGTTCTAATGCCTATCGATTCAAGCTTTCCTTAGACCCTATGCTCAACTGGGACAAGCTGGATAGGTCAAGTGTGACCGCTGCACAAAGCATGATTAGAGGGGAGTGTCGGGGGGGAGATTTGAAACTAGTGGATAAGGATGAGGACTTCAATGATTTGATAGAGTGGAAGCTTTACCAACTGCATAAACCGGTGCATGCAAAATCGACGAAAAGGCAGACTAGTAGTGGCATGTACAGCCCGCCAATAGAAGATAGGAAGGCTAACCTCCGTGCCTAGTTGCTGCTGAGTCCTCCGCTCATGCCAATCAACCCCCGGCCTCAACACCTCAGCCAGGATCGTCACGGGACTTTGACCCCGTGAAGACGGCAGCAAAAGAAGCAGCAAGAGATGTGAAATGATCTTGATTGTACAAAAAGGCTTGCGTACGTTGCGATTCACAGCGATTGCATTCCACGTCTTGATCATCTCGCTCGCTAAATCATCACGTACTATTCTTTGGTTCATGAAATCGGTTGAGGGGAATCTTTTCAGATGGCTTACGTACACCAAGCCCCCAATACTATGCACGCGCCCTCTGGTACGGACACCACACCCCCTATCCTTGCTTCACAACGCCATGCAGTCTTGCGTCATCTCCCCACCCTCTTCAAGACCTAGAGCAGATACCCAACCCACTTCAGCATCCATCTCCGAAGGACGTCTGAATCCAGCTGAATCCTTGACGCTCGTTGATCCTAATACGCTTTTATTTATGTTAGCATACGATACAGATCACGTATACGTAAGACCCACCACTTCCGACAATGACTGTATTCCGGCATGCGCATTGGAAGCCGAGGAACCAGCTCCCTTAGCTTACAGTCATCACGGTTCGAACATGAGACCCAATGATCCTCTTCACATCCGCAAAGATAGCATTTGATAATAGGAATGCACATCTTGCAAACACGTTAATATCTCGATGTCCTCCTACTGCGACCAGAGATTCCAAAGTTGCGAAGTATGCCCCTACCGCGGGCAAGGCCTCGAGCTTTATAGTAGTACAGCTCACATCATGCTGTGTAGGTCGTGTCAATATGTCTAGTAAAATTAGCGCTCAGTGGGGCGTACTCGGTACCGACAGAAGGCAACGAGAGAAGCCAGGGTGATAGGGAACGTGCATCCTGCTTATGCTAGTCAATAAGCACGGGATGGAGATTTCAAGCGCTAGAGGTTTTGTACGCAAACTCGCACGCAGGGAGAGGCGTGCAACCTCCGAACCGAGGGTCTCCATCTGCGCCAACATCGAGTTGGTTGCTAAAGTCAGATAAGGGTGTGAGCTCCACCTTATCTGAGGGCCGCCTTCTATGCCATTCAGATGAGGGGTGTATGCCGCGCCATTTCAACCATAACGAATTGAGCTTCGGCGCCGATCAAGCTACAGCTCGGCTATGGTAGAGAAAAGTTCCGGTTGAGCCAAGGTAAAGCCGGCCGACTTCTACCCTAGCCGAAGTTTACCCAGGGGCGCATCTCCCCGATGTTGGGCCCACTGCTGGGCTTTCGTCGGACTTCCTGAAAACTTCGCTATGTTGGGTAAAGATCAGGTGGTGCAGGAACCCAGTATTTGAAGGAGAGCTTTGCCAAGATCCGTATCAACAGCTTGTATGATCTGTGTTGAACCTCTTCTGCCACTGAAACTTTTAGTTGGTCATATTGGATGTTTGGGGAAGTGACCGTTGATGGTACGCAGAAGATGTCAAATGAATACATTCTCTCCTGGAAAATGCGAACTGAGAACTTAGATGGTGGACTCCCTCACGTACAACTCTACCAACGTAGATACGTAGATACTAACGACAAATCACGGTCGAAACTTCAAGATGGTAGTCTTGGCTAGTAGTGCGTTATGGAATGGAGGAAGGAATAGCCAAAGAACGCGAGATATGGCCGAATGTCAACGGTACTGCGAACACGATCATTGTGACTGAAACAAAGAGAGTAGGGAGAAGTAGGCTCAGGTCGAGACGCGGCCAATGGAACAAGATTGCTTTCAGGTGCCCGTTATGTTATGAAGTCAGCGCCTTCATGCGCGTACGTCCAAGGAGTCGCCCAATTGCTTCCTCCGCTGTATCGATCTCAGATCCTACCGTCGGTGTGATAGGTTGGGACCAATCCCTTTTGACCCTATATCCTTCAACCAAACCAAATCGACGCGGTCAACCAATTCGGGCCACTCCGTCTCCAGTAGCATGCGTATTGACTTCAATTCCTCTCCTTTGGAAACATGGTCCAGGATGAACTCGTTCATCTTAGGGAGCCAACCGGGCGGTGGAGGAGAGAGGACGTTGGAGGGAGAAGTTTGAGGATCGATGGAAGAAGAGGACTCTTTCCGTGTAGTCTGAGAGTCAGAATGGAGCCCGTAATGAAGAAGGATCAACGAGAGTCGAGTCTTACCGATATCACTGTAATAATCCCCCAGGTTCAAGTCCTGGGTCAACGGCTTCGTTGATGTAGATGCAGGTGGTCTTCCATTCTGGCCAGTATGTCGGCTACCCGTCAACTTCTTGCAGGCTCCGTCCGGCATACTTCGGGGATTCTTCTTGCGAGCTTGAGCAGCGACACATCCAAGAATACGGACTGAAAGATGCACGGAGGTGCAGAACAATAAGATCTGTATTCCTTATCATTTATGGTGTACTGGCCGAGGGTTCCATTCTCACTAACCTTAGGGAGCAGATCTCGAGCCCTTGGCACTCTCCACCCGACGGATAAAGACAATGACGATAAAAAAACCACAATAAAGCAAGCTATGGAGCAACTTGCGAGAGGGGATGTCCATTTTCGAGCGAGTGAAAGGTTGTTCAAGAGCCATATGTAAGCTAAACCGAAGAGTAGAAAGTGCAGAAAGCTTGTGCCAGAAATCGTCCAGAATTGATATGACTCTTTGCGCCATCTACAAGGTGGATTAGTCCCCGTAAGTATGATAATAGAATGAACTTACTTGATCAGAGGTAGGAACACCGAAAGATTGAGAACGATGGTGGCAGCAAGACCAGGGCGATGTATCACCCATCCGAGACCGGTCTTCGAGGCTTGCTTATACGCGGTCCATAAGAAGAAATGCTGCAATTGATTCTAAGTATTGATTTGACATCATTCATTGAGAGAATACTTACCTCTAAGCTTGTTATACATATAGAGGAGCAACAAAGCAAGATATAATCGACCAACCGAATGGTTCCTATCCGTCAAGCCGTCTGTTATTGTATGCTCAGAATCAAATAAGCCTTTAGCTTACCGTCATCCAGTTGAATTCTCTTTGAAGAGTTCAAAGCCCCAAGAGTGGCTGGCACAAGATCAAGAACTAATTTCAAAAGCAATGCCAGTGTCTGAAGGAGTCTCCCGCGAATAGGAATTTTGCAGACGATCGCCCAAAGTAAGGCGAGAAACGCGGCAAGACTAGTACAAAAAACACAAGAGAGAATAACAAAATGGACTGTCGGTGAGACTCTTTCCATAATAAGAAAGAGACAGGGGTGGTAAGCGTGCAGGTGAGACTGCAGGAGACAAAGCGATGCCTAATAAACGAGGCAATGAAACACCTGCAGGAGAGAAATGAGGCAAGAAATGCAGAGTAGAAAGGCACCCCAGGGGCCCCGCAGCCTTTTCAAGGAAACCATGCAAAGCATACTCGACCACAATCACGTCAAGGAGAGCAGGAAGTCCTAGCACCGGGGGGAAGTGGAAGACGTGCCGAGAAGGGAGTTTGGCGATATCCAAATTGGAGACTGTATCCGTGTTCAGTGAGCCTTTACTACAACACCGTGACGGATTCAAGCTAGGCTCATGTCGAGCTAGGCTTGTGGAACAATGTGATGGGATTCCCGCCGTTCTTGCAGGTCGAAGAGTTGCGGTAAAAAGCCCCGTAGTTCGTCGTCTAGGTTGCAAGAGCAGGATCCAGATGTTGGTGGGGAAATTTTTGACAGAGAAGTCGTCGCAGAATGCAATCTGAAGGGTCATGCCTGATGAAGCCCACATAAATCGATTTGGGTGTCGTTTGAGCACTGCAGTCACCAAATTGGTCACTGTTTGGGCGCTCCGGTCACCAAATTAGGCACCGTTGGGGTCCTCCAATCGCCGACCTTTGGCGCTGCTCGCAAATTATGGCAATGTAGATCGAGTTTAAGTGATGAGACAGTCATATCTTTCCTTCATGCTGAAGCATAACGTAAAGCATATCGTAGAACCTGCTCGCTCCGCGCGTAGGAAAGGTCATCTTGTTGACATCGGCGACCACAGGAGTGCTCAAATTAGGACCTCAGTTTCCTCACGAAAGCGAACTGGAACAATCTGAGGATATCAGGTCAGCGCCCAGCTGTGCTGGAAAGCCCCCGCTGACAAAAGTTTATGAGCAGCGCTCTTCACCCTCCTACCGTACATCCTTCTCTGCAGACCGTCGTCATTTTCGCCATTCCACATTGCTCCAAACACACCACCTGTATGATTTTTCATGGACTCTTGAGCTCTTGAAGCTTTGTCGTCATGTTTGGCTCGAATGAGTGCTGTTTCGCACCAGTGGTAAAGGACGGTCGTCGAATTTACCGTGGGCTCGCCGCTCAGCGTCGACAGAATCATTACGTGAACAGAACGTCCATATCCTTGCGTATATCCAGGCATAGGAGACGCGGTAACTCTTTAGGTCTGCCTCTTCATGTGTCGCTCGGATCCGGGACCGAGCTCATGATGGTAACGAGTGAGGGCGTCTCTGCAGCACAAATCATTAATTCTTGGCGCCTGAATTCGTGTCGCATGCCCCGCTATCATCCAACAACGTCGAGAAAGTAATGGCTGCTGAAGCTGCTGAAGCTCCTACTTCTACCAGCGGTGATCTCTCGAGAAGAGAATTGAATGAGGATGGTTTCGTCGTCTTGAGAGGGTCTGTTTTTGGTCAGCGAATTGAGGGCTTCGCAAGGAAGGGATTGCCTTTCAAAACTGCAGAGGGGTTGGACTTTTGCAGAGCCAACGTGCTCAACGACGTCGTAAGCAAGCTCTATGCTCTCTCTTCACGTCTTCTGACATGGTAGACAGCGTATCCGTGGGGTTCTTGAGTCCGCATTCCCATGGTGCGGACTTGGAGCGTACACAATACTGGATGCTCCTCAACGGGTCCCTGGATTCTTTCTTCACCCGCAGGAACGAGAACGAGAAGCGCTTGTCATTCATTTGTGGAGTAACAGATCAAAGGTTGTGCTTTACAGAGGCTCTCATCTCTGCCAGTCGCTGGAGCCTACCGCCGGCGATACACTATTGGAGGTATCTACCGATCAGCTTCCGATGGAGGCCGTGGAGATGGAATTTGACGAAGGAGGATTGTAAATCTGTTTCGTGCTGCGTTGTGGACATAAGTTGACCCGTGCAAGGGCTATCTTGGACGGCCGACTCTCCTTCAAACTCCTGAACGGTTACGATGTAATCATGGTGTTTGCGGTCCAGGAACGACTCAGCAAATTTGCAAAAATGATACTCCCCGACACGCCTGAACTTAGAGCCCAAGTTGGCGATATGACCACTCCGAAGATTGGGTTCAATTATGAATACAGAGGGTGATGGATCTACATTATAGGGTCATGGGCTATGGTATGTTTCGGTACGGATCACCATTCAGACTGCACCTGTACCAAAACTCGTGCACTATCCTCCAGCCAAGAGATTGTCAAACACCCAAGCCAAAGAGTACGGTTGTCTCAAATCCTTTGAGCTTCACTTCAAGCGAAACGAACAATGCTCGGCAACGAGCTGACGTCCTTTTATCATTTGGTCACTGGTGCATTGAGTGGACTATCTGAGTTGGCGCTGCAATAAATCAGCGCGAAGCTTCATATACGATTGAACTAGCTAGAAACTCCGACTGGATTTTGCAAGGTCGCAGATTGTCCTGGGCCAGCCGCTAGATAGCTCTCGTGCCCGAACTGATCGGACGCTGTAGTAGAGCTTCAAGGTAGCTCATGCGATTGAACTGATCAGCAACTCCACCTGGATCATGATAGGAAGCTGAAACTTGATCTGTGCTGACTGGAAAGGAGGTAGGGCGGTGCAAATCGCCCCTGACGGCACCAGGATCTCGTGAGAATACCGGGGCCTGCATTGCAGTAGCCGTAGAGTAGCATGTGCTGTTTTGCTGCGTCAAAATTACGCCCGAGACCGGAAAATAGGTTGGATCATGCCCTGGAGCGGTCGAAAGGCTGTTGATGCGATTGTGGTGGCTAGCAACCCCATCATGGTCTCGAGAGAACATTGCAGCTTGCCCTGAACCTTTCCCTGATGCGAATGATTGCTGGTAGTCTACAGGAGAACTTTGACTAGCTGCTGCTGCAATATCCTGAGAGAACATCGGAGCTTGCGCCAAAATAATTGAAGGCTGATCTTCGCGTTGGAGCTGCGTAGTGACCCCTCCATAGCTCTGGTTGAATGTAGGAGCTTGCTCGCGAGAATCCACAGATAGCCATGCCGGGTCCAGCTGCGTAGGGACTCCACTGGGGTCCTGAAAGAATCGTGGAGCTTGTTCCAAAGCTGTAGAGTGGTAACTTGTGCCATCACTTTGACTCCCAATAGCGCCAAGATCCCGTGAAAACACAGGCGCCTGGTCTACTGCAGGCGCAGACCAGGTTGACACGGCTGACGCGTTCGGGTACGCGACGGAGAGTCTTGAGGATGGTCGTGCCAGTGAAGAGCCTGAGGCTTACGCATTGGTTAGGCTAGGACAATATTCGAGAGGACGACGCACCTTCTTTAGGGATCAGATCCAAGTCCTGATTCGTAGACCGTCCCGCACCCTCGCGGTGCTTGTTTGACTCCATGTGTCGAGTGAGAGAAGACGATGAAGATAAGTCCACATGACATTGCTCGCAGCGGTGCGAGTGATCTTTCGGCAGAGACGCTGTAGAAAGGCGCGTCAAAATTGGCACAATACAACGCGAAGGAGCACACATACAGCGATCACTCGGTGAGCAAGTGTGACGAACCAGGTAGATTGGCCTTGTGAAACTTTTATCGCACTTCTCGCAGTAGGTATTGTCGAGAGAAGGAGCAAGAGCCGGATGCTTGTGTTGGATATGACTTCGAACATGGTCTGATCTCTTAAAAGACATTGAGCACTCTGGACACTGGTGGGGCTTCTCTGAGATTTGAGCTCTGAGAGCTTCAATAAGGGAGTGTTGCAAGATGATCGTCTGCTTGTAATGCTCTTCTGTGTGATGCTGCTTTCGCTTTTGCTTCTTCGCGTTGATAGCGGGAGGTTTGGTATGATTGCGAGCCTGGACGGCTTCGACAGATGTGGGTTTCAAAGATCCAAGCCGCGTCCGTCTTCTTCTCGTTGTTCCTGCTGTTATGCTCAGCTTTTCATGTGTTTCAACGGGACACTGGCCCTACCTTTTTGCTTATGACTGGGGGGATGGGAGTTTGCATTGGTAGAGATGAAGGTAGATGATGCCATTTTGGGGCGAAGACCTTGCAACACTGCGCGCTGAAGCGTTGAATCTTGTGTCAGAGCTCTCCACTGCGAAAGCCTGGGTAGGACTGGCGGAAACCAAGAGCAGACATACTTTGTACTGAAGGTATCAAAGACGTTGGATGCCAGCTTCCAACCATCGAAGTAGAGAGACGTCGTAAAGCCGCGCCGTCCCAAACTAGAGCAGCTTACGTAAACATTCGGTGTCGTCCTATCACTTCTAGCACAGGACACACCATTATGGTAAATAGAGCACCACAAAATCTCTACCTCTCGACTATTTTGCCTGACCGTTCTCTAGCCATCCGTACTCAATTTTGCGGTGCCTCATCTACCGCCACGTACTTCGCCCTACGCGACGACGAAATGCTTGGATTACCTCGAGAACCCCGACACGATTACCTGCACAGGCCACCTAACGTTCGGATTACGGATTGAAGAGAAGCAGGACTCTTTTTTTGGGATCGACACGGCTCGAGTCGCAAAACCAGCAGTTGTTTCCTGAGAACATGCCAAATAAACAACGACGACGCAATGCTCCGCGTTTTGCACTTTATGACGGACCAGGGGTTGAGCGGCAAAGATCTTCATGAATTTGCAAAATAGAAGATTTACAGGATCTCGCAAAAACCTGCGAACCAGCAAATAGCAGGCTTTATTTTAGTGGTGGGCTACTTTATCATCTAAGCTAAAAGTAAAGCCCAGGCCCATTGCGTACATAACAAATAGGGATCTAGACACACTGCGCCTGAGTGGGCAGTGGAAAAAGGCTCTAAGCATGCCTTGGAAGCTCTCAATGGAAATGAGTTGACCGGTTTCTTCGTCGCCTGAGGAGAACTCATTGAGGTGTAGTCCACTATGACTAGAGGAGGAATAGTCAAACGTTTCTACACCAGTCACTTGTTCATTTTGCACTGAGCCCAAAGCCTTCATGAAAGCGTGGTTAACTTAGTCGACTGCTAGAAATTTTGTCATTACTCCTCCTCCGCCTAACAGAATCTTTGACCGTCTCAATTGTAGGTTGCGCTAAAGGTAAGAGTCTTTATTTGCGCGAGCTCCCTTGTAGTCATTCTCAAACTCCTCATCCAAGGCAACGATCTCCTCGAGATGAGAAACAGTCAACTGCACCCCCTCATGGACGGCTAGAGCGTGGGCCCCGCTGACGATGTTTTTGATCTAGGATCAGACGCCGATTAGCAAATATTCTAAGGTGCCCCTTGGTCGATGACAGACCTGTCGACCATTGACTTCACGTTTTGCTAGCTGAACAAGATCTTTCCCGTCGTACTTTGCTGGTCCACTGGCATTGCTTGCTCTCTTCAAAAGGCTGTCCCAAACGGTCCTTCTTGTATCGAAGGCCAGGGTTTCATATCTCAGACCCAGGGTTATTCTGCTTTGAACGGCATCGTCAAAGTCTCTGACTCGGTTCGTCGTGAGGAACATGATCCCTCGATTATATTCGAGCTTGCGTAAGAAGACTGACACCAGAGGATTCTGTATGGCGCAGAGCGCGCGTGCTTGTACGAACACGTCCGCTTCATCGAGAAGAATAAATGCCTTCCAATGATGGGCAAGGCAGAATATCTGGGACAATCGGTCTTCTAGGGGTTGGGGATCGTTGCCCAGCTCCCCAGCGGAGATCTAATGCGTCAGAATAGTCGAGGCTGTAGGCCAGAAAACATACCGAGTAAAGTGGTCTGCGAAGATACTCAGCGAGACCTTCGGCAGTTAGGGTCTTGCCAACTCCAGGAGGACCACTGAAGAACGTCAGTTCATCATGAAGGAGGCGAGAATGCGGCACATTACTGTAGAAGTATAATCAGACCCTGCCCTTTCCCTTCTATGAAGTCGTCGAATGTGTTGCGCGATGTCCGGCCCGTATGCGCTTCGGCAAGAGCCAAGATGACTTTTTTCTTCTTGGGAGATATGGCAAGATGAGTGAAGGATGACGGGTTCCAGACGATATCCGAGATGTCGTCTACGGCAAATTCAACTTCACAGGTCATTAGTAACCGCAACATTGAATTGCAACAGAGCGATGTGCTTACACCATTGTTTGTTGCCAAAGCTCCACCCAAACGCAGTTGGGCTGCAGATCAATAGGTCGTCTTCTTGCATCTCCTCCGGGTCTAAGCCATTACTCTTGACCTCGTCAGACTGCTTGTCGGATCCGAGGATCAACCAGCCGTCACTCGACGTATCCTGCTTCGCCAATCCGTCTATCCGTGGTCTAGCGTAGTTTGGATTAACCTCGCGAAAGCGAGCTGCATCGACCATGATTCGGCTGTTGACATGAACCTCAATCACTTCCCCGTTCTGTACATAGAAGGCATTCCCACAATATTGAACGTGATACACGCCCATCAGGGTGGCGAATCGTCTTCCGCACCTAAGTAGCTGGGTCCTCATACTCGTCCTATCTTCATGGTATGCGAGAGGGAAGACTTCAAGGGTTTCAATACGTTTCGCACCCCGAAATTTCCGAATCGCAAGCGCCGTCGAGACCTCGCCAAAAACGTGTCCGTCGTAGTCGAGAAAGCGGCACTCAAGACGGAAATATACCGTCCCGTTGGACGTTGTTGTCTCCTCGCCGTAATCGTATTTAAAGCAACTTGGCTTGGCAGTATCAAGAAATGTAGTGAATATTGCAGATTTAGGCTTGAAGAGAGCCCAAAGCAAGTCGTACGTGATCTTGCGGTCCTTGAGAAGTGGGGCGAGACGATCCTTCGTTGATGCGTAGGTACTTTGCATGAACCCCAGCAGCAAGTCGAGATGCTTCAAATCCGTAGTGTCTTGATCGCCTCCTTCTCTCAGTTTCGCTTGATGCGCTTCTAGGTCGGAGAGGTAGTGGTATAAGAGGTTTCGCTCGATCTGCACGGTCAGTTAAGTTCACCTGGTGGAAGATAAGAGTCTATACCGTAGGCGCGTCTTCTTCAAGGGATATTCCACGAACATCTCGCAGGACGGTTCTCAGTACATCTGCCAATCCTTTCGATTTGACGTCAATGAAGAACGCTGGATCTCCAGTATTCCTGTCTAAGGCATCTTCCTTAGCGTTGAAGACACTCAGAATGCTGCTTTGCTCACCGATTCGTGCACGAACGACAAACACATATTCGTCTAGATCGCTCACCTCATCCGTAGGCACCGAGGGCTCAATTGTCTTGTACTTGTATGTCTTATTGTCCCAGCTATTGATGACGCATTAGCAGAGCTAACGTGCATAATACGGAAGACATACACTTCGTCGACCATTTTGTATTCTACCTTCGAGGCAGCTCTCTTTGGTTCGTCAGCTTGAGCATTGTCTGCAGCTTCAGCTTTGGTCTCGTTTCCAGAGTCCGATTTGTTGGCTGCTTGGACAATCTCTACCAATGCCTGCTTGAGGTCGTCAACTGTGATGCCACGCGAGTTTGGCAGTAATGGTGGGCTGCTTGGGGGGGTGTGGGTGTGAAGGAGCGGAGAAGGCGGGGGACCGAGAGATGGTTCGGGAGGTTTCATATTGAAGAATTGGATCGTCGACAGTGAAGCTTTGATGGTGTAGGCTTGGAAGGAATGATGGCTTGTTTTCGCAAAGATGTGAGTGGTGATAACAAATCCAGCTCGTGAAGAGCCCACACCTTTATATATTCATCTATCCTCCTTCTGGTGCGAATCCCCCTCGCGATCTGAGGTTCTCGCATCAACAGTAGCTTGCTCAAAGCTCGGTTTGCTTGGTCTCCAGACCACATCTTTTGCTTGATGCGGGAAGGTGCACATATGAATATGGTCATCCTCCAGACGGAAAGCGTGTTCCTGCACCAATATCACGCTTAAGCGGTAGAATATGCAGTGACAAACACTGCATGTCGAGATCAGTAGCTTTGCGGGGGATGACAAGAATCATTCTCGCATTAGCCAAGTGGAAAGTTCACTGAATTGGGTTGACAGATCTACAAATCCTGCAAAACTAAGAAATTGCAAAGTTTCCGCATTACTCTATACTAAACTAATACTTACAAAATTTCAACTTCGTCAATTTCTGCAAAATTCTTTCGCAAACCTTTCTAAAAACTACTATGCTGACGGCTTTGACCTTGGAGTTAGAGGCTCTGGCTAGGAAGGCGGAGTATACTGTGGAGAAGCTTTGTTCGACGAAAGCCAAACCAACCCAGGAAGAGTACCACGTCTTCGAGTCTCTGAGCGTGCGGTTTTCGGAAGTGACGGCGAGATTTTCAGACCAAATTGATCAATTGAAGGGAGAATATGCAGATTGGGTTGAAGGAGAAGGCAAAAATCTCGTTGCCCGGGCGGAGTCAGCGCGCGCAAACCTCATCGCGGACGGTCAGCCAAAAGGCGCTGCAACATTCAGGAGAAATTTGACATTATTTTTCCAAGGTCCCATGGAATCCGCTCTTAACTCTAGTGCAGTCAGATCCAGGAACAAGCAGACTCGCAAAAGATGCGAGAGAATCTGTTGCTTGAGTCCGAGCGGTGTTATTTCCTGGGCAGCAGCTTTTCCGCCTACGGACTGGACAGCAGGTTTCATGAACGATCAAGCGTTTGACTATCTTGTGGATGAGATAGAGCCCACTGAAGCATGTGCGTGGCCAGCCAAGGTTTTCGAAATGCTGCACACCTTTGGAGCCGAGGGCACGTTACAAGGGTCTAGCAATTACCGTCAATTTATAGGAGGTTGGATCTACTTGAAATCCGGAGCTGGACTGAAATACTGATGAATCGCCTAGCTCTTGATGATCAAAAGGTTCAAGTAACTTGTTTAACGCGACCAAAGAAGCGCAGGCACATTGAAGATGGACAGGTGGCAGCACAACCGCCACGTCAAGACCAGCCCGTTTGCCAACGAGATCTACCGGTCTCTGACGACCTTGTGAACCCTATAACAACAAATCAAAGGCAGATCGGACGAACTTTATCAATACAAGGGAGTCAACAGGATGAGAAGCTGGGAGTCAATGGTGAGTTGCATGCTAAGTCGACAGAGGATTCTGTGTTGACTCGTGGTAAAACCACCGCAAGCAGCCATAGAGACAGCGTTTCTAGTGGCCCCAGACACCTTTCAGATGTTATGGAACCTCCACCGTCAATCTTCTGCACGAAAGCTCCATTCTATCATTATGACGCTTCCATACGAAGATCGTGTTGCGTCACTTATACTCTCCATCCCACGTGCGGATGCGGTCCAATTCGCATATCAATTCAACTTAGAGAGGATCTTCGACTCCAACGCTACTTCCGCGTGATGAACTTCACTTCGACTGACAACGCTTCAAATGGACATCCAATTGGTACATATCCCATGTACACTCCCTTCTTCCGCGTAGTTTCCCACAGTACGTCGGTGCTCTGCTCCTTCCGAACCCTAATACACCCAATAAACTCGACTGGCGGCATTGGTCTGAAAATAACTATACGCTCTTTCGTATGGCTTGGAAAGGGCCTTGCGTTGTACGGAGTCCATTTTTCTTCAATATCAACTTGGGACTCATCGAAACTGATTCCAAGCTAGATGAGAACCAGGTCAGCTTCAGGTAGATTCGACTGAGAACGTTGCAAGATCCAGACCTTGGCCTTAGCCTCGGTTAGAAGCTTAGTGTTATCATCCATAATGTTCTCCTCTATCTGTACCACATATTTTGTAGCCATGACCGATCGGCGATGAAGGCGAGCAGAGAATTCTTATGCAGAGTTTTCTATTCCGTCCTGACGAGAGCCGCACCGGGAGAGAGGCCAGGTCTCTATCTGAGCTCGACGGATATGATGAAGGTGTAGGTGGTGCAGAGAGTAATGTACGTCAGATAGTATCACCGCCGACGTCGCCCAGGAGCTGGGGTTGTTTAGCGCATGAAGGTCGAAAGAGTTGGTGTCAAATGTTGTGGAGAAGTAAGGCAATGTTGTATTCCCCTCGAATGGGGCGCTCCAATAAAATAGGCAGTGACGAATCTGATGGTGCGGAAGGTCTAATTCGCGCAGAGTTTGTTAGCCTTTGAGTTGTTATCATCGCTAATCATCATTGAGGCCAGGGAAAGTTCATGAAATACCGCTTCGAGCCGTTGCTGAATCAGGTGTTGCGGACGTGTGATCTTGCACAGGTGCGATGGGGGGTGGTCAAATGATAAATTTTTGTGGTGACGAAGGGCCGGTTGAAAAGGCTTGCCCCGCAGAATTTTGTGACGACGACCATGTGACCCGAAAATCAGGCCCCTGCGCTGCGACGTGTTCAGAGGTGTGGAAGTAAATGCGCCCAGCACGTATAAGAGGTGCAATAAAATTAGACATACTGTAATGTGAGCACTCGTGGATGCCCAACGTCGGCTGCGCCTCGGGCTTGCGGTGGCGGAACCATTCTGCAAGGTGGCTAGGAGTTGGCTCACTTCTCCTTTCCGCCTCCATCACAGCTGGCGTCATTTTAACGGACACTCCTATCGACGAATTGGCCATCATGATGACAAATTGGACAGTTGTGATAGATGCTCGCTTGATGCTAAGTTGCTACGGCCTGAGCACTCTGAGAGATGTAACTATGACACGATTGCCATGCCGTGAACAGACATCCTATATCACGCGCTCCTTTTAAATCCCTTCTTCTTTGCTTTGCCACTCGAAGATTTTCCAAGTGTCCCAAATCCTCACGTATCATCCTCGTCGACAACAGCAGCTTCGGCAGGCGGCTCAGGCTCAAAAATAGCGGCTTCAGCAGATGGTCTGTCACGCGAATCGTCGCATTTTCCATCTTTCACCTCCACGTCTTCGAATATTCTTTGCTTTCGCTCGTATGGTGTGCTTGATGAATCGTGCACATGATACTTTTCTATGTTCATATCAAAGTCCGCCTTCTCGTCCTTAAGTCTAAGGGGTATACGTGCACCCTTTTATCTCGTAGAACATCGCTGACTCGATGATCCTCCGAGTTTATTCGCTACCTTAAAAGGATGAGGATGAAATCGTGATGGGAGTGCCATCGAAGGAGACAGGAACGCTTGTAGGGGGGGTTGTTCGAGAGACTGTGGTGATGAGGTCGAAGACGGCGTTCTAAATGTCGACATCGGAGGCTTGTTTGGCGACAAGTCGTGACAGCGCACGGTAGTGTTCGTAATTGTAACGGTCGCTTTGAACGAGTCCGAAAAGTTTTGATAGCTCAGTGGCTACGTTGCTGTTTCCGATCCTTGAGCGAAGATCAAGTGCCACCTCGTGGCCCTGCAAGACAGAGAGGAGTCGCGATATTGCTTATCGAGGTCCTTGATCAGAACTGTCGATAGCGCTATCGTAAGAGAGACAACCGGGCCTGTAAGTCTGCTCCATTGTTCGAAGTGGCTCTCGTAAATGATCTAGAGAGTTGGCCGCGATCATGACGCGATCATCTGGCGAGAGGTTGGCCATGTCGAAATAGGAGGCGCCAGGCCTGATCTGTACCGAGTCTTATGTCTTATCGCGTGTTGCTAAACGAGACTGCGGGCTGTGGTGAATGTGAAGTCGATGGCGGAAAGGTTGGAGATGAGGAGGCAGCACGCGACATTCCGGATGACTAATAGGCTGTCAAGGGCAACCAATCGCTCCTGCGCTAGAAGTTCTAGTACCAGTGCCACCAACACCACCCCAAATGCTCAACCTCGCAGCATACTACAGCTGCGCCGTCATCGAGCATTTCTCATACTCCAAATCGCCAGCTGTCCGACCCCAAATGCTCGCTCTCCCACCACCACGATCCTCACCACCAGGGTTCTCATCACCCGCTTCGCCCTTTATACCTTCTGCCTCCAACCCCGTTTCTGTCTACTCCCCTACCCATCCGCCGTTCTTGTCGCCGAGCCTCCTGTACCTATGCAGACCACAATAAGACAAATCACAATGCGCTTCGTGAGATCCAACGATCCACACGAGCATGGACACTCGACAGATATAGATCCAGCAAGGCCAACACGCCTTTACAATGGTCGCACAATCATCCGTCGCGGCTTAACCAGCCAATACAAACCCAGTCGCGAGACTCTTCATGATCGGGTATTGGGAAACTGTCTTATGCTCATGCCGGCGGGACGCTTGTTCTCGTAGGCGGTTTAGAGGATTTTCCAGGTAATTTGAAATGGTTGTGGAATCAGGACATGGATCTGGCCATTCGATTGTAAATTCGTTTTTCGGAAGGTGTCAAGCTCCGGAAAAATGGAGTAAGGTAGCTGGGGAGAGGATTTCAGTGCATGCGTGACGAAGCCCCAAATGGCAATGCGCGGAAAGCGGACACAGTTGTACGCCGAGGGATTGTAGAACGTACCTCTTTGTCAGGCGTGAGACTGGTCGGAGAAGGAAGTTGAAATAGTTGCTCTTGAAGCTCCGGTTATTGACAAAGGCGTTTTCTCTCTTATGGACGTTCGCTCTTACGAACAGGCGTAAGCGACTTTTTTCGTTTGATACCGCGTGGTTGTGCTGCTATAGGTTGTCAGCTGAAGAACGGTTTGGAATGTATGGTGGCTGTTTTACCTTGGTTTTTCAATGGGTCCAGCAAAGGTTGCTGCCTATATCTCTTAACGTCTAACTTTGC
>JAABUP010006468.1_pt1 | contig 16632 bp, 14 predicted proteins | sample 5559201 | NCBI WGS metagenome assembly JAABUP01 (sample SAMN10711887, study PRJNA513373) | rock metagenome | isolation source: Antarctica rocks | place: Antarctica
CGTGAATCACTTCCCAGACGACAAGTCAGCGACACAATTCGAGGAGCTCAACCAGGAAGCAGGAGAGGGAGCGGCAAGACTAATTGCAGCAGCGGGCGACATCTCGGAGCCAGAGACAGGGCAAGCGCTGGTAAGGATGGCAGTGATGGCTTTCGGACGGCTAGACATCTTCGTGAGCAACGCCGGCGTATGCCAATTCGCAGACTTCCTGACGTGCGTACAACCTCGCCAGGAACCCCAGTATACCCGCAGCGGCTGACATCGACCTCCAGCATGTCCCCCGATCTGGTAAACCACACAATATCCACCAACCTCAACGGCGCCTTCTTCGCCGTGCAAGCCGCCGCGCAGCAAATGGCTCGCCAAGATCCACCCGGCGGCAGCATCATCGCCATCTCCTCCATCTCGGCGCTCGTAGGCGGCGCGGGCCAGACGCACTACACCCCTACCAAGGCCGGGGTGCTGTCGTTGATGCAGAGCACGGCGTGCGCGCTCGGCAAGTATGGTATCAGGTGCAATGCGCTTCTTCCGGGAACGATCCGGACGCAGCTGAATGAACAGGACCTCGCGGACCCGGAGAAGAAGAAGTACATGGAGGGTCGAATTCCGCTGGGCAGGCTGGGGCAGCCGAAGGATCTAGCAGGACCGGCAGTGTTCCTGGCAAGTGATCTGAGCGAGTATGTGACTGGCGCGCAGTTGCTGGTTGACGGTGGGCTGTTTGTCAACCTCCAGTGACCGAGTCTTACGTTCTAGTCAAAGCCTGCAAAGTCACTGTCATCTCCAACATCACCAAGCGCTTCGGCCTGCGCTCTCCGCTGACTCCCCAGTATGGCGCCTTTGCGATTGTTCTGTACCTGTTTTACGAATCCAGCCTTCGAACTGATGCGCGTGCCACGAACAGCCTTCGAGTCATTGGCCTTGCCGCGAGTCGTTCGAGACTCGATTCCTCGCTTCTTCAAGGTCTGCTTCTTTTCTTTGCTAAGCTTTGGGAGCGCATCGAGCAGCCACGGCTGCACACTTGCCTGCTTCGTCGACGAGCCCTCTTGCTTCTGAGCCATCGCCACTACATTCGCCACGTGCTTCAAGTAGGGTATATCATCCTTGCTATACAGCGTCACCGCAACGCCACCCGTTCGTCCCGCCCTACCCGTACGACCTATCCGGTGCACGTACGCTGCGCTCGAAGTCGGGATGTCGTAGTTGACCACTGCGTTGATACCGCGGAAATCGACACCGCGCGAGAGCAGATCCGTCGTAATGAGTACCCAAATCTCGCCTCGCCGGAAGCGAGTCATGACGCTGTCGCGAGCAGTATCTGTCAAATCGGCATGCAGGACTGCAATGCGTCCGATGCCGCCAGCTTCTGCCGGTATGTCGTATAGCAGCTCGGAGTGCAGCGCGACAGCTCGTTCAATGGTCTGCGTGAATATGAGGAATGGTGGTAGTAGCGGCGCACCTGCGCTCTGAGGGGTAGACGCGGGATGGAGGAGCTGTCGGAGGCCCATGAGCTTCCCTTGTTCCGTAGCGGCATATATCAGCTTATGCTCAACGTTGGGCACAGCCGAGTCCTTCAAGCCGACTACAAGCCTAATGAAAGGCGCTTCCTGCATAGACTCAGCATTTCGCGCACCAACCTGTTCCTGCCAGTCCTTGATTGTAGTCCTCGCCAGCTCCTCAATGTTACTACCCATAGTCGCAGACCACAAGCTCACACTCAGTCTCGCATTGGTGAGTCTCCGCCAGACACCAAGAGTCTGCTCCCGAAATAGAGGGTCTAAGAGCACGTCTGCTTCATCTAGGACGAACTCTTGTACGTTCAAGAGCGCATCCCGTGACGAGTTGCGCTCGTCGCTCAACATGCTTTGCAAGAGTCCCGGCGTACTTATAAGTACGTCAGCCTTCACGATAGTGGGCTCGCCGCTCATTACACTGGTCTGACTTGCGTCTTCGGCTTCATTCTTCGAGGGTCGAGTGGGAGGTGACAGGCGCATACCCTTCCGTAGCTGAGTCACATTGATACCAGTCCCTTTGGCGAGCTTCCTGCCCTCGTTAGTGATTTGGCCAACAAGCTCTTTAGTGGGCGCCAGAACGATCGCAGACACTGCCTTCGTAGGGATTGGATCCTGATGCCGGCGAGATTGCACGCGATGTAAAAGTGGTAGCATGAATGCCAGTGTCTTGCCACTGCCGGTCGGCGCAACAGTCAAGAGGTTTGAGCTGAGGACGGAGACTATGTCCGCAGAGACGAGGCTATGGCGGCCAAGGTAATGGTCTGGCGCATCCAGCAGGATCGGTAAAGCACCCATTTGTACCTCAGTAGGGGCGCTGTATCCCTGCTCGTCCAGATTCCCCGCCAGCCTTGAAGAGATACCAAAGCGTGCTCGCATGTCTTGGAACGACACTAATGGGTGTGGATATAGCGCTGGCATTTCCGGCTTCCCACTTCCACTCCCACTCTTCTTACCAATCCGCCTTTGCTTCGCCTGCGAAGACGTCGGGTTGAGCAACGTGACCTTCAGCTTGTGCTGCTTCAACGCAGCTCGTGCCTCTTCGTCCGACATCGTCGGCATCATAGATGCGCTCAACGGCGCCTCATCTCCTGGTTGCTCGGAGCCATCATTCTTCCCATCCCGGACAGCTTCCTGCTTCGGCTGAACCGCAGGCCTTGTGTTGGACTTGGCAGCAGTGTCAAAGAAATCCAAGCCTCCCGGCTGGTCGTCCGAGGGGTTGGGTGTACTCTCGCCACGCTTGCGCTTCTTCGACGTTTTCACGGTGGCTGCAACTGCAGTGGGTTGCGCCGCTTGCACCCTTGCGCCGCTTGAAGGCATAGTGTGTTGCGCATGCTGCCTTCCGTCCCGTAACCTGGTCGACCGCGACAGTAATCTGAGCGCATCCATCGAGTATTTCCGTCGGTGGTGGAGGTGTGCTCTGCTCAAATTCTGTCGCGGCGAAGAAGTCGGCTGATGCCGGCCCGACTTGACGGAACCTTCCGCCGTCAAGATTTTAGGAGATTCCGAGCTCCAACAGCTGCCATAGAGCGCACCACTCCTCCGACTGTCTTCATATCACACAATGTCAGGCCGCCTAGTACGGTTGTCGCTGAGACAGCCAAGATGGCTGCTGCAGCGCCGCGCCGCTTCCACCACCACCGAAGCCACCAATGCCGCCTCCTCCACCGCTACGAAGGCCAAGGAGGGCGCGTCCAACATGGCTGGGAAAGCCCAGCAAGGTCTCTCACGAGTGACTAGTTCCGCGGGCAGCGCCATCACCGGTGCAGCAGAGTCGGCGAGCAAGGCTGCCTCGGGTATGGGTGGACGAGCAGGGCAGATCATCAACTTCGCTCAAAGTGAGGGGACATCAAAGGGCTGCCATAGGATTTACGGTGCTGACTGAATACCAAGGCCTCGTCCCCCCTACCATCTACTACGCGCGCGTCGTAGGTGAGCTCGGCAAGATTATGTTCCAGGGCCGCAACATGTCTCCACCGTCGGTCTACCAGCCACCCATATCTTCTCCAAAGCAGCTACTAACGGGACCAGCAACATGCACACCATTCAATCGTATATGACACCATTGCAGAACGCCCTTCGCAACCCCTCGGCCCTCATGAACCAAACGCAATCCCAGGCCAACCAGGCCGCGAGTCAGGCTTCCAAGGCGGTGGAGAACCCCGATGCGCTTATGACCCGGTTACGGAACTTCGACTCTGGAGCACTCGCATCCGTGGGTGTCATCGCGGCGGAGGTCTTGGGCTTCTTCACTGTTGGTGAGATGATTGGGCGATTCAAGATTATCGGGTACAGGAGCGAGCAGGGCCCCCATCACTAGAAAGATCAGACATACTAGAGCATCATGCGGGTGTTGAGTGGGAGGGGAGGCAACGGTTGAGTAACGTGCGGAGTGGAAGGCACACGGTGCGCCAATGTCTGCTACCCTTGAATGCGTGTACTATTGTCAATACTACTACCTTACTATCGCTGAATGCGATGGTATCAAGTTCGACGAGTGTTATTATGGAAACACAATTGCCGTAAGTTTACCAAGGAGAGAATAAGGTACATGTACTTGGTGTCAGTGAGTTCATAAGAAGCGTGCTAGCCCAATGCGGTTCTTCCTAGGCAACCGCGCAACGATATTTCAACGTCACTCAAGATTCTGACCAGGTCCGGCACGACACTTCACACGTCGGAAGCGTAAGACACATTCCAAGCACGCGATTTCGTGCAGAGGATCCAAGCAAGTACTGGCAGACAACCCACTCATCGACATCTACGGCATCAGTTCTGGGAGGTCTGAGATTCGCTTGAGTGGAGCGGCAATCCCCATCAGCCCAGGAACGTCGATCCGCGCTGTATCACACATTGAGCTGTGCAAATGAAGCACCAGACGTCCGCAACGGCGGTGTAATACATTTGCACGCACGGGAAGGAGCGAAGGCATACTGACGAGGCACACCGACCTTCTCTCGTAGGCCGATGCGGCAGCTCCCGAGGTATCTAGCCTGGCTCAAGGGGTCCTGTTTGGGACGACACCGGACACAGAGGTTCTGTGGTCGTCAGGCTACGAGACACTGCGACCGTTCCACGGCCGACGAAGCGTTACTTCCAGCTATCGCTTGGAGCAAGGGTGAAGCCACGCGTGGTTTCCTTTGCACCTGGACCGCTTCTTTGATTGTTCCGGGCCAACATGGGACACGAAAGGTCAAAAACCCAATCACCGACCTGGTATCGTCAACGACACGAAGTCGGCAACAGGACTCGCGTTTCATCGGCGCAATGCTTCCGGCGTCTGGCACTCTCACGGTGCCGGTTTCCACGCGCTCGCCACTCGCTGAGCACGCGAGCCCATCTCCGCGGCAGTGTGTCACTCGGACGTTGGTAGACGAGGTGATGAGGCGAGCGTACCTGCATCGTGCTTGCTGCTGTGTCACCGTCGGCTCTGGGACGACAGTGGTACAAGAGCACGTGCTACCTCTCAACGTCAACGACACTTCAGTGCGAGTATGTGTTGCGCTTCAACTTCTCAAGTATCAACCCCGTTCTGCTTCGCACCGACGCCGGCACACTCGGACCATGGTACGTACGCGGGTATAGGAACGCCGGGCCGCCAGGGGAGGAAGGAGCGACATGACACGGCGCTGCGATGCCGTTTCTCTTCCGATGGCCGCAGCCGCGGCACATGATCCCGTAACACTGGCATTGAGCCGGGTTACAACCAAGTCCTAAGCGGCCCAATGCCTATCTGTGAGGCGCGCACGTCACTAGTGCCAGCACAGCAGTGCGATATTCGCACGCGCATGCCACTTGTGGTCCTTGCCGTGGCGTACTGGCCATGGGAAATACCTTTCCGTCGTGGAGACCCTCTTCGATGAGGAAGTAGATGGGCTGCTTGCGAACGATGTGCCCCGGGGAAGTCCTGCCACCCGGCAGATCACTGCAGTACTTTCTGATGAACAGGTTCAGCCGACCCCAGGTTCAAGAGCTCTGCGGGTGTATCTGCATTGCACATGCATGCGAGCTAGTGCTTGTGCCTGCCAGTTCGTGCCAACCTGGGAAGCTCGTCCTGCGCATTGACGTCAACCTCACTGTCGAGGCAGATTGCGTACTTGTCAAATCGTTAACCAATCTCTCCACGCAGATCAGAAGACAGGACGGGAAATGGTCGAGTGTTGATTGTCAGGAAGGCTGCTGCCGAACCTCCGGAGCCGAAGGTCATTCCCCAACCGCGTTGCAAGTTTAACGCACATATCTGCAGGCTGCAAGCTTTCTTTCACTTGGAACTCCACAAAGAGCTCACTTTCCCGTTGTGCATCACTTGTGGGGAAGTTCGGCTAACTATTGCGATGAACTTGCGGCGCAGTGCGATGATAGAGGTGCTCATCGGCGCCGACGCTACTACCGCTCTCTTTGCGAGCGTACCGCACTGAACGCTATGTCAGCTTGAGCTCGCCTCAGCTCGTCTGCAGTTGCTGAGTGCTGAAAGCCATTAGACTGATTGCGCAGATGCGCAGTCACATTAGTAGCCAGCGGAGAGCGGAGATGTGGTGGAGCTTGTCCGTCAAAGCGCCGGTTGGCGCGCTAGTGAAGTCGTCATATTAGCCGTGTCACCGTGTGGGCGAACCCGCGGTCCCGGCCATCGCCTCCATCCGATATCGTCGATAACCTTGGCAACGCCAATGCATGTCTCAGAGCTCATCACTGGTCATCAGCGTGTTTACGGAGCCATCCGATAGACTTTGTGAGTTGAGCGTACAGTGGGCGTGGAAGGACTGCGCCTAACGAGACGGCCCACGGCCAATAATCTCGAGACCAACATGAAGTCGTCGACGCTCAAGGCCTCCGCCGATTATTGCCGCCGAACCTGACGACTGGACCACGGCTACCCCAAATGGCGCCTACATCCAATAGCCGGGCCTTGCCGCGCTCGCATACACCGGCGGGTAGACAGCGGCGGGCCTATCACAGAGCCGCTGAAGGGTTCGCCAGACCCTCTCGAGTGCTCGTGCTTGAGCGCGGGCGTTCGCGACACCTTGCCGGCGACAACCAGATGGCCCGCACGAGCATTTCCCGCTTGTAAATGCTACCTTAGCTTCAAAATGGTGGTAGGCGAGACCCTCAACACGACCCCATCATCAACGAGCGTGCGGGGCCGCCAGCCATAGCTCCTGCAGCTCCAATTCGAGCGTTCTGACCAGCCTTCACGCGCCTCAATTTCTTTGCGAAGTGAGCTCATAGGGTAAGGTACATTACGGAGCTTTGCGCGCAAGAGGCATGCTCAAATGAAACGCAGCAGCAGCATGGACCGAAATCTAAGCACTCGCATGACAACCGAGGAAGGAGATGGCTAAGACTTATATCCCCATTTCGTCCCTCTGATCCTTTCCCTTTACACCTTACTAGCATACTCCCCACCCATGTAGTCTTCGACTCGCTGGCTCTTCCTCTCGTTTGCAGGTCGACAGCATGGTTTCCCAGTCCTGGATCTGGCTTTGCGCTTTCATCTTTGCATGGTACGTATTTCCGACGCATACACCTATGCACATCACCAACAGGAGGCACGCGAGCTTATGCATTGGCGTAGGGTGTTCCGGTATCTGCGCACCATCGTGAATAGCGTCTCCCATTGGACCTTTCGGCCAATACCAATACCCGAGTACCCGACGTACTCTCCGAACGATGTCACAATCATCCTGCCAACTATCGCTGCCGGCGGCGAGGAGCTGGTGACCACATTGCGGACCTGTCTGCGAACGGAGCCTCGTGAGCTCATACTGGTGACGGTAGATGTCAACGTCGAGGACCTGGCCAAGATCGCGAATTCGGTCAACGCCAAGAAAATACGGGTTTTGAGCATTCGGGAGGCAAACAAGCGCAGACAGATGTGCAGAGCCATCCCCGAGGTCACGACGAAGATCACCGTGTTCGTCGACGACGATGTAATTTGGCCACCCAAGGTACTCCAATGGATGCTGGCACCGTTTGAGGATCCGGACATGGGCGGCGTGGGAACCTCTCAGCGATTGAAGCGCTCACCAAACATGAGCTTCTGGAGCTTTCTGGGTGCCGCCTATCTCGAACGGCGCAACTTCGACTGCTCTGCCTGTCTCCACATCGACGGTGGGCTACCTTGTCTATCGGGCCGTACGGTTGCTTATCGGACCGACATCCTTCAAGACGTTGCCTTTACTCACGAATTCACGAACGAGCAGTGGCGCACTTGCCAGCTCAATGCGGATGACGACAACTTCCTTACTCGGTGGATGTACTCGCATGGTAAGAAGATCGCCATGCAGTACCACCACGAGGCGGAGGTCCAGACGACCCTCGAGGATGGTCCCAAGTATCTAAACCAATGCTTGCGTTGGGTTCGCAGTAACTGGCGTAGCAACCTGACGAGCATGTTCGAGGAGCGTCATTACTGGTGTACACAGCCCTGGACCACGTACGCTGTGCTCCAAACCACCATTACCGCTTGGGCCTTCCCGTACGATGCTTTCATGATGTACTCGTTCTACAAGGGATCGGACGAATTGTCACACAAACAGCGGGTAGCTTTGTGTGTCTTCTTGCTCCTATGGACCTTCGTTTTCAGCAAGACTGTGAAGCTCTGGGGCCACTTCATCCGCTACCCTGCAGATCTCAGGTTCCTCCCCGTCTACATTGTCTTTGGATACTTCCATGGGCTCATCAAGTTCTGGGGCCTCCTTACGTCGAGTGAGGTGAGCTTACATCCCCCCATCCCGCGCAAGAACGCAGATTCTGATACTTCTCGCAGACTACTTGGGGCAGTAGAGACGGAGCAGATGCGGACGACCGTGTTCGCATGATACGCTTGCCCCAATATGGCTCGACAGAGCCCGACGGCCGCAAATCAACCTCCTTCGACCTCCCACACGAAATGATACGTGGCGACCAATTGCCCGCTTACGATCCTCCCATGCGACACTACGGTGCTCCGCTTACAATGCATACCACGACTGACGACTCTAATTGACATACTTTGATACCCCGGCATCGATTTCATTTCTGTACCAGCATTGCTTATAGATGTAGATGGAGGCAACAAAGGGCGGCGTCGTCATCTATCATCAAAAGCTCTGCTCGCTCAAAAAGCATTGATCTCCTTCAACAACATGGAATACACGGCGGCATTGTTTACTGCAAGGAGACTGGACCTTACCGGCGACGGTGTTGCTCGGCGTATCGCTGGACTGCAGACGGATACCCGAGTCCATTTTGGCATGGCGTTTTACGGCGCATTTCGATCTCGATTTTGATGTACGATAATAGTGCTGCGAAAATGCGGGAAAAGCAAACGAGTCGATGAACAGCATTCTTTCCTCACGACTCTCAAGACCTGGTTACACCTCTGCCGTGTACCTGCGTCCCCACCTCTTCACACACCCACCATGCAAGTATGCCGCTGTTGTATAACATCGCCTACGTGCGTCCGGACGATCGTCGTTGATCGCCGTTGAGAGTCGCAGCAAACAAAGTGTGCACGAGGTCAACGACATCGATGTCACGATGATGTGTTCACTGCACGGCGAAGCAGTTCACCAAGCCCTAGATGCAACACACGATACATTTCCCAACAAGCTGCACTCGTCTCGGTTCGGACAGCTGCATGCGGACCCTGTGAGAGCAATTGCGGCACGTAGACGAGGGCGATTGCAACAACGCAGCCACCTGCAGCCACCGACTGCACCTCTCGAGCTCGTGCATGAGGGGTACCTTGATCGATACATGCAAGCCATCAGCCTGGTCCGACCAGGCAAACAGCCGGTTCCCACACCCACCTCAACAGTCTCGCACAGCCAACCGCGACACACACACACAGCAGTCCGCCAATAGACCAACACGCCAGCAGAAATCTCGACCCCATCATGCGTGTGTCAAGACTTTCCTCATCAGCTCGTGATCCCACGCCCTGTGTCGTCTCAAAGCACAAGGATCAGGGTTCGAGACGGGCGATCAGCTAACGCAAGTCATTCCTGTCCGCCGAACGACATCTTGTCCGGCCCGCCGATTGCGTGTCTGCGAACTCTGATGGACGGCGGGGAAGAGCCTTTTCGGAAGGTGGTGAAAGTTGGTGCGTTTGCCTCGATCGGAGCTATGGGCTGATACCCGGCGAGGTGCAGCTATCGACGGTACGGCCGGCTGGTACACCGGGTATGTCCCCCCACGTCTCGCTGTCATCATGCTGAGATGAATTGGGGGGGTTAGAAGAACGAAGGCCGGCCCTCGGAAGACGTGGTCAAACTGGTGGGGTTCTTCGTGTTGCGCCACCGCTGAGCTCGGCCTCCCGTCTCCACAATATTCTTTTGGCTGGTGTGGAGAAAGCGGCGAGGTCAACATGCTGAACCGTGCGGCTCACATGGTGGACCCTTTACGACGACTTCACTCCGTGCACACCCGCCATCAGCTTTTCGGAGGTCGGTCTCCGGGCCCGCCGTGGCCACATACGACCCTGCATCTATCTGAGCGCAAGAACGGGAGTGCCAGATCGAAAGCGACGACATCGTTGCAATCCGCCCTGTGACGGAAGCTGGAGGGCTGACGCTTGCGACATCTGCTTTGGCCAGACGCAGAACATGAGTGCTCGGTCAAGCGCGGAACGCTCCCATCCTCATCAAGCCGGGTAGACACTCGATACGGGTCTACCTTATCGACTCAACAAAGTGACAGCCTCGATCAACCCTCCTTACCCTCCGCCTTGAACTGCTCCTCCATCTCCTTCAACCCCTGATACACTTCAGACCACTTACTCCACTCCTTCTCGCCATCCTGGAACCCCCCCGCCAGCGGCAACCGACCCCCAGTCTTACTCCCCATCCCCCACACCCTAGCCAGCGCCTCCTTGATCCCCACCACGCCCCAAGCAGCGACCAGCTTCTCGCCCTCGCAGATCCGGTACTGCAGCAGACGCATCTCGTCGATGTCCTTCTTGGTCGTGCCTCTAGCCGCGCTCTCGTTGTAGATACGGAAGAGCCTCACGACTATGCGCGGGAAGACGCCGGCTAGGCCGTCGATGGCGGCTACGCCGCCGATGGTCAGGACTGGTAGGAGGTTCTGGCCGAGGCCGGTGAAGACGTAGAAGTGCTCGTGGTCGATTCGAGGGTTGGCCGCAATCAGTGTCTGGTCGTCGATGATGCCGTGCGAGAGCTTGGTTCCGACGATATTTGGGTGTGCTGCGAGCTTCTCGAACGTTGACGGTGCGATGTAGAGGTTGTTGGTGACGCCTGGGTAATGGTAGCTGTTTGAGAGTCAGTCGCAATCAAAAGGCTGTAATATTGATTCACTTACATCATGACGGGCAGTACCGAGCGATCTGCAATAGCCTCGAACCACTTCCTAATCCCCTCCTGGCTGGTCGCGGGCGCGAAGTACCCCGGCCCAAGCACCATAGCATACTCAGCGCCGGCTTCCTTACTCTCCTTGACCAGCTGCAGCGTATCGTCGATCTGCTGGGTGGCAGTACCGGCAATGATCGGTCTGTCCTTGTATCCCGCATTATCTAACGCTTTCCTTTGACTCGCGATCAATTCTTTCCGCTCCTCGTTGCGCAAGAAAATGGCTTCGCCTGTGCTTCCGAGGATAACCAGGCCCTTGATGCCGCCCTTGACGAGGAAGAGGGAGTGCTCGGTCTGGGTCTCCAGGTCGAGAGGAGGCGTGACTGCATCGTAGGCGGACGTACCCTCTTTTGCGAAGAAGGTAGGCACAGGCACGTAAATTCCTTTCGGCGGTGGCGATGCTTGGGCACCCCTGCTTGCGTTTGTGCCGTTGGTTCTAGCTGGTAACGAGTCCATGGTCACTCTCGCGTTGGCTGTCTGCAACAATTGATCGATAACTGATGACAAGGACTTCCTGGGTCACGGTTGAGGACTGGTGCTTTGGCGAATGGTTTGAGATCGCTAGAGAAGACGTTCGCAACTTTCGTCACTCTCACAAGCTCCATGCCCGACCGCTCGATATATTCCTACAACCAAATGCCGACTGTCGGCGAGGAGCACGACCTCGTCCGAAGCGGGGCATTGGGAGGGAGCTGGAGAGACCCGTAAGAGAGCTTCGGTATAGCTACGACCGAAGTCGGATGGTTGTTGCATCGGCCACGAAGCTCGACCGACCCGCTCAGAACATCGGATGTTCGTCAACCGACCTAGAGAACGTGCTCTGGGACAATCGCCGTCGCCTCTCCGGAACGTGGCCGTTCGATGCTGTAGACCGATACGCCCGCAGTAATACAGGCTACGGTCGTCCAACGACGAATTCCAGCACTGGCATGCCTCACCATGGCGCCCCACTCACTAATAGACAGCCACATCCACCTCTGGCCCGAAGAAACGACGAACGAGGAATGCCATGCCTGGATGACGCCCCCGGACATGCCGCTGGCCAAGCCCCATCTGCTGCAAGACTACTACGCCGTAACCGACGAAGCTTGCTCTTCGGACGCTGAGCTCAATGTACGAGGCGTCATCTACGTTGAGACGGACGTCCGCTACGTCGAACCCAATGGAGACGTCGCATCCTGGGCCAAAGGGCCATTAGACGAGATCGGCTTCCTTCGGTCGCTTGTTGAAGGACGCTACGGTGCACGGGATGCCGCAATACTCCTTGGTGTGGTTCCGTGGGCACCCGTGCATCAGCCAACGGCTGTACTAGAAGAGTATCTCGACCTTGCCCAGGAGCGAGCGGGGCCAGATACGTGGCGAAGAGTCAAAGGCTTCCGATTTCTGCTGCAATTCTATCTCGATCCTGCAAAATTCAAGGAGCTGGTGCTGAGTGCCGACTTCATTGCCAACCTGAAGCTGCTCGGCAGGAGAGATCTCTCGTTCGACATAGGCGTCGACCAGCACCGGGCCGGAGTCTGGCAGCTCGAAATGATGAGCGAGGCCATGCACAAAGCTCACGACGGCGTGAATGAAGGCGAGAAGGTGATCTTCATCGTCAACCACATGTGCAAGCCCAAGTACGAGAATGTCTCTTTTCAAAGCATCGATACACCCGGTGGAGCGTTCGACGAATGGTGCAACGCCATGACTGCCCTGGCTAGCTGCTCTAGGACCTACATGAAGTTGTCCGGACAGTTTAGCGAGCTCCCCCCTGGTTCTGAGTCTATCGAAAAGATTGCGGCGTCCATCAAACCGTGGATCAAGCATGTGCTGAGCTGTTTCGGTCCACGCCGCACGATGTTTGGGAGTGACTGGCCAGTATGCAATGTAAATGGACCACTTGCGGGAAACTCATGGGTAGCTTGGAGAGATGTGGTGGAACTGGCGCTGGCGGACCCGGACATGAACCTCAGCGAGCTCGATCGCGAGTGGGTATGGAGCAATACCGCTACGGAGGCGTATCGCATATGAGAGTCGCTTCTCGGGGCGAACAAGATATAGCGGTTAGCGGTTATGTAGAGTAGAGTGCTCCTAGCAGCGTAGGCGATTCTTCCGCTTCGACTGTGATAATCAGCGACATTGCCAGGCATGCACGGCTGTGGGATTGGCATATATGGGCACAGGGGTCGCTGCTTCTATCATGACAACCATAATCATCCGGCATTCGAGTTGGAGTGCTGGTTACAAATACCTACCAGGTACGGGTAGTGCAGTCAATGGAAGCGTGAGTGGCTCTCGGCACATCCCGAGGAAGCCGGAACTTCAGGTTCAGAGCGGTAGAACGACGGCATACCATCGACCGCTTCCATTGAGGTTGACGAAAGCGTTGACGGGCAGATCGGCCAGGGCGTGACGAACGGCGATCCGAGGTTGACTCGCACATCATGATCAGCAGCCCACGCAACCCAAGCGCCCGTCATACCTGTCGACGCCACCGCTGGAGGACTGGGTAGCGCAAGTGAACCTTGTCCATTTGCACATTGAGGTTGGTCCGGTTCCCAGACTGTTACTGTGGCTGGCCGGGTCATCGACGATGTTGTGAGTGACAGAGTGTATCAGGAACTCGAGGTTCAAGGGCGTCTCGTTTCCCCAGGCGCTCGGAGTTCATACGCGCCATGGCGAGCATATAGATACCCTTTGTAGAGATCGCACGTCGGAAGGCAATTCACTGTCATCGAACAGATAACTAATGTTGAAGACGTCTGGAGGTTGGACTTTGAGGTGGCGAAAGTGCGGGAACATCCACTAGCTGCCGTAGATGCCGCAGTCGCGGAAGCCGTCGCGGAAGCCGTACCGCAGCGCGACATCCAAAGTTCAAGCCGTGAAGACAGCACTCTCTATCGCAGACAACTTCACTCACCTTCACCTCCACCGCCGATCTGCACACCCACCTTCAACCTACTCACCGCCGCTCAACCACCCGAATCCGCCTGACCACACTCTCGTCTTCCGCAGTTACCCGGGACCCGCGTTTCCTCACCCAGCGCGTCGTGTGCGCCGCGACTCGCGCCATCGAGTCTTCACCTGCGTTAGCAGCGAGTGAGCACATCGTAAGTCGAGTGGAGTGCATAGAAGTGGAGCGGGGTGCTGGGCAGCGACGGGCGGCTGGTGGTGACGGTTTATCGGGCAAAGTGAGTGTGCGCGCGCGCGTGGCCGAAGGGAAGATGGCGTACAACGGCGACGCGAGCATGGTGAGTATGGGCGAGGAGGAGATGGAGGAGGACAATGCCATCACTTCCGAAGACTGCTGGACCGTCATACAGTCCTTCTTCGAGTCAAAAGGTTTGGTCTCCCAACAGCTCGACTCCTTCGATGAATTCGCAGCTACAACCATGCAGGAGATCATCAGTGAGACACAGTTCATCTCTGTTGACCGCAATATGGCGCCCGAGGACGATGGCAAGGGTGCGCAGATCGTGAAGAAGCGATGGCAGATTGAATTTGGCAAGGCCACGATCTCCCAGGCCGCCATGACCGAAGGCGACGGTACCACCCGACCGCTTTACCCTCACGAAGCCCGCCTGCGTAACTTGACTTATTCGTCACCCATTTACTTGGAGATGAGGAAGCGCATCATGCTCGCCAAAGAGAAGCCCGCAGGCTCGTGGTGGGACGAAGATTCGCAACGGTACATCGCACCCGACGACTGGGACGGACAGGAATACGAGACCTTCTGGGTGCGCGATGAGGAGGACGAGAAGCAAGAGACAGACAAGTCAGCCGAACATCACGAAACTCGGGTTTTCATCGGCAAGCTGCCCGTCATGCTCAAGTCCCGTATCTGCACTCTCCGTAACCGGAGCGAGCAGGAGCTTTATGCTTTTCAGGAATGCCCTTTCGATCAAGGCGGCTACTTCATCATCAACGGCAGCGAAAAAGTCCTCATCGCGCAGGAGCGAAGCGCGGCGAACATAGTCCAGGTCTTCAAAAAGAAAGGTTCTGCCACCCCTGTCGTCGCTGAAATCCGCTCCGCAATCGAGAAAGGCAGCCGCCTCATCTCCACCATGCAAGTCAAGCTCTACGAACGCACGACCGGCGGCAATCTCGGCCGGACAGTCAAAGTGAGCTTGCCGTACGTCAAAACTGACATCCCCCTCGTCGTCGTCTTCCGTGCCCTCGGTATCGTCTCCGACCAGGACATTCTCATGCACATCTGCCGTCGCGAGGACACGCAGATGCTGGAGATGCTGAAGTCTTGCATCGAAGAAGCCACCGCGATACAGGAGCGAGAGCAAGCGCTGGATTTCATCGGGCGGAGAGGCAACATGGCCGGGACGAAAGACAGGCGTATCAAGTTCGCGAGGGACATCCTGCAGAAGGAGTTCTTGCCGCATATCAGCCAAGAAGAAGGCGCGGAGACGAGGAAAGCATTCTTTTTGGGTTATATGGTGAACCGCCTTCTTCAAGTCCAGCTTGGACGCGTGGAAGAAGATGACCGTGACCACTTTGGCAAGAAAAGGCTCGATCTTGCTGGCCCTTTGATGGCGCAGGTCTTCCGTCTGAAGTTTGCGCAGCTCGTGAAAGATATTCGCAACTACCTTCACCGATGCGTGGAAACGGGCAAGGACTTCGTCATTACGTTGGCGGTGAAGAGTCAGATCATCACGTCCGGGCTGCGGTATTGCCTCGCGACGGGCAACTGGGGTGACCAGAAGAAAGCAGCTTCCGCGAAGGCCGGAGTGTCCCAAGTCTTGAACAGATATACCTATGCTTCTACTCTCTCGCATTTGCGACGCACGAATACGCCGATCGGCAGAGATGGCAAGATTGCGAAACCGAGACAACTGCACAATACGCACTGGGGGCTGGTGTGTCCGGCTGAGACTCCCGAAGGACAGGCTTGTGGGTTGGTGAAGAACTTGGCGCTGATGTGCTACGTTTCCGTCGGCACACCGGGCACGCCGTTAATCGAGTACATGCGGCATCGCGGGATGGAGTTGCTAGAGGAGTATGATGCGGTGATGAACCCGAATGCGACGAAAGTCTTCCTCAATGGAACGTGGGTGGGTGTTCATACCAATGGTAAGCAGCTCACGGATGCTTTGCGGGAGTTGAGGCGGAAGGAGGTGATTGGCTTTGAGGTCACCATCATCCGGGACGTTCGCGAGAGGGAGATCAAGGTCTTCACGGATGCTGGCAGGGTGATGCGGCCGCTGTTTGTTGTCAACACAGACCGGAGCTCATCGGAGTTTGGCAATTTAGCGTTACGGCAGGAGCATGTGCAGCGGTTGCAAGAAGACCAGCAGACACTCGCCAACCTTGAAGGCCAGGCGGTCAGCGAGCAGGAGAAGGCAGAGAGCACGTTCGGTTGGCACGGTTTGGTCAGAAGTGGTGTGATCGAGTACCTCGACGCGGAGGAAGAGGAGACGGCGATGATCATCATGACGCCCGACGATCTCGAAGACTACAAGTCGGCGAAGCAGGGCATGGGTTTCGTGGAGAGCAAAGATGACCCACACAGGAGAATCAAAGCGAGACCAAATACGCAGGTGGCAATGTGGACGCACTGCGAGATCCATCCAGCCATGATCCTCGGCATTTGCGCGAGTATCATCCCATTCCCGGATCACAACCAGAGTCCTAGAAATACGTATCAGTCTGCTATGGGGAAGCAGGCTATGGGTGTTACGCTGACGAACTTCAATATTCGCATGGACACAATGGCGAATGTGCTCTATTACCCGCAGAAACCTTTGGCGACGACGCGGAGCATGGAGTTCTTGAAGTTCCGTGAGCTG
>JAABUP010006469.1_pt1 | contig 16631 bp, 27 predicted proteins | sample 5559201 | NCBI WGS metagenome assembly JAABUP01 (sample SAMN10711887, study PRJNA513373) | rock metagenome | isolation source: Antarctica rocks | place: Antarctica
CGCCCCACAGGTCGATCATCGCGGGCTCCGCGCGCTCCATGGCCGCCCTGCGCGCCGCGCCCCGGCGCTCTCGGCGTGGCGCGCAGGCTGCCATGGCGCCCCTGGGACGCCAGGAACGCCAGGAGCCTGAACGTGATCAGGCTCGAGATCGGCGCGGCGTCAACGACATGGAGCGCGCGCCGCGCCGGGGCCCTGGCCGCAGGCTCACAGAGCGCGGCGCGCAGAGACGCACGCCGATAATCGATGCGCGTGCGGCCGCAGCGAGCCGCCGGCGCGCCGGCGCGGCGCCTGCCCGCATCCCGCGCGGGCTGGGCTGCCCCCGCCCGGGGCAGCCACAGGCGCAACTGCGCGCGCGCCCAACGGCGGGGCCCCGCCTGGACCAGCGTCGGCCTCCTGGATCACTGTTGAAACTAAAGCTAAATCTCCATTCAGGGTCTGGACCTGCGCCTGGACGCGTACAGGAAGCCGACGCCGCGCGGCCCGCGCAGGAACTTGCGCGCCGTGCCGGTGAGCCAGTCGCAGCCGATCGCGCGCACGTCCACCGGCAGCTGGCCCACGCTCTGCGCGCGCGCCGCGCCCCACTCACGCGCTGGCGTTGGCGAGGTGCAGCACACGCCCAGACCCGACCGATGCTTCCTATCACAGCGTCCCCGGTTCACGCCCCAGGGTCCCGCGCGCCCAGGGAACCAGACATGCTCGCGCCTCCTCGGCTGTGAGCGCACGCTCCGCGCCGCGTCGCATGGCAGCCACCCGCACGCCCATTGCACGTCCGGTGCGGCGCGCCGCGCAGCGCCGGGGCCGGCCGCAGGGCCGCGCGGCAGGGCGGGCGCGCGCCTGGCAGGCGTCCAGGAGGAAGGGAATGCCGTGCCGCTTCGTCACTGCGCCCACGGCCGCCACATCATATACGCGCCTGCCGCCGCGCGCCGCGCCGTGCGCGTGAGGTGGCGTCCAGCGCCGCTGACAGCTCTGCTGGCTGGATGCTGCGCACGTGCGTGAAGTGCGCAGGGCCGCCCTTGCTGAAGGCTGTCATGTTGCCACCTCCAAAACACGTTGTCACACACTCCTGTCCTCCTCCAGGTCAGATCCAAGCATGCCTGGTCCTGCTGAGGGTGTGAGCAGTGAACATAAAAACCTTCACAGCACCCCTGGTTTGACCTGGCAGATATTGCTGACGCCCCCAAGGGAGAGACAGCTCTAGGGGGCGGGCAGCTGTGCGGGGGGCACAGGTGGACCCGCAGTTGGTCGGGATGTGCGTGATGGCCACCAGCGCGGGCGGGCGGCCGCGCGCGATCATCGCCTCCAGCGCCGCGACGTCGATCTCGCCGTCTGGCGCCTCCGGCACGACCTCCGTGACCGCGCCGGTGCGCTTGCCCACCTGCGCGCGCCGCCCGCACGGGTGGCGCGACGAGGCGGCCGGCGCCGCTCGGGCCAAGGTGTCTGACGACCTCGGCTGCATGCCGTCTGCGTTCTCCCCCGCCTAAGCCAAGGAGGCCGCTTGACCGGGCTCCGGCGTACAGCACCCTTTAGAGTAGGGAGAGAGTGTGAGGCTGCGACCCATCCGGCGCCAGGCCGGCCCGCTGCATGCCGCGCCATGCAGCACAGCGCGCGGCGCAGCGCGGCCGGCCGAGCCATGCAGCGGCGCCGCGACCCGCGCGGCTGCGCTCAGCGCGGCGGGCGCTGGCGTCGGCCGCAGTTAATGTAGGTTAAGATTAGGCCTGACCCTGACCGGCCGCGCCTGCAGGAAGGCGTTGAGGTTGGCCGCGTACTCATGCTGGGAGGTCAGGATGCGGTCGCCCGCGCGCAGCCGCAGGCCGTAGAAGACCTGCGCGCCCGCCGCGCGCGCTCGCGGACCGCACCCGCGCTCGGCTTTGGCGCCGGCGCTCGAGCCCAAAATGCATCAACAGCGCGACCCGCGAGTGCGCCTGGCACTGCCTGCACCACTGGCGAGAAGCCCGCATGCGGGTCCGGCGCCGCGACGCTGAGCACGCTTACTCTTGCCGGAGAGCTTCGCGCGCACGCACCATGCTGATTCCCGTGACACGCACGGCAAGAGCGAGGGCCGGTGTCCGCCTGAGGCCGAGTTGATACAACCCCACGGTGATTGCCCGCATGCAGAGGCCTGGCGCGCGCATGCAGAGCCCTGGCGCAGCACCTTCCCAGGCCGCGGCGCCGCGCGCAGACCGCCCACGCCCGGCCGCCGCCTCACAGGGCGCGGAGGCCGAGCGGCATTGCCGCGCAGGGCGGGCCGGGGCGCGCCTGCGTCCACGCCGCAGTGGCGCTCTGCAGCAGCGCGACCTCGTCGCGCTCGCAGTTCAGCAGGGCCGCCAGGCCCTGGTAGGGTCGCTCCAGGGCCTCCGCCTGCGCCTCCACCGCCTCGTACCTGATGGCGGCGGCGGCGCTCAGTGCTGCAGCAAGCCATGCAAATGAGCAGTTGGATCCTGGTGGGAGCTCCTCAAGTGCTCCAGCAATCGGCCTCCAGCACGGGGTGGTGCACGGGGTGACAATCATTGTCGCCTCAGTCTGTATCATGTCCGGGGCGGCTTCAAGCAGGGACGCTCGCCAGGTATATACGGGCGCGGTGCAAGCAGGCGCTATCTGCGGCGCGGCCCACGCGCCCAGCCGGCCGCGGTGGTTCAGGAAGCGCACGCGCCATTCGGGTGTGACGGCAGCCACATGATAGCTGCAAGGCGACGCGGGAATAAGGCGCACCCGCCCAATACGGCCTCCAGCTCCTGGTAGTGCTGCTGCGCCTCCAAGGTGGCTTGCGAGGGCAGCGACGACCCTGGCGCGCGCCACGCAAGGTGCTGAGGCTCGGCAGGCGCTGCGCAGGCTCAGGAAAGGCGCGCACCTAGGTCGCCGCACCCGTCGGCCCGCCTCACAGGCGAACACGGGCTGGCTGCACAGCGGCTTCCGGAGCTGCAAGGGGTGGGCGCTGTGTGTGGCGGCGGCGCTTTCCCGCTAACAGGCGGGTCAGCACTGCAGGTCGGCCAGGTCTGCAACTCCAGTGCGGGCGCCCCGAGCCCACACACTGTGCAAGTGTGCCACAGCCCGCCGTCAGCAGGTGCTTCACCTGCGGCGTTGAAGTGTGCGATGGGCGCGCCGCCGTCCCGCGGCCTGGAGAGAGCGGGCGTGGCCGCTCGGAGGTCGTCCACGCTGTGCTGACACTGCGCAGGCGTGCATGCAGGCACCTGCCGCGCTGCGCGCTTGTCAGCGACACGTTGGGAGCCTGCCAGGCGGGCACGCGGCCAGGGCGACACCATCTTGTGCACTAGATGCGAGCGTCCCCACTTGCGAGCGGGCCGTGGCGCCTTGCAGCACGTGCTGCTCATCCACGCGCTGGCAGTCTTCAGCTCTGTGCACGCCTCTCAGCAGCACTGACATGGCACCGGACCCTGCAGTAACCTCGCTACAAGCAACTTGTTTCAACCACCTCGGAGCACGCAAACTTGAACGACACAGGCTCGATCGACGGGCTGGAGGTCGCGGAGCACCGCACGAGCAGCCGAGGCTCGCCAGTGCGTTCGAACAGCCGCGCTCTGAGCGGTACAAGTCTGCGTAACGCGTGCAGCATGCAGCAGCGCGTTGTGCAGCCGGGCGTGGCTCGCGCACTTGCCGGACCGCTAGGGAGGCCGGCTGCGCCCTCTCAGAGTCGGCCCATCGCGCCGAAACGCCTGACACGGGCGGCTGCCTACGCCCCGCCCGCTCCACCGCCGGTGCGGCCCTTTTGGGCTCCCTGGGTGGCTCTGGGACGTCGCACGTATGCGAGATCAGCCCGAGCACGCACTGCACGGAGGGCGAACTACATCGTTCCCACTTCAAGCTCCTGAGGCCACCTACGTGTTTGGCCTGTGGGGTTGCGGGCTCCCTGCAGGCCGATATGTTTTGGCAGGCCAGTGGCCGGCACCTGGTGTGCTAAGTGCAGCCTGTGGCTGCATGCCTCGCGCATGCGCGGTCACCAGGGCAGCGGGGAGTAGGATCGAGCACAGAGTGGAAGTTCTGGAGCTGAGTCCAGGTGTCCTAGTTTGCCCTGGTTGGTCAACAGAGCCACTGGCGCTGCCAGCCTTGCCTGGCCGCGTCAGTGTGATATCTGACGCGGTGGCGCAGTCTCACAGCGACCGGTCACGGTCAGCGCGGCCTGTTGCGCTGGCGGACATAGCGCAGCGCTGTGCGCTGTGCCACTGGGCACCTGTTCGCTCCTCTCAGAGACGGTTGGCTGACTATGCGGTTGTGCTGGCGCTGCAAAGTCAGAGCCGCACGTTGAATACCCCCAACAAGCAGCGGTCAGGTGAGCTGTCTGCGCCTGCGCACTCCTGTACAGGCGCGTCATTGCTTCGGCTGGCATGTGCGCTTGTGCACGGGGAGCTCGTCTGAGACCTGACAGCGCGTTTTGCAGCTGAGCCCTGGGTTGTGCTGCCACAACACGCAGCCTTTTGCAGCTGTGTGGTGGGGAGTGCTTCTGCTGCTCGGCCCGCCCTCGAGAACGATTTTTGTGGCTCTGCTCGCCGCAGGCGCCAAGCAGCAGCAGACTGCTTGCAGCACAGCGTCAGGCACCACAGCACTTGTGTGTCAGGTGTGCTGTGCGGGAAGCACTGGGAGAGCTGTGGTTGGCCCCTCATAGCACCCAGGTAGGCGGAAGGCGCTTGTCAGGCGTGGGGCACCTGCACACAGCGTACCAGGCAAGACTTAATGACACACACCTATTCAGCAGGGTCAGCTGGACGGGCGTGGCCGCGTTGCTGGGCAGGCCGTTGGTGTTACATGCGGGAAGCGAGCGAATATTGTATCTGGCAGCATGCAAACAGGCATGCTGCCTGTTTGCATGCTGACCGTAAGCTTGGCCCTCGCTTGCTGGTAGAGCGTATATGTACACAACTGCAATAGCAAGGCAGCCTGTGCCCTGGTTGTTGCACGCGTCCTTGCTCTTAAGCTGGCAGCGCAGGCGTCGGGGCGCGCCAAGTGACGTGCTGTTTGTGCTCCGCGACTGGCAGGTCGCGACTTTTCTGCAGCGTTCTATGTCTTTACTGGGTGTTTTAGGCAGAAGGGTCATCAGGGCAGACTGGACGGGCAAGGGACCGGATGCACAATGTGGGTCTAACAACCTTCCTCGCACGCGCAGCTGCAGCCGGACGGGCCGCCGGCGGCGGCGCCGGGCGCGCCGGGCGACGCGCTGTTCGCGCCGCGCGACTGGGCGGCCGCGTTCACCAGCCAGACGGGCGAATTCGAGTACTGGGTGGACGATGTCGAGGGCGCCGTGCCCGAGACGCTGCGCGGCACGCTCTTCCGCAACGGCCCCGGCAACTTTGGTGCGCCGCGCGCGCCGCATCGCTAGGGCGCCAGGGTGCGCCTGGCGCCTGGCGCGCGCCTGAGCTCGGCAGGCGGCGGTGTGGCCGTCTGCGCGGCCTGGTTGCGCGGGTTGCCCCGCTGGCACTCAAGAGTGCGCGCGCCCAGCGCGCAAAGAGCGAACGCTGCTTCTGACGAAGGCCTAAGTCACGCGTTGCAGAGCGCGGGGAGCACGCGTACGCGCACCCGCTGGACGGCGACGGCTACGTGTGCGCGTTCTCGTTCAAAGCAGACGGCCGCGTTCACTTCCGCTCGCGCTACGTGCGCACGCCGTGCGCCCCATCCGGGGGGACCCAGACCGTGGAGGCGGTGGGAGTGGAGCGCCCCTGCGTGTCTGTCGCCTGTCGCCCTGCATGCCCCATCACCCGGACCAGGCAAGCATGGTTGGTTGCACAGGTCTTGAGGCCGTCATCGTATCTGGAGCAAGCATGCGTGGTTGATCGTGCGAGGGTGGCGCCTGACGGCAGCCCCGCCGCGCGCCCAGCGAGCTGGCGGCGGAGCAGGCGGCCGGGCAGCCGGTGCACCGCGCGACGTGCTGCAATTGCCTCCTTTGCTCTCATATCTGGAACAGGCATGCACAACTGGTTGTGCTGTGCAAGGGTGACGCCTGACGGTGGCCCCGCCGCGCGGCAGCGAGCTCGCGGCGGAGCAGGCGGCCGGGCAGCCGGTGTTCCGCGCGACGTTCGGCACCGCGCGCCCGGGCGGCCCGCTCCGCAACGCGCTGGACATCGAGCTCAAGAACCCGGCCAACACCAACGTGCTGCTCTGGGGCGACGTGCCGCACACGCGCCTGCTCGCGCTCTGGGAGGCGCGCGCGCGCGCCCATGCAGTTCCGCAAATTTTGCAACAAGAGATCCGAGGACGACGGCTCGCTCGTTGGTTCTGGGAGCTTGGCAGACTGACTCAACCTCCCTGGGGTGGACAGTTTGCTTTGGTCATCAGGTCAGCGCAAATCCACAGATCTACTACAGCAGATGGTGAAAGGACAAGAGTGGACGCTTTGCTAGGCAAGCGCTCACGCGGGCAGAGCGCGCGCGCGCGCAGGCCGGCCCGCCGTACGAGCTGGACCCGTACACGCTGGAGACGGTCGGCGGCGGCCCCAGCAGCCTGGGCGGCTGGGTGACCGCCGGCAAGGCGCCCAGCACCACCGGCTCCTCCGCGCTGGACGAGGTGCGCCGGCGCGCCCGATCAGGCTCCCCTGCCAGGCCAGGGCTCCCCTGCCAGGGCAGGCGCGTCCGGTCCTGCGCCTTCTCAGGGGCGCGCCGACAGCGCCCTGGACCAGGAGCGTCTCCCCCGCCTGCAGCGCGGGCTGTGCACGCGCCTCCTGCGCTTGCAAGGCCACGACCGAGGCGTGGGCGCTGCACGCTTCTTGCAATTGCTATGGTCGCACAGAGCGCCGCGTCTTGTAGCACACTCTGCCACCATCCAGGGGAAACAATGGCCAGGGCCGGCGTGTGGGACCGGGCGAGGGGCGCTGGCTGTCTGCATGTGGGCAGCTCTTGGGAGCTTGCATTTGTTCTCCCATCATTCCTAGCGTGTCAGACCCGGAGCCGGCTGTGCCACTCACCGTGCTACGTGAACGGCCGCGCAGGCGATCGGCCTGGGCTCGGCGCTGACCGCGCACCCGCACATCGACCCGCCCACCGCCGAGCGCGGCGCGCGCCTGGCGCTCTGGAAGTGGCAGAGGTGCGGCCTGGAGCCGCCCGGTGATCAACATTGGGGGTCGCACGCTCTGGTGCAGCTGGTCAGGCGCGGCGTGCGTGCGCGCTCGCGCCTGGCCTGCGCTCGCTTAGCTGTCAGGCTTAGGAAGTGCGTGCGTGACACTATGCGGCGCGCGGCCGCTCCCTGAGCGGTTAAGTGGGCGACGCCGCGCTGTGACGCGGCGCGTGCGCGGCGGCCGCGCAGCCAGATGGGCGTGGCGGGCGCGTGCATGCGCATCGACGTCGCAGAGTACGACGCGGCCTGGACGCGCGTCGGCGGCAACGCGTTCAAGATGGACGATTCTTTCTTCAACCCGCACGATTTTGGCATGACGCCTAACCACTATGTCTTCTTCCAGGCGCGTCGCTCGCGGCCCCGCGAGTCCGCGCGAGCCAGCGTGAGGTCTGTCCTCTGCTGGTGTCGCCGCCTGCCTGCTACGTCAGAGCGCGCGTCCCGCGCGCGCCGTCCGCTTCAGTCAAGAGCGTCGCGCATGCGGCCACACTTGATGCGCAAACCGGCCGGCGTTGTGCCGGACTCGCAACAAGCATTCACCTGCGCACAGCGCGCCGCCGCAGCCCCTGAGGCCGCATGGCAGTCGCGCTGTATGCAGACAGCGGCTGCGCCCGCCCGCGCGTCCGCGAGCCGCTACGCCTCGCTCGGCTCGGGCTTGACTGGGCGCTCGGCGCGCGCCTGACTGGGCGGGGGTGGCATGCGCGCGCGCAGCACCCCACCAGCTTCACGATGTGGAAGTATCTGCTGGGCTTCGCGGGCCCCGCGCAGTGCGTGGAGCTGGTCGCCAACCAGCCCATGAAGATCCACATGGTTCCCCGCGCCGGCGGCCCCGCCCAGGCGCGCGCCCGCGCCCGCCGGCCGCCGCACGTGCACCGCCGGCGCTGCTGCGCTAGCAGGGGCCCCTGCGCGGGCTGCCCGAGCCGCAAGCCACGCATGCGCCGACTGCTGCGCGCTGTCCCCGACGCGATGTGTTTTGCAGGGCGCAAGGCTGGTGCACCTTCAGGGCAAGGCAATGCCCGCACACTGGACAGCACAATGTGCGGGCCTGAAAAGTGGTAGAGGTGCTGTGGTAGATCAGGGCATGTAGGTGTGATGGAAAGCTGGGGCGCCCATGTAGTGCGCTGCGGGGCAGGTGTATGAGACGGAGAACACGTTCCTGATCCACCACGCCAACGCGTTCGAGGAGGGCGACGAGACCGTGGTCTGGAGCAGCGGCTGGGTGCGCCCGCCGGGCCGATGCCGGATCCAGAGCATACCACCCCTGCGCAAGCAGCCTGCTGTGTGCGCCAGTGCTGCTGCTTACTTGACATCACAGCCGCGCCCGACATGGGTGCAAGTGGATAAAGCCAGGCGCCCCGGAGATCCTCACATCTGTGTCCCCCTTGAAAGGCATCAAGCACACCTTCTGGGCATGCATGTGGCATGCCACGACATGCCCCGCAGAGACGTTTATGATGGAGCCTGCCTGGCGCGCAGGGGCCGGAGGCGCTCAAGTCGCTGGCGGCCGGCTCGGGCATGCTGGGGAGCTGGAAGGTGCTGCTGGAGGGCGATTTCTCCGGCATCCCCTTCACGTCCTTCTGGCGCCACCGGCGCGCGCCCCCTCCCCCCGCTACCCCCCACACCCGGGCCTCCTCACGGGTCGCGGGCGGCCCCCAGAAGCCCCGGAGGGCCTGGCCGGCGGCGCCATGGTCGATTGGCGTCAGCTGGCCGCTCGCGCGCTGCACGAGGCTGTAATGCCCTCCTGCTCTGTTCTTGTGTGTGAGCGGCTGCCAGGCTCAGTGATCACAGCAGAGCTGCTGCCCTCTAGCAAAGAATTTCTTCGCAAGACAGTGTGCCTGTGCGCCCTGGCTCATCTGGGCATCCCGTCGATGATAGATTTTGGGCGCCCGCGCAGGATCAACCGCGCGACGGGCGCGGTTACGCGCGAGGCGCTGTACGACGGCCAGAGCATGGACCACCCGAAGGTGAACCCGCTGTTCGCCGGCCGGCGCACGCGCTTCGCCTTCTTCAACGGCAGCTTCCACGTGGCCGACCAGCCGAACGTGGCGGGGCCGCCGCAGGTGCGACGCCCTATAGGTTTTAGGGTTGTGCCTCTAGGGCGCAGCGCCCGCGGCAGCTTCCATGTGGCCGAAAAGCCGAACGAGGCGGGGCCGGGGTCTGAGGCCGGGGGTCTCTGGGTCGCAGCGCCCGTGGCAGCTTCCTTGGGGCGACCAGCCCAACGAGGCGGGGGCTGCCGCAGGTGCAATGCCCTGTGGGGCTGGGGCCTGTGGCGCGGCGCCCGCACCATACAGCGCTGCATGCTTGTGGTGAGCGAGTGCAGGGCATGCCTTGGGCGTGAGGTACAGGCGGCTGCGCTAGCTTGGGTGTCTGGAAGTGCAGGCGACGTTTGGAGTTAGGGCCAGGCTGCCAGCTTCAGCGACCATCCTGAGCTTGCTCTTGACGTACTTATGCCACCTGAGACACGCCGAATGAGCAGTGTCAAAGTGATCCTGGCAGCATGTCACAAGGCAGGGCTCCATGGCCACTGCATGCATGCTCGTGCCTTGTGTGCCGTCTGGGACTGTGTCGCCCCACTGTGCAAGCGACACGCCTGTGGCACTGGCTCTGTCAATGGTGCAGCCCTGTGCCTTTTACAGCTTCCCGCCTGAAGCCGACAGGGCGCCCGCTGCGCAGGTGTGGACGCGGCTGGACACCGTGACGGGCGAGGCGCAGATGTGGTCGCCCGGCGCGCGCTGCTTCTGCGAGGAGCTCATGTTCCAGCCGGGCGCGGCCGGCGCGGAGGTCGAGGACGACGGCTTCCTGCTCGGCATGTACTTTGACGCCGAGCAGCAGCGCTCCTGCCTGGTGGTTCGCCGGCGCTGTGCTTGATATTTCGGGTTCTCGTGGGTGGCGTGGCTGACCTGCAGCATTGTGACGCGCTGTTGCTGCTGCTATTGTCAGAAAAGCTATTTTCCAAGCGTATGTAGGATGCGTGTGTCTACTCGTTGAAACTGGTGGGCTCGACCTGACGCGTCCATGTCAAGCTGGCGCGTCTGCCTGGGTCGCGCCTAGGAAGCATAGCTAATAGACACTGCACTTGGGGCGCAACCCATGCACGCATGCGGGTTTCAACCGACGCCCGCTCCGCGCCGTGCAGGTGCTGGACGCGGCGGACTTCAGCAAGGGGCCCATCACGCGCATCTGGCTCCGACACCATGTGCCGCACGGCTTGCATGGCTTCTACACGGAACAGTACTTTGGGCCGCAGCGCCAGTGAAGCGGCGCTTAGGCGCCAAGCGCCGGACGGCGTGCGCGGCTCTTGCACGGCAGGGTTCGGGCTGCGGGCGCCGATGAGGTCTTCGCAAAGGGCGTCAGAGCCCGGCCGCACCGCCAGCAAGCAGCCTGATGAGTGCAGCAGCGGCTGGCCAAGCGCTTGCTGCAGCGCATGCGCATGTCACGACATGCCCCGGCTGCTGTCGGCTGCCGCACGCATCTTATACGATGCGGGCTGGCCTCCTGAGCAGGGGCAGGGGCCTATTCAGGCTTGAGCAGCTGGGCAGGCCCCGCATAGAGCTGCTGCGGCGCTGCGCAGACTCTGGGCGCCTTGCGCCCGGACGGCAGCTATCTTGGGGCACGCGCAGTAAGTGAGCTGCGGCCCTGTGTACTTTGCAGCCCTCGCGCTGCTGGACAGCTGGGTGACAGAAGCAGCCGGGCGGGCGCGAGCCTGTGTTGGTGCCTTGTATGAAACGGGTGGCCAGCGTGAAACGGGTGGCCAGCGCGGAATGGGTAGCTGACGTGCTCGTCGAATGGAAACGCATGCTATCTTCTCAGCAGCTCATGCCGTGAGTGGCCGGCTGCCAGCGCGACAGGCAGGCAGCTTGCAAGGTAGTGAGGGGTGGACCAAGCTTTCCAACCCTATCATTCGTTTGCAGCAAGCGGGCCAGGGGCTTCCATGCCTTGCCGCACGTGGATGTGCGAGACGCTTGCACTGGGTAGATGACTTCCGCAGATGCATGTACACCAGAGGAACAGTTTTGAAATAAAGCTGTGGGTGTGGCAACAGGCCAGGCCATGAGCGTCTGTGGGTTGTACTTTTCCAGAGCACTGTGTATTTGTGGCCGTGTGTGATGAGGACGCCCTGGAAGTAGCTGCCATGCCCGTTTGCAGGTGCGGGAGTACAGGATTCGTTGTGTTGAAAGTTGACACGAAGCGTTGACATTCAAGCTGGACCATGACGATGCATTCGCTCAGAGTGGAAGGGGTTTTATGCTTCGCATGCAACCAGCAAGGCAAACATGCCACCAAGTGAAAGGCAACCCTGACTAGGGCAGGGCCAGGCCCAGAAGGTTGCAGTTGCAGTTGCTCACTCTCTCTGCAAAGGTGCAACCTTTTACCAGCATCGTCCGCTTGTGAGCACGGCTGACTTGCAATGTGCAGTACGTGCAAAGTGTTGGGGCCAAAGTGTTGGGGGCAGTGCTCGCAACAGCCGCTTATGTCACCGGTCGCAGCAGCCTAACGGATCTCATGTCCTATGACGCTTGGTGGGTCGCGCAAGGTCGCTCAGAGTTCTGGAGTCCGACAGAAAGGAGCGCCTGTGCCTGGTCACTGCGACTTGGCACGCCAGCTCGAGCTTGCCGTGTACCCTATGCCGCAGAAGGACACGCGCTGCAGAAGCTGCTGGAAAATGTGCTCAAGGCGCGTGACCACGAACTCAGGTCACGGTGCATCTGGTGCCTGGGCTGGCGGGCGCGCGAGCTGCTGGAACCGCATGATTGCATTCCGGAGAACGGAATGAAAAGCTTCAAGGAGGCCACATACAGCCTCCTCAAGCTTTTTATGTCGTACTCCAGATATGCCATCAGTTGGTCCAAGTGTGAGCCGTGGCCGCGCACCACCACCCCAGGCAGCAGACGCTCCGTGACCTGATCTCGTGGCCGCGCGCCTTCTGCACATCTTGCGGCTGCTTCTGCGGCGCGCGCAGCGTGTTGCAAGCGAGCCCGGTGGTACGACAGGCATTCGTCCGGGCCTCAGCAAGCAGACTGAGGAAAGCTACCACCGGTTGGCCTGGCCTATCCGCGCAGCCTGCGTCACAGCAGCGGCCTCCCGCAACAGCGCCAGCTCCAGCCGCCAAACAGGCTCGCACCCGGACAACTCCCTCGCGCGCCGCACCTGGGCTGGAACGCGTGCGGCTGTGCTGAGCCCGGCCTGAGTGCCTCATTACACAGCCATGCATCATGCCGCCTCAGCACTAACAGCCTCTTAAGCCTCAGCACTAACAGCCTCTTAAGTGGTTGCACCCTGACATAGCATTGCTACAACCATGATGCTACTACCATAACATGGACACAGTGATACAGTCAAGGCGCTACCATGCCCACCCTGCAAGCCTGGGTTGTGTATTGTCCCGTTTTGCTCGCATGTGCAAAAGTTTCAGCCCTTAGGAGCATATGGAACGCACCACAAACGCACCGCTCCTTTCACATTGGTTGCATGCGGTGGTGCAATCAGCACTGTATCTTTTTTCGGTGTGGCTGCTCGCTGCAAAGTGGTTTCGGTCATAAGGGCAGCGGGCAGCCACACCGAAAGAAGATACAGGGCTGGTTGCACCACCGCATGCAACCAGTGTGAAAGCAGCGGTGCGTTTGTGGTGCGTTCCATGTGCTCCTCAGGTCAAACCCGACACTCACCTGGAAGAGGATGGGCTGACCTTGTATTGAAAGGTAAGTATATAGCACATGCACTATGTGCAAGGAGTGCGCATGCAGTGTGTTCAATACCCATATTACGTTGGTCTTAAGTTACGAACAGGCGCACTGAAGCTAAGGACGAATGAAGATTAAGACAAAATGCGCTGTCCTTACAGACATGTTCCACACACAACGCCAAGCACACAGAGATAGCTACACAACAAACGCCAGGTTCACTCCAGCAACGCTAACTGCCAAAACTCACACATACATCACACCAAAGCGATGCCTGCTAGATGCAGGGGTCGCCATTTGTAATGTCCACCATGCAAGTGGATTTCCTGCCAGGAAAATGGAAACTACAGACACACTCTAGACTTGGAGGATATGCAAGGCTGCTCATCCTACACGTTCGCCCTCTCACACACAGAACCACTTCAGACAGCGCACACATTGAAATTACAATTCATCCAAGGCATGTCGCTCAGTACACACCCTCGTCGCCCTCCTGCTGGCCAAAGTTGCCGTAGCCGATGGCTGCACATTACAGCACAGCATTGTCAGAACTCAGACCACTGCACACAGACACAAGACCTTGGGAAACCTCCTGACTAATGAAAACCCAGCACACATTTTGACAACAACAGTTCTGGGTCACAGCTTGATGTGACGGTGGACACTGGCCTGTGACCTACAAGTGACACATCATTTTGCTCAACATCACAGTTGTGTCTCAAATCATTATGCTCACCATCACAGTGTACGTAGATCGCACTGCTTGGGCAACCTCGTGCACTCACCTGCTACCAAGAAGAAGCCGACCCAGATGGCGAGGCCAAAGCCGGCCAGCTCGGAGTTGAGAGGCAGGTTCAGGGGCAGGCCGAGCTGCCCAAGAGGGCCTTTGCCCTTGGTCAGCACCTGCAGCCACACACAACACGCGTCAACAGCCAAAGACGTGTGCAGACCTTTCTGCATGCCCTACACCCAACCTAACGCCAAGTTCAGGGTCGGGCCGAGCTGCCCGAGCCCCTTGCCCTTGGTCAGCACCTGGAGCCCCACCATGCGTGTCAACGGTCTAACAACATGCGCAAACTTTACCGCGTAACATCCCTCCCCAAAAACTGCCAAGGCACCATGTACTCAGCACACCCTGCCTGCAACAAGAGGCAGGTCGCACCTCGCCGACCAGCTCGGCCGCAAAGCCGAGCATGGCCACACGGCCGACAAAGAGCTCATTCTTCTTCAGGAAGCCAAACTCTCCCGGGATGCCCAGCGTGCCCTGCCGCATGCAGCGGCATATGGCACACCTTGCATCGCCTTGCATTGCATGCACACACCAGGCAACACTGTGTAAAGAGATCCAAACTTTGCTTACAAGTGCACTTTCTAACTGACATGCCCAGCTCAGCAAAACGGCGAATCAAGACAAGTGCATGAACACACCACGGCTATGCCGGGAGGCGCGCCTTGGGGTCGTTCACAAGGTTCTTCTTTGGGTTCTGCACCGCGCCCTTGGGGCGCTTGCGCACATCCTTCTGGTTCTCCTCAGAAAATGTGGAGCCAAAGGGGTTCAGCGCGGTGACGACGTTGAAGCCCACGATGGCGATCACCAGCCAGTTGATCACCGGCTGCGGCAGCCGCGTCTCCAGGCCCAGCTGCCCGAGCGCACCCTTGCCCGTCAGCAGCTCGCCGATCACGGCCGAGAAGAAGCCCGTCATCGCCAAACGGCCAACAAAAATCTCGCGCCTGCGCGGCCGGTGCATTGGTGGTTTAGGGGCAGCACGCCCGCAGCCAGGACTTGACATACAGGGACATAATCTATGGCAACAAATAGCACACTGTCAGTGTGTGCACGAGTGTGCGAGCACAGCAACACTGGGCACTAGCAGCCCTGCAAACCACTTCTCGCACAAGACAACACAAGAGCGAACAGGGCGCCCAGGCAAGGCGCCTATATAACGCGATGCAAGGCCTCGTAGAACGCTGCGCACCGGCGGGTGAAGGCGCTCTCCAGCGGGGTTGTCTGGAACGAGTTGGAGTCGTACTTCACCTGCGCCTCGCACACAGGCTCACTTGTGTGGCCGGCAAGGTATTTTGTGCGCCTCCCAAAACTCCCGTACAGGCGTGCACAGGCAGGCGCTGTCCATGTCGCACAGCTAGGCCCGTGTCCAGCCAGGTCTTGGCAATACATGCACACGCAGTGTGTACTAGTAGTGCAATGCATGGCGCTGGTGACACAATAGAACAAGCGCGCCAGCCTCAACACATACTGGAAGACTAGACTTTACAGTAAAGTGCTGTCCTCATCCACGTCTTACAAGCAAAAGCTGAGCAAGCAAAAACAATGGCTCACCTTTGCAATGTTGTTCTTCTGTCCCAACCTGGGACCCTTGGCCATAACGCGCATCTGGCGCGCCGGGGTCGCCATCGGCGCCCGGGCGGGCAGGAACGCCTGCCGGCTGCCGATGGCAGCCTTGAAAGACACTGCGGCCGGGACCGTCTGGCTCAACATAGCGGCAGCCATTTGAATTCTGTAGTGCGCGAGATTCAATTTGCAAGCTCAGGTGCTTAACAAGAGCGTCGTCGAGAGTGCTAGTAACACCCGTTTGAGCTGCTGCTGGCAAACCCTAATGCCTGAAGGCTCTCCGTCGACGACGTGGCTGCACGATACCTACCTCTAGATACCCATCGCCCCCCAGCTCGGATCGAGCGTCAGCTAGCTGGCGCCCATGTGCTTCAACCATGTGGGGACCAGTGCCCCTTCACCAGACACAGGGCGTGCTCGAAGATATGGGCGTGCTGTTTTGGAACCGCTGCGCTTGCGGCGGCGGGCATGGCAGGGCGGGCAGGCAAGGATGCGTGAGCGGCTGGCGATCGGAGGCGGCAGGGAGGGGAGCAGCACATGGCGGGCGCAGTGCCAACGTATGAGCAGCGGGTGGTGGGGACACTGCGCATGGGGGGCGACCCCGGGTACTACGCCTTCAGCCAGGACGACGCGGGCCAGCTGCTCATTTTCTCGTGCGCCCAGGCCACAGCCGGTGCCCCACACTTGGCGTGATGCGCCCCTGCTCACTTCAAGCGGGAGTGTCTGCTGTGTCCATGGCTGACGGATGCAAAAACCGTGTCTGCATACCGTGGGGAGGCAGCTTGGCTCACAGTCACGGACGCACTGGTCACTGCACTGCTGGTACAGGCACTGGGTGCAGGGCGAGCGGGCAACTATGCGTTTCTGATGGGGTGCTCACCAGTGCACGCTGTGGCCGTGGCAGGGTCGTCATCTTCGCACAGCAGGTCGGCTTTGCAGTCCTCGGGGTGCGCGCTTACTATGACTTTCACACCGCGCGGCGTGCCCAATTCAAGCGTGCGGAGCTGCTGGCGCTGAGGTGGCCTGCCTGCGGCTGCTTGTTCGGCCGGGCGGCGGCTGCGCTGTGCAGCACCGCCCTGCTTCCCACTTCACCTTGCAGACGAGCCGCGCCCGCGCCCGCAGTCTGGGAGCGTGCGCGCCAAGAACGTGCGCAACATCCTGCTGCACAACATCGTCGACAAGCTCATCTGCGCCGTCTGCTACTGGGCGCTCGGCTTTGCGTTCGCGTACGGCGACTCCAAGGCGGGCCTCATCGGGTGCGCCCGCCGGCCCCGCTCACCCGCTGCCTGCGAGACCTCGGCGGCCGAGGTCGCCAGCGAGCGCCTGCGTTTAGAGAGCCGCGAGGGCGGCGCGAGCGCAGGGCGGTGCGCGGCGTGAAGCAGGCCTGAAGCCCTGTGTGAAACCCTGGGTTTACCCCGCCCGCGCAGGGCGTCCAACTTCTTCCTGGGCGCCAGCTTCTCGCGCGATGTCGCGCTGCTCTGGTTCACGTCCTTCATGTTCCGTGCGTGGCGGGCCCACTGCTCGGCCCGCCTTGCTGTGACCCCACA
>JAABUP010006470.1_pt1 | contig 16631 bp, 12 predicted proteins | sample 5559201 | NCBI WGS metagenome assembly JAABUP01 (sample SAMN10711887, study PRJNA513373) | rock metagenome | isolation source: Antarctica rocks | place: Antarctica
GCTGGCGTCGTCGGTGCTGGCGTCGTCGGTGCTGGCGTCGTCGGTGCTGGCGTCGTCGGTGCTGGCGTCGTCGGTGCTGGTGGTCCAGAGGATCACGGGGTGCTCCTTCGCTGGGTGGGTGGTGTGCCCTCAGCGTCACCCGCGGCGGCGGGTCACCGGGGGGTCAGGTCCCCAGCGAGTGGTGAGTCAAGTTCGCCTCAGAGCATCTGGTGCTGAGAACAGACACGTCGCTAAAGCGTCATCACCGTGATCGACTCATTCCGGTAGCACGCCGCGAAGCGCCTCCTCGGCAGAATCGGGCCGGTCGACTGGAGCTCGAGGGAACCGGACCGGCGAGTGCCGCCGGCAACGCGCAGCGTCGCGGGGTCCGCCGTACCTCCTCCGTACCTCCGCCGGGCCCGTACCGACCGCGTGGCGCACCGGGCCGACAGCGTCCCGTTGGCGACCGAATCGGGCCTCTGAGCACGCATGATGCGGTAGTTGTCGGTCCGAAAACGCAGGTCGCCTGACAGGCGTGTTGAGGGTGCAACGGCTTCCTAAACCGCTGGAACGACACTATGGCCACCGAGTTGGAACGCTCGCCAATGGCCTGGGCGCAAACTCACCTCACACGGGTGGCTGGAGACCCGGCAAGCACGCTTCGAGGCATGCCGCTAGGCCGTAGCAGCGATAGCTGTGGCGCTATTCGCCGAGGTCCACGATCGCCGCGACCGGGCCGCCACCTTCGGGACCCTGGTGCGCCGCGGAGACCGACACGAACACCGCCGGGTCGCCGGTGACGGCCGCCGTGACACCGCCGACGCAGGACTTGATCTGGCGATGCCAGTGCACGTCGGAGTCATCGAGCATCGCGTTGCGACGACCGCGCACGGTGCCGTCCTGGCTCGCCTCGCACTTGAGGAACACGTTGACGAGCTTGCCGTCCAGGTCGCTGGTGCGCGGGCGTTCGGGGAGGTCGAGTCCGGCGTCGCGGATCGCCGCCCAGATGCCGTCGGAGTCCAACGCGTCCTTCATCACGCTGTGTCCGACGCGGTAGCGACCGCCGACACCGCGTGCGTTGCCAACTACCACCACCTGCGCCCGGTCCAGCTCCACCCCCGAGGAGCACGACGCGACCGCGGAGTAGAGCTCCCGATTGTGCATGACGTCGGCGTCAGTAGGCACGTCGATCTCGCCAAGCGCCACCGCGATCCCGAGCGCCGTGCCGCCGTTGGACAGATCCATCGACTCGTGGGTCTGCTCGGTCCAGACCGTCTTGCCGCGGCTCTTGGCGTCGCGGATCGTGTGGATCGTCAACAGCGGGGTCTTGGTCTGCACGTAGTGCACATCGGCCGGATCGGTGATGCCTGCTGCCGCCATCGCGTCCTTCACCGCGGCGGCGACCTTGGTGATCATCGCCGTGCGGCCGATGTCCTCGGGCAACAGCTGCTCGCTCATGGCGACGCCGACGGTCAGGCGCGGCTCGTCGGTCTGCTGAGCCTGCTCGGCAGGGACGGTCGCGAAGATCGTGGCGTGCGGGCTGATGACCCCGTCGGTACCGCCGGACCAGACGATGGGAATGTCCCCCACTGCGGCAGCGCTGCGGCTGCCCTTGGCGGCGAGCACCTCGCGGAAGGCGCGGTCGGCGATGATTCGGGTGTAGTCGTTGACGCCGCCGTTGCCTTCGGTCTTGCCGATGACGGCGACTACGCGGTCGGCGTCCAGCACGCCGTCGTCGATGAGCTTCGCCAGCTCGCTGGCGTCGGAAACGTTGTGCAGCGGAACCTTGCGGACCTCAATTGCTTCGGGCACTGAACTCTCCTCTGATGGGTGGGTAAATCAGGCTGTGACGATGGTTCCTGCGGTGCCGGCTAGGGCACCGGCAATGTTGTCCAAGGAGGTGATGACGGACCGCCCGCCCGCCTCGGCGAAGCGGCAGGCGGCGTCAACCTTGGGTCCCATGCTGCCGCCCGCGAAGTGGCCGGCCTCGGCGAGCTGCCGCAGCTCGGCGGCGGTCACGGCACCGATGGGGCGCGCCTCGGGTGTGCCCCAGCCGATGATCGCGGCGTCGACGTCGGTGGCGATCACCAGCACGTCCACGTCGAGCTGCGCCGCGAGCACCGCAGCGGTCAGGTCCTTGTCGATCACGGCTTCGATGCCGCAGAGTTCGCGACCGGCACCCCGGACGACGGGGACGCCGCCTCCGCCCGCGCACACCACCACGCACCCGGCGTCGAGCAGCGTCCGCACCGTAGGCGCCTCCAGGCACTCGAGGGGCTCCGGTGAGGCCACCATGCGTCGCCAACCCCGTTCGCCACGGTCCTCCCAGATCTGGCCGTGGTCGATCATCAGCTTCGCCTCTTCCGCGGGGAGGTACCGGCCGATGGGCTTGCTGGGCGCAGCGAAGTGCGGGTCGTCGCGGGAGACCAGGGTTCGGGAGACGAGCACGGCCGAGTGCACGGTGCAGTCCCGCTGGGCCAGCGCCTGGTCGAGCGCGTTCAGGACGAGCACCCCGATGGTCGCCTGGGTTTGGGCTCCGCACCAGTCCAGCGGGACCGGCGGGACGACGGCGGCGGCCATCTCGTTCTTGACCAGGAGGTTGCCGACCTGCGGCCCGTTGCCGTGCGTCAGCACCACCTCGGCGCCGTCGGTCACGATGTCGGCCACGGCGCCCATTGCCGAGACGACGGCCAACCGCTGGTCGTCCGGATGGGCACGCCCGTCCTGCGCGGTCATGGCGTTGCCGCCCAACGCAATAAGTACTCTCACCGAGTCCACGCTAGCGACAGATGTCTCCGCGGAGCACCGGCAATGGTTGCCCAAACAGTCGCAGTCCTTGGTCACATTGCCACGCCGAGCCAGCGGTAGCGGGCCAACCGGCTGGTGAGCAGCTCCGCCGGTGTGCGGGACAGCAGCATCGCCAGCTCGTGCTCGAGCACACCACCGAGCCGGCCCAGGAACGCGCCGGGTTCGTCCGCCGCGTCGGGGTGCTCGGCCACGATGCGGTCGACGATGCCGTTGCGCAGCAGGTCAAGGCTGCGCACCCCCTGAGCATCCGCCATCTCCGCCGCCCGGTCAGTGGTGTGGAACCTGATCGCCGACGCCCCCTCGGGCGGCAGCGGGGACAGCCAGGCGTGCTGCGCGCAGAGCACCCGGTCCGCGGGCAGCAGCGCCAGCGCTCCCCCGCCGGCGCCCTCGCCGAGCAGCAAACAGATCGTGGGCGCGTCGAGCGTGGTCAGCTCCACCAGACAGCGGGCGATCTCACCGGCCAGGCCGCCTTCTTCCGCGTCCTTGCTCAGCGCCGCGCCGGCGGTGTCGATCACGGTGACCAACGGCAGCGCAAGCTCGGCCGCCAGCCGCATTCCCCGGCGTGCCTCGCGCAGGCCGGCGGGGCCCAGCGGCTGATCGGCGAAGCGCCGGTCATGACCGAGCACGACACAGGCCGCGGGCCCGAACTTCGCCAGGGCCAGCAGCAGACCGGGTTCGTACTCCCCGGCCCCGGTGCCCTGCAGGGGCGTCACCGTGTTCGCGGCGGCTTTCAGCAGCGCACGCACCCCGGGACGAACCGGGTTGCGCGAGCGCTGGATGGACTCCCAGGCCGGGACGTCCGGCAGCGACTCGAGCGGCAGGTTGAGCACCGGCGGCGGTGGTTCCCTGGGCGCGCACAGCACCGCCAGCGTGGAGATCGCGATGCCCCGCAGCTCCTCCGGGGCCACCACGGCGTCGACCAGACCGTGGGCGGCGAGGTTTTCCGCGGTCTGCACCCCCGGAGGGAACTCCTCGCCGTAGATCGCCTGATAGACCCGCGGGCCCAGGAACCCCAGCAGCGCACCGGGTTCCGCCGCGGTAACATGGCCGAGCGACCCCCAGGATGCCATCACACCGCCGGTGGTCGGGTGCCGAAGGTAGACGACGTAGGCGAACCCGGCGGTCTTGTGCGCCGCGATGGCCGCCGAGATCTTGACCATCTGCAGGAAGGCGACGGTGCCCTCCTGCATCCGGGTGCCGCCCGAGGCCGGCACCGCCAGCAACGGCAGGCCGTCGGCGGTGGCCCGCTCGATCGCCAGGGTCAACCGTTCCGCGGCGGAGACTCCGATCGAGCCGGCGAGGAACCGAAACTCGCACATGATGATCGCGACGCGGCGCCCCTCGATCTTCGCCTCGCCGGTGATCACCGACTCGTCCACGCCGGAGCGTTCCCGCGCCGCGGTCAGCTCGTCGCAGTAGCTTTGCTCCGGTTCCCCGTGCACGCCCCGCGGCGGCAGCGGTTCGGCGTCCCAGCGCTGGAAGCTACCGGGATCGACCACCACGTCGAGCAGCTCCAGCGCACCGAGCCGGGTCATTGCGGCCACACCCCGAGGTCGCTCCGCTCGCTCACGGCTGCCCGAGCCAGGCGCGGATGTCCGCACCGTGCTGGTCGAGTGTGGGCGGGGCCGAGTGGGTGGTGCGCACCGCCACCCCCGGGGGGTCGTCGAAGCGCAACGGCGGCCCGGGCAGGGTGATGGTGCCCAGCGCGGCGTGCTCGACGTCGACCAGCAGGCCCTGCGAGCGCGTCTGCTCCCAGGTGTAGACCCCGTCGAGGTTGCGTACCTTGCCCGCGGGTACGCCCAGCTTGTCCAGGCGGACCAGCAGTTCGGCGCTGGGCAATGCGCGGAAGGCGGCGTCCACCGTGGCGATCACCGCGTCCCGGTCACCCACCCGCTGCGGGTTGCTCGCCCACTCGGGTCGGTCCAGCCCGAACTCGGGGGCGAACCGCCGCCACAGACCTTCGCTGCCGACGGCGATCTGCACGAACCCGTCCGCGGCGTGGAACAGCCCGTAGGGGCAGATCGACGGGTGATGACCGCCGGTGGGCTGGGGGACCTCACCGGCCACCGTGTACCGGGTGCCCTGGAAAGCGTGTACCCCGACGAGGGAGGCGAGCAGGCTGGTGCGCACCACCCGCCCGCGGCCGGTCCTCGTGCGTTCGTGCAGCGCAGCGACCACCCCGTAGGCGCCGTTCATGCCGGCCAGCAGGTCGCCGATGGGAACGCCGACTCGCGTCGGTTCCGCGGCGGATGGCCCGGTCAGCGACATCAGCCCGGCCTCACCCTGGGCAATCTGGTCGTAGCCCGCGCGGGTGCCCTCCGGTCCGTCGTGGCCGAAGCCGGTGATCGAGAGCACTACGAGCCGCGGGTTGAGCTCGTGCAGGCGCTCCATGCTGAACCCCAGGCGGTCGAGAACCCCGGGGCGGAAGTTCTCCACGAGCACGTCGGCGCGGGCGACCAGCGCCGTCAATGTGTCCCGGCCGTCGTCGCTCTTCAGGTCCAGCGCGATGGACTCCTTGTTGCGGTTGCAGGACAAGAAGTACGTCGAGTACCGCTGCCCGTCGGAGCCGGGCATGAACGGCGGCCCCCAGCTGCGGGTGTCGTCGCCGCTGGCCGGCGACTCGACCTTGATCACCCGGGCGCCGAGGTCACCCAGCATCATCGCGGCGTGCGGGCCGGCCAACGCGCGGGACAGGTCGACGACCAGCACGTCCGCCAGCGGGCCGGTCATGACGCCACCGCCCCGGACTCGACAGACCCGGCGTCGAGGAAGTCGCACCCCGCGGATTCCGCGCCCCCGGAGAGCTGGGCGTAGCCGGGACCTCGGTCGAAGAAGGCCTCCGCGCCCGAGCGCGCGGCCCGCAGCTCCGCGCGCAGCGCGTCGGTCGCGGCGTTGTCGGCGGCTGGTTCGTCGGCCGCGCCGGTGACCACCACGCCGTAGTGCGCCCTGGCTGCAGCCGGTGACACCTTGCCCCACAGCACATCGCGGAGCACGTGGTCGACGTCGCGGTCCAGGGGGTCTCCCCAGCCGCCACCCCCGGTGGTGCGGATGCGGATGAGGCGGCCGGCGGGAAGGAACTCCGCGTCGGCGAGTGCGTCGACCACCCGCTCGTCCGGGCCACCCGGGTCGATGGTCACCGAGAAGGAGTGACCGGCTTTGCCGCCCTTGACACCCCAGCAGGCCAGGATTGATCGGTCGGCGATGGACATGAAGTGCGCGTCTTTGCGCATCCGGATGTACTTCTCGTAGCCGAGCCCGCCGCGGAACTGGCCCGCGCCACCGGAGTCCCTGGCCAACCCGAGCCGCTCGACGATAAACGGGAAGCGGGCTTCGGTGAACTCCGTGGGCAGGTTGCGCGAGTCGGGCACCACGTGGATGGTGTCCTCACCGTCAGCGTAGTAGCGCCCGCCGGAGCCGCCGCCGAGCACCTCCCGCATCAGGTACGGCTCGCCGGCGTCGTCGTTGCCGTACACCCCGGTGTAGCGGATGGTCTCCTGGTCGGCGGGCATCCGGCCGTCGACGGCCTTGGCCACCACGCCGGACAGGACGCCAAGCAGGCGCAGGATGACGAAGGTCCGCGCGTTGGTCGGGGCGGGGAAGATCGGCGTGACCAGGGTGCCGGGCGGGGGGAATCGCATGTCGATGAGGTCGACGACGCCCTCGTTGACGTCGAGCTCCGCCATCCGCTCAGGGGTGTCCGCGAGATTGCGCAGCACCGGCGCCAGCCACTTCTTGAGGAAGTTGCCGTCGGCGTAGTCCCCGCAGTGGTTGATCGGGCCCTTGGCCTGCGGTGCGGTGCCGGTGAAGTCGATGATGAGCTTCGGTCCGTCCGGCTCGTCCTCGCCGACCTTGGTCAGGGTGATCCGCTGGGTGTGCAGCTTGGGGTCGTCCACCCCGTCGTGCTCGGCGTAGTCCTCCCACGTCCAGGAGCCGGTAGGGATCTTCGAGAGGATCTCGCGTCGGAAGGTCTCCGTGGTGCCCGCGACGATGGCGTCGAAGCAGGCCTCGATGGTCTGCCTGCCGTAGCGGGTGAACAGCTCGGTTAGCCGGCGCGAGCCCATCAGGCAGGCCGAGCACTCCGCGTCGAGGTCGGCGGCCAGCGAGTCCGGCATCCGGGAGTTGCGGGTCATGATGGACAGGGCCGCCCGGTTCGGCACTCCGGCGTCCCAGAGCTTGATGGGTGGCACCATCAGGCCCTCCTCGAACACGCTGGTGGCGTGGCTGGGCATCGAGCCCGGTACTCCGCCGCCGATGTCGTCGTGGTGGCCGAAGGCCTGGACGAAGGCGACCACCTCGGGGCCGTTGCCGTCGTCGTGGAAGACGGGCACGGTGACGCACAGGTCGGGCAGGTGCCCGATGCCGCCTTCGGACAGGTAGACGTCGTTGTGGAAGAACACGTCGCCAGGGCGCATCGTCTCCAGCGGGAAGTCGCGGGCGATCGGCTGGACCAGCGCGCTGTAGGAGCGGCCGGTCAGCTTGCGGAGCAGGCGGTCGTGGATGCCGGCACGGTAGTCGTGCGCGTCGCGGATCATCGGCGACCGGGAGGTCCGGCCGATGGCGGTCTCGACCTCCATCTCGATCGAGGCGAGACTGCCGGCGACGATCTCCTGCAGCACCGGGTCCACTGTGGAGGATCCCGCTAGCGTCTGCGTACTCATGCTGATACCTCCGTGGTAATGACAAGCAGGTTGCCGAAGTGGTCGACCCGCGCGGTGAAGCCTGGGTGCACCGGCACCGTGGAGCCGTACTCCTCAACGATCGCGGGACCGGCCAGCACGTCGCCGGGGCCGAGATCGGGACGCCAGTAGACGGCGGCGTCGACGTAGCCGGCGTCGCCGTCGAAGCAGACCGGGCGGGTCGCGGTACGGGCCCGCTCGGCGTTGCCGTCGCCAACCGTCAGCTCACGCAGGTCCGGACGACGGATCGGGCCGATGCCGGACACCCGAAGGTTCACCCACTCCACGGCCTGGGTCGGATCGCCGCGGAAGTCATAGCCGTACAGCGCCCGGTGCGCGTCGTGGAAGGCATCGGCCACCGCCTGCGCCGTGGCCGCGTCGAGCACACCGGCCGGTACCGGGACCCGCACCTCGAAGGCCTGCCCGAAGTACCGCAGGTCCGCGGTGCGGTCGTAGCGGTGCTCGGCGGCGGGGAAGCCCTGTCCGGTCAACGCGGTGCCCGCCTGCGTCTGCAGCTCGGCGAAGGTCGCCTCCACCGTGGCGGGGTCCAGGTCGTCGTGGCGCCGGATGGCGGTGCGGACGTAGTCGTTCTTCACGTCCACAGTGAGCAACCCGAAGGCGGAGACGTTGCCTGGGTTCGGGGGCACGAGCACCCCGCGCAGGCCGAGGATGTCGATCAGGCGGCACAGCAACAGCGAGCCGGAGCCGCCGAACGTGGCCAGGGTGAAGTCCCGCACGTCCAGGCCGCGCTTGACGGTGATCTGACGGACCGCGTTTGCCTGGTTCCAGGCGGAGATCTCCAGGATGCCGATCGCACACGACTCGGGTGTGAGGCCGAGCCGCGTGGCCAGCTCGGTGAGCCCGGCGCGGGCGGCGTCGAGGTCCAAGGGCACCTCGCCGCCGAGCAGGTGCGGGGGAATCCGGCCGAGCACGAGGTGGGCGTCGGTGATGGTGACCTCGCGGCCACCCTTGCCGTAGCAGAGGGGACCCGGGTCGGCCCCGGCCGACTGTGGACCGACCTTGAGCGCGCCTTCCGGGGACACCCAGGCGATCGATCCACCCCCGGCGCCGACGGTAACCACGTCGATCATCGGGATCTTCGACGGGTATACCCCCACGCTGCCCTCGGTGGTCACCGTGGGCTCGCCTTCCAGCACCACGGACACGTCGGTGGAGGTGCCGCCACCGTCGCAGGTGAGCACCTGGTCGAAGCCGGCGTTGCGGGCGATCAGCGCGGCGCCGAGTGCACCTGCCGCCGGGCCGCTCAGCACCGTGGTGATCGGCTGGTGCACGACCTCCTCGGCCGAGAGCACCCCCCCGTTGGACTTCATCACGTAGAACGGCATCGGGATGTCGCCACCGGCGAAGGCGTTGAGACGCTCGGCGATCGAGCGGACGTACTGGGACACCTTCGGCTTGACCGCGGCGTCGACCAGCGTCGTCATGGAGCGCTCGTACTCCCGGTACTCACGGAGCACCTGCGAGGAGGTCGAGACGACCGCCTTGGGGTGCTGGCGGGCGAGGACGTCGCGCATCCGCTCCTCGTGCTCGGGGTTGGCGTAGGAGTGCAGGAAGCACACGCCGAGGGTGTCGATGCCGCGGTCCCGGAACCAGCGCGCGACCTCGCCGGCCCGGTCCTCGTCGAAGGGGCGCAGCTCGGCGCCGGTGTGGTCGAGGCGGCCGCCGATCGTCTTGACCAGGTGAGCGGGCACGATCCGGACCGGCTTCACCCAGAAGTAGGAGTTGCCGTACCCGTCGGGCACCGACTGCCTGGCGATCTCGAGGACGAACTCGTAGCCCTCGGTGGTGATGAAGCCGAGCTGGTCGACCTTGCCCTCGAGCAGTTGGTTGGTCGCCACGGTCGTGCCGTGGCTGACGGCGGCGAGCGCGTCACTGCCCTTGCCGAGCAGGCCGAGCACCTTGTGCACGCCGGCGATGAATCCTTCGGCCGGGTCGGCCGGCGTGGACGGCGTCTTCGTGGTGGTGAGCTGACCGGTGGTCTCGTCGAAGGCGACGACGTCGGTGAACGTGCCACCGGTGTCGATGCCGATGCGGATGTGGGGAGACGTCATGTGATCGAGTCAACTGGCAGTACTACACAAAGTCGCTGTCAAGACTTGCCGAGGGTGCCGTCGGGGATTTGGCAGCGCCAGCGGGGCAGCGGGTTTCAGGCCGTCGAACTGTGGGGATCGGCTCGGGATCGGTGGCTCGCCGCCGACGAGCGCATCCGCCAGCTCACCAGCGCCAGGTCCAGAGCCGTGCGACGCTGCCGGTCCTGCAGGTCGAGGCCACCAAGGAGTTGACTGATCCGTTCCAAGCGCGCGTACAGCGTCTGTCTGCGGATCCCGAGCGCGGCGGCGGCAGCCGTCTTGGACAGACCCGCTTCGAGGTAGGCGTCCATGGTCAGCATCAGGTCGGACGCGCGGCGCGCGTCCTGCTCCAGGATCGGGCCGAGCTGGTCCACGATGAACCGCTCCAGGGCGGCGTCGGCGACCACGCTGGCGAGCAGGTCGTAGACGCCGAGATCGTTGGCGAGGACGACGCGCGAGCCGAGACGCAGCTTACGGGCTAGCTGGGCGGCTTCCCTGGCGCGCGGAACCGACCGGGCGAGCTCCGCGACGTCCCGCACCAGAGGTCCCGCGGTCAGCCGAACGACGCTGCCACCGACCGTGGCCCGCAGCTCGGCGTCGATGGCGTCGGCGAACGCGGCGAGTTGCGAGCGTGCGTTTCCGGGCCGTATCGCCGCAGCCACCAGGACCTCTCCGCTGACCTCGGTGACCAGGGCCGGGCCGAAGATGTGCCGGGCCGCTTCGGTGGTCGCGGTCAGGCCGGAACGCACTGGGGTCAAGGTCGTCATGTCGAGGGACAACCCGACGACGTGGGTGCCGCTGCGTACGGCGAAGCCCGCCGCGCCTGCCCGGCTGGTGATCTGCGCGCTCGAGAGGTAACGGCCGGTCGCGATGTCGGCGAGCAGTTCCCCGCCCGCGGTCGTCCAGGTGGTGCTGGCTCTGGCTGCCTGCGAGAAATTGATGCCGATGGCGGTCGCACACAGCCCGGCCAGTTGACGAGCGCCTGCGCACTCGCTCAGGCCAACGCACAACACTGCCCATGGCTCGTTGCCCACCTCGGTTCGCACGAGATCGGCGGGCGCCTGGCCGTCGTGGTGCTGGTCCACATCTTCGCCGGCCAGCAACTCGTGCTCCAACGAGTACAGGCCGGCAGGCGCCGCGCAAACGCGACCCACCGCCTGCATCAGTTCCGGCAGGCTCCGCCCGGCCAGGAGAGCCTCGTTCAGCTCCGCCGACGCCTTCTCGGCTCGCCGGAGCTGGCCGAGCTCACCCGCGATCAGAATCGGGTGCACGGTCTCGGTGATCTCGATGAACGGCACGACGCCGTGCAGCAAGATGAGCGGCAGCCCGTGCTCGGTCGCTACGCCGCGTAGCTCACTCGGCGCGAGGGTGAAGGTGCGGCCCAGCTCGAGCACGAGGGCTGCCACACCCTGATGCGCCAAGGCCTGGACGTAACGGCTCATCGCCTCCGCAGACATTCCGACCAGCCCGAGCCCGGTGGTGAACAGCACCTCACCCCCTTTGAGCAGCGCGGAGATCTCGTAGATCTCCGAGGTGTGGATCCAGCGGACGACCCGCCGGTCGAGGTCGTGACCGACCAGAACCTCCGGCCGCGCGGAAACCAGCAGCGGGAGATCCAGCAGATCCTGCACCGAGAAGGTCATGGCATAAGCATGGGTCACCACTGCGCCATGTCAACGCCGTGCACCGTCCACTATGGCCGTTTTATCGACCACGGCTTTGACAGTTTGTCCCTTGTTGCGCCGGTCACAGACCCGTTGACTGCTGATACCCATCAGGGACATCCACGGAGGATTCGATGACGACCTATCTGGCCCGCCCACCCGCTGGCCCCGCGCGAAAAATGCTGCGCCGCAAGATCGGTGCCGTCGCCGCCTGCTGCGCCCTGCTGGTGCTGGGCGCCTGTGGCGGGGCGACCGGCACGGATTCGGCATCGGGGGGCTCCGGGGACTCGGCCAAGCCGCTGATCTACGGAATCTATGCGACACCGCTGGAGGAGCCGTGGGACGGCGCGATCCACACCGCGCTCACCCAGGCGGCCGCCGACGGCAAGATCCGCTACAAGCACGTGGACAACCTCAAGACTTCCGACGCGTTGGAGCGGTCACTTCGCGACGTCGCGCGAAGTGAGAAGCCTGCCGCGATCATGGGCGACGCGTTCGCCGCCGAGGAGGCCGTTCGGAAGGTGGCCGCGGAGTTCCCGAGCACGCCGTTCGTCTTCGGGTCGGGGAACAAGCCCGCCGCGCCGAACATGAGCGTGTTCGACAACTGGCTGCAGGATCCGGCCTATCTGGCCGGGATGCTCGCCGGTGGCCTGACCAAGAGCAACACGATCGGCGTGGTCGGGGCCATGCCGATCCCCGAGGTCAACCGGATCGTCAATGCCTTCGTGCAGGGCATCAAGGTCACCAATCCCAAGGCCACGGTGAAGGTGTCGTTCATCAACACCTTCTTCGACCCGGCGGCGGCCAAGCAGTCGGCCCAGGCGCAGATCTCCGCTGGCGCCGACGTTCTCTTTGCCGAGCGTGACGGCGTGATCGCCGCCGCCAAGGAGGCGAACATCCCGGTCATCGGCATGATGATCGACCAGTCCAAGGACGCACCGAAGAACGTGGTGACGTCACTGATGTGGAACGTGGGTCCCACGGTCGACGCCGTGGTCAAGCAAGCCACTGGCCAGCCGGCAGCGGACGACCTCGGCAAGTATTCCTTCATGAAGGCCGGCGGTAGTGCGCTCGCCCCACTGAACACCACCGTGGTCGGCGGCATCCCCGATGCGCTTGCCAAGCAGGTCGCGAGCAAGCAGGAGGAGCTGAAGAACGGGACGTTCGTCACGCCCGTCGACGAGAGTGCGCCGGCCGGCTCGATTGCGGTCGCAGGCAAGTGACCGCGGCGGCAACCCGTGCGCCCCACCACGAAACGGGCGCGGGAGGCTCCCTCATCGAGCTGCGCGACATCCGCAAGCGCTACGGCGACCTGACCGCCAACGACGACATCACCCTGTCCGTCGGTGCCGGTGAGGTGGTCGCCATGCTCGGCGAGAACGGTGCGGGCAAGTCCACGCTGATGAAGATCGTGTACGGACTCGTCCGTGCGGATTCCGGGTCGATCCGGATGAACGGTCGGGAGCTGTCCATCAGCTCGCCCCGTGACGCGATGGCGGCAGGGATCGGGATGGTGACTCAGGAGTTCTCCTTGGTCGAGACGATGACGGTCACCGAGAACGTGGCCCTGTCCGGCGTCGGTCTCGGCCGCGTCGACCTGCGCGCGGCGCGTCGACGCGTGGTGGACGCGATGGAGCGGATCGGGGTGTCTCTAGACCCCGACGCGCTCGTCTCGACGTTGTCCATCGGCGAGCGACAGCGCGTGGAGATCGTCAAGGCGCTTTTCCACGATTGCCGGGTGCTCATCCTGGATGAGCCCACCGCTGTGCTCGTGCCGCAGGACGTGCGCGCCCTGTTCAGCACCGTGGCGCGACTGCGTGCAGGTGGTCTCGGGGTGCTCTTCGTCTCGCACAAGCTGCGGGAGGTCGCGGAGATCTCCGACCGGGTGGTGGTGCTGCGCAAGGGCAATATGGTGGCGACGCGGCAGACCGCTGACGTCGATGTTGCGACCCTGGCCGCGCTGATGATGGGCATCGCCGACAGCACGCGGCCGCGGACGGCCGCGGCGGCCACAGCGGTGGGTATGCCGCCGGAAACCGGGCCTGCCGCGCCCGCGCACACGGCGGCTTTAGCCGACGGGGCACCGGTGCTCCAGCTCAGCGCATTGTCCGTGCAGCGAGGTGATCGCACGGTCCTCGACCAGCTCGAGTTGGTGGTGCGCCCCGGGGAGATCGTGGGCATCGCCGGCATTTCCGGGAACGGACAAACCGAGTTGATGGAGGTGTTGTGCGCGTTACAGCCACCGTCCCACGGCACGATTCGCGTCGGCGCGACTGACGTCACGCGGTTGGACAGCGGCGCTCGCCTCGCCGTCGGGCTCGGACGACTCACCGAGGACCGCAAGGGCAGCGTCGTCCCCAGCATGAGCGTCGAAGACAACCTGATCCTCGAGGACCTCGCCTCCTACTCCCGCCGCGGACTGCTCGACCGCTCCGCGATCCGCGCGCACGCCGAGGAGATGATCGAGCGATTCTCGATTCGGGCGCGCCCTGGTGACGCGATCGGCACCCTGTCCGGGGGCAACGTGCAGAAGGTTCTGCTGGCCCGCGCCTTGGCACGTCAACCCCACGTCTTGGTCGTGGCGCAACCGACCCGGGGACTCGACGTCGGGGCATACCGCTACGTCCATACCCAGCTGCGGCAGCTTCGCGACGCGGGCTCAGGGGTCGTGGTGATCTCCGAGGATCTCGACGAGATCATCAGCTTGTGCGACCGGATCGCGGTGCTGTTTCGAGGCCGGATCGTCGGCGAAGTGGGAGCTGCCGACGCGACCCCTGAACGACTGGGCCTGATGATGGCCGGCGAGACGGTCGCGGCATGAGGCTGGTCTTGCGCGGCCGCGAGCCACGATGGGTAGCGCCCACCGCCGTGGTGATCGCGATCCTCATCACCGTCGTCCTGACCGCGATACCGATCCGCCTCGCCGGCGCCAATCCGACCGCGGCGTTCGAGCGTTACCTGTTGACGCCGCTCAGCTCGACCGCGAACATCTACGAGGTTCTGCTCACGGCCACCCCGCTGTTGTTCACCGGACTTGCCGTCGCCATCGCCTTCCGCGCCGGGTACTGGAACATTGGCGCCGAGGGCCAGTTTCTGGCCGGTGCGATCGGCACGACCACTGTCGGCCTCGGCCTGCCGGACCTGCCTTCCGCGTTGGCCCTTCCGCTCGGTTTCGTCGCCGGGGCGGTCGGCGGCACGTTGTGGGCGACCCTGCCCGCGTGGCTCAAACGACACGCGAACATCGACGAGGTGGTCACCACGCTGCTGCTCAACCCGGTGGCCCTTCTCGTTGTGCAGGGGCTGCTGGTCGGGCCGTGGCGCAACTCCACCAGCGGTTTCACCGACTCGGACCGGCTCGGCCACAGCTACGATCTGGCAGCCCTGCTGCCCGGCACCAGAGTCCACTGGGGATTCGCCGTCGCTCTTGGCGCGGTCGTCCTCACATGGGTCGTGATGTCGCGCACGGCGACCGGTGTCCGCATCAAGGCAACCGGCCAGGCGCCAGGCGCCGCCGCGTTCAGCGGTATCGCCGTGGGTCGGTTGCAGTGGAGATGCGCCCTCACCTCTGGAGGCATTGCTGGGCTCGGCGGCGCCTCCCAGGTGATGGGGGTGCAGCACCAGCTGACGACCGGGATCAGCAACAACTACGGCTACACCGGTGTCATCGTCGCGACCCTTGCTGGGCTGAGCGCGGTCGGCGTGCTCCTCGTCGCCGGGCTGCTTGCCGACATCACCGTGGGCGCGGAGAACGTCTCCCTGGTGCTCCAGGTCCCCGCCCAGCTCGGTCGCGTGTTCAGTGCATTGCTGTTGCTGGTGGTGCTGTCGGCGATGATATGGCGCCGATTCCGCGTCCAGTTCCGGTCCCCCGCCCGCCGGTCCCGCACCAGCAAACAGGAGGTGGCGGCATGAGTATCAACCTCCTCGCGCTGATCGGTGCGATGCTCACGATCGCGACCCCGCTCGTCTGGGCGGGTATCGGTGAACTAGTCGTCGAGCGCACCGGCGTCCTCAACCTGGGGATCGAGGGCACCATGTACCTGGGGGCCTTTGCCGGGTTCTTGACAGCCATGCGCACCGGCTCGCCGTGGCTCGGACTCCTCGTTGCCATCGTGGCCGGGGTCCTGGCCGGAGCGTTGATGGGTCTGCTCACGGTCACCCTCGGACTCAACCAGCACGTGTCGGGAATCGGGCTGACCCTGCTGCTCGTCGCGGCCTGTGAGTTCACCTTCCGGCTGCTCTACGCCGGAGCGCGTCCGACGCTGGATCACAAGTTCCAAGTGTTCTTCCCCGACGCGCAGGTGATCAATCAGCACTGGCTGACCTACCTCGCCTTCGTCGTGTTGGCACCGGGTGCGTGGTGGATCCTGCGTTCAACCGGGCTGGGTTACCGGCTCCGGGCGGTGGGCGAGAACTTCGAGGCCGCCGACGTCGCCGGCATCTCGGTGACGCGCACGCGTTACGCGGCGCTGATGGCCGGTGGCGCCCTGATGGCCATCGGCGGCGCGTTCCTCACCCTGGCCGTACTCGGCAACTTCACCCTCGACATCATCAACGGTCGCGGTTGGGTGTGCATCGCCTTGGTCATCTTCGCCAAGTGGCGAGTGTGGCCCGCGGTTGGTGGGGCGCTCATCTTTGCCGTCACGGACGCACTGCAGCTGCAGCTCGCCATCACCTCCACGTTCAGCCAGATTCCTCGCGAGCTGATGTTGGCGCTGCCCTATCTCGCGGTGATCGCCGCACTCTTCGTGTGGGGTCGCAAAGTTCACTACCCCGCGTCGTACCTGAAGACCTACCGCCGTGCATGACTCGACCTCGAACGGAACCAGATGACCGACGAAGCCCTCCTCGCCCATGCCCTTTCGGCCGCCAAGGAAGGACTGTCCGAGGGTGGTATCCCGATCGGGGCCGCCCTCGCGCACAACGGCACGCTGCTCGGTGTCGGCCACAATCGCCGGGTCCAGCACAACAGCGCCATCCGCCACGGCGAGACCGACTGCCTGGAGCGCATCGGACGGCTGCCCGCATCGGTCTACGCGCACTCGACAATGGTCACCACGCTGTCCCCCTGCGACATGTGCACCGGTGCAATCCTGCTGTACGGCATTCCACGGGTCGTCATCGGCGAGAACAAGAACTTCTACGGCGGCGAGGAACTGTTGCGCTCGCGCGGCGTAGACGTGGTCGTGCTGGAGGACGTCGAATGCACCGAGATGATGGCCGCCTTCATCGCGAAGCAGCCGCAGCTGTGGAACGAGGACATCGGCCGGCGGGACTGAGGCCAGACCGGCTGAGGTGCCTGCCTGGACGAAATGCTCGCGGCTGAGCCGATTCCCGCGGCCGTACAGGCTCATCGCCATCGGATCGCGCCAGCCGGTGTAGGGCTGAGTGGTCAGCAGGTCATAGGCCGGGGTCGG
>JAABUP010006473.1_pt1 | contig 16624 bp, 11 predicted proteins | sample 5559201 | NCBI WGS metagenome assembly JAABUP01 (sample SAMN10711887, study PRJNA513373) | rock metagenome | isolation source: Antarctica rocks | place: Antarctica
ACTGTGGCTTGCGCGGTCTAGAACTTTGCCTGCGAACATTGGATGACCACCTTGAATGCTTGGCATACAAGAAATTGGCTCCAGCATGCTCCGCGATTTTTGCTTCACATAATTGAAGCCACATTGAGCGAGGCAAAGGTAGTCGGCGCTCAATGATATCACGGTGAGCGTCATGCGGCTGAATAGTCTCAGATGATACCATGGTCACGACAGCCTTTGGCGGGACTGCAACGCCATTGTGGAGACTTTGGATGGATTCTGCCTTCTCTCCTCAATGTCGAAAATGAAGAAACGAAATGTGCCTGCCCTCTCACGTAACTCCTTTGTAAAAAAGTGCGATAGCGACCCGTAGCCCCGTTGGTTGAGTGAGTGCCGGCGTCCTCGAGAGTCCTTCCAATCCGGCTTCAATATGGTGGTTGCTATTGGAGACTCCAATCTTGGCTCCATTCGATGGCTTGTAAGTACCATGGACATAGAGGTCATCCACAGCACAGTGTGACCCCCTTTGAGTCCTTGACAATTTGAACCACTCCTCGTAACATAGCCGAGATATTCTCGGTTGGACACTGCGAACGACCATGGATGCAACCACAGATACCATGTGGGATTCTCACCCTTGTAAGTCATCTTTCCCTGGTGGTTGGGTCTTGATCTCTATGACCTCACAAGCACTGAGAAAGAGCAACTTGGGAGACGTCAAACAAGGATACTGAAATCCCCGAGCAGTTCCTCGTGGCGGGAAAGCCGAACGGTTGACGCCTCAAGCCTTCTGTTGTCTCAACTTTTCACATAGTACAGAGACCATAAGATCGAGTCCTTCATTGAGGTCGAGAGCCGTGGAATTGTGTTTCCGCACTGACTTCGGGATGGACGAATCTTCGGAGAGCAAAATCACATTTCACTTCACCAGGCCAATCTCAACAGAAATCTTGACCGGAGAGCGCCTCGCGCCAATAGTGGTGAGCTTGGAAGGTCTCGACCCAGATGATGCTAAAGGTGTACTCGAGAGTGGCGACTTCAGCGTAATGGCCTCTCTCATGTCTGCCGACGGGAGAGTGCCGATGGCTCTGGCCGATCAGAACATCTTTGGTGGAACAACATTCTCATCGCCCACTCGAGAAGGTGACCAGGTGGTTTTCAGATTCGATGATCTCGTCATACGTCAATCAGGGAACTTCAGAATCCAGTTTGCGCTCATAAGGAAGGAAGAAAGAGAAGAAGATGGCAGCTCCAATTCCAATGCCCCCACGGTACCACTGAGTCGTCATACTGAGGTGCTCCATGTCAGCGCGTTTGTGCATGAGAGAAGGGGTGAGCAGAATTCAATCTCATGGGGTGTCGCTCGCTAACGTGGTTTTTTAGCTTAGTATCTGGCGCCGGGCAAGGCATCCGATAGCAGAGATCTGATCTGGCCGGACTTTTGCATTCGACATGATGAGATGTTGTCTATATGCAGACGATGATGGATGAGTAGCAGATTGGTATTGTGAGGCTCCGCTCGGGGTGTCTTCAGGAATCGTGTTCCCAGGCTTACAATTCTCGAAGTCAGCAGCATGGCGGCATTATTCTCGTTATCACGCGGTTGAACCTACTTTCCTTGTTGTGGGGGACACAATGTGGCAGGATGAGGGTGAAATTAGAAGACTTCGTGGGTGATGTACTTGATTTCGCAGATCGCGGATTAGTCATCTTTGCCTAAACCTAATTCGCTGACGCATCCAAGCGTGCCCTGAGCACTACTTACTAGATATATTTTACTACAAGCCGCGAGACTCATTCTAATCTATGGTCATCTATTGACACTACTCGCCAGCAATTGTATGAAGCCAAATAATCCTCCTAAATGTACAACCGTATTGCAAAAAGTGACCTTTCCACGTCCGCTAGCATGCATGTTTTATCAATACAATAACCGCCTCCCAATGCCGCCCGTCTCTTCATCAATTCGTGAAATCCAGCGGGCTCCATGTTTCTGATTTGAAGGTGACGTTTTCACCATGTTTCCTGTCCTGTTGTTAGGAGCTGTCTGGCCTGGAGACAGCACGGAGGCTTACCGCAATGTACTGGCCGGCCTCTTTCTTCTTGCCCCAGAACTCCTCGGCTTCTTCACGTCTCAGGTTTCCCTTATCCATGGCAACATCCGCCAGCGCCACTGCAACTCCCTCTCCCATACCTTTAGAACTCCCACATACAAACACACGTCCATCCAAAGCATTGATGACGAACCACACCAAATCTGCTTGATGTCTTACCTCCTCTTGCACATATCTACCCTCACCTCTTCTGCTTTGGACCACTTTCTTCACCTTCTCTTCTTCAACGCCCCACTCGCCACTATAAAGCTCGTCAAGCAAGCTATCCCGAACACCTTGCAGTACCCAGACCTTATTGGCACAGTTGGCAGACTTGAGTCGACGTTGCACGAATCCACGGAAAGGTGCCACACCCACACCAGCACCAATCAAAAGCATAGGGCCATCAGTGACGAACTCACGAGCTAACGGATTCGCCATCAGACCACGGAACATTGGTACTCGGAGGTCAAGATCTCTGACACTGGTACCACTCTCCTCAGCCGCCTGCACTTTTCTCGCTATGCGTTCAAGAAATCCGGAGCCGACCCCTGTGCGAGGTCCGCCACGCCAATTGGGCGTCTCATGGACCGTGACAGCGATCTCGATCAGGCGGCGGCAATCAGTGCCTTCACGAGCGCAAGAAGGCTGAGGATCCTGGCTGAGAGAGTAGAAGCGGGGCATGAGAGTATTGAGCGTAGAAAGCAGATGAGGGAGCAGCGGTCGAGAAGAAGGGAAAGCATTCAGAAGTTGTGCAATGGTTATGTGAGGGCCTGTTCGAAGATCGCAGAAGGCAGCCTGGCCTTGACCGGAGGATAGATAGAGGAGAATTTTCTTTTCATGGGGGTCGACTGCGTGTTCGGCGAAGAGGCGCAAAAGCGGCTTAGTGGGTGGGTAGCTTTGGATGTCGGAGCACCATGTCAGAAGCTCTCGCCGCGTGGTGACAAGCTCACGGGGGTTGTCATCACCCCAGATCGTAGGCCATCTGCCAGTAGTTGTATTCATCACTATCCGCTTGTCTCGAACATATTTTGGCATATTCATTAAGTCAAAAATCTCGTCAACGAGTTCCTCGGAATTAGGTGCCTGAACACCTATAGCGCCACCCACAACGAAGTCTACATCGCCGCTCTCAGCTGGGTAGTCCGTTACGTCGAGATCATAATGGAAAGTCCTCTTCTCCGCCCCAGGCCTTGTCAGCTCCCTAGCGTGGTGGACCTTGGCAGAAAAGACCTCGTATGGAGGATGTGGCGTTACAAAGTCTGGCGGATGCTGCTTGACTGTCGAAAGCGGAGGGCTTGCCTCTGACGAGATCGGCTTGAACGACACTGTCTCAGGAGGAAGCTCGACGGTGTTAGTCAATTCGCTATCAAGACTCAGAGGGCCGATGCGCAAGTGGAGACTCTTGAATGCTTCAATGTCCGGAATTACGATAGGTGAAGATGATTTTGTGGCTGGATCTTCCTCCAGCATCTTCAAGAAACAGCAGCCTCCACCACAACAGACCCTCTCAACTTCCTTGGTCTCAGCGCCTTTGAGTGGCGATAATATCCTACGGACGTCATCTTGGTTTTGCGAGATCAAAACCGTAGAGGCTCGTCTCCTTCGCGGCTCTGTAGGCGGGTCCCCAAAGGTCTTATCATTGCTTATATCAATTGATTCTTGCAAAATCTGGTCTTTAGTGGTTGAGGGTCCGTCAAGTTGAAGATCTGTTGCAGGTGTGCCAGGCGAGTCGGACTCAGACCCCGATGTATATTCAAGAGACTGTGACGAGGAATTGGGTGAGCTTTCGGCACAGGAAGATCTTCTTGGATGTAGAGGTATTGATACAGGTTCGCTAGGTATAGGATCGTTTGGATGGCTCGTCGAGGACTCGGTAATGCAGGTATGCTGCTCGCTACAATGGGTATGCATTTTGAATGAATAGGTGGCGGAACAGTGGAGAGGTCTCGGGACTTGATTGGGCGATGATTAGCAATTTGAAAAAGAGTCCCCAGCAATTTACGACTGGAGGGATTGTAGGATTCCATGCTTACATTGACGTTGTGAGATATTATTTAAGGTTATCGATCGTGGGGAGTGATGGTGGAGAGTGACGGACAGGAGCCAGCGGCCAAAGGCTGGAAATCGTGCATTGATACGAGACACCTTGAGGGTCAATATTTAACGCGTCACTCCCGCCATTGATTATTTGAGTCGCAACCGTGTGCAGTGCAGGACATCTAACGTGATTAATGCTTATTTATGTCAGGAAAAGAAATTGGCGATCCTCTGGCGAGGATGATGACGATCTTGATTGACCGCTCGTAAGGCTGACGCTACGACATCGGATTTGATTGAAATTGGTGTAGTACTGATGATGAGCTACGCATGATTCTTTTATATAGTTCTACTAATACCACATGTAACCATACATTCCAATCCCCAAATTGGCCGCAAAGACCCGGGAAAGCACAAGGCCATCCCCTCTACCAACCAATCAAAAATCCAGATTTTCTTGAGCCGCAAGACTGTCCTTCATGCATCTCTCCGCAATTGGTTCCGTCAGGCTCAACCTTTAGAGCAAACCTCGAAAGCCGTCAATACGCTGCTCAGGCGACTATGGTTAGTCTGCGCTACGGCGGCGAGAAGGAGCCTCATCCGACATATTCTCTAGAGGCATATGCAATGCAGGCCGTTAGGAAGGTTTTGTGCTGCAAAGATGGTTTAAGAGATTCCTCGATCGCATGGAGGGATCAAATTACTGAATCGATGTTCCACCCTTTCGTGGTACACCCTTCACTCGCGGAGCGGGATAAGGTAAAGTAGCGAATGGGTCTGTATTCGCCGGCAAGTAGGTGCTGGATGCCCGAATGTTCTGGGCCTCGACGAAGTTCTTTTATGTTGGCTGTGTGACATTTTTATATCGCAAGATGCTGGTAGGCTGCAAAGTTTTTAGGTTTACCCAAAGTCTTGGGCACTTGGCCAAAAGGGACTGTGGGAATGGGTCTGTCCGTATAATTATTGCATTTGGCTCTAAGGAAACCACCCCAAAAAATGATGCTGCTGAGGACAATACCCATAAAGAGTCACGAATGTTCAGGCTCACCGCCCTTCAAAGTCCATTCCTATATTTTCTTACGTCCTAACATGTACGCAGAATTTGGGCCGAATTCCCCGAGACGAGACATTTGCTAGGATTTCTGCTGTCTTAAACAGGGACAAGGGATTTCACTACTAGTTGACCAGCATATGGGATAATAAAGTGCCCTATGATCAAATGTTTGTTACTTTAGGTAGGATTCCATTTCATGTGCTATGTACGTTCTTCTAAAAGAACAGTATTCATATCGTCCGTTCAGCTTCCGATGCAGTACTTCCGATGCACTACGCCCAAGTCAAATGCAAATGTCCATATCATCAAAAGCACCCATACTACCCCATATCATGAGTCTGTGTCATCGGTCCCCCCTTCCGCAACAAAACCCTCCCTCCCAATTTCAACTCGCCAAAGTCTCCCCCTCACTATCACTTAAACTATCCCTCCTCCCTATCCCCCTCCGAAACCCCCCACCCCTCGCCCCCCTCCCCTTACTCCCCAGCCCCGGAATCGGATGAAAATACGCCTTCGTACCCCTCGAATCCTCCGTCAGCCCCGTATCGCTATTACTCGCACTATACCTGCTCTCGAAATCCAAGGGTTCGGCATAGTCTCTGAAGCTGCCGGGTACACTATTTCGAGTACGGCTTCCTTTCGTGGGGGATGGCTGCCGAGAGCGCGTGGGTGTGTTGGCGCCCCCGGGGGATTGTGCGTTGGGACGGAGGGGGCGTTGGGAATCGGTTGAGGCGTTGGAGTTGGGGGTTTGGTTGTAGAAATTGTGTTTCTTCTTCGGTGAGGGTGTCGTTGGTTGAACCGGGGCGGCAGTCTTCTTTGTCCATCGATTTTCTTTCTTCGCCTTGGGCGTATTGATTGGAACATGTACCCCAGCACTCGAAGGTTGCGAGGACACCTCATCCGAATATGTGGTGTTATCCGAGTAAGCAAAATCCTGATGGAACACCCCGTCACTCTCACTATTCAACCCTCCAACCTTCGCAGGCTTCTCATGCCGATATGCCCTCACATCATTATCATCATTATTCCTATTTCCCCTCGGCTTCCCTTTCTTCGCTTTATGCTGTACTCCTTTCTTCCACCCTTTCTCACCCATATCAACCTCCCCACCATTCGCAACCACGCTACCCCCACCCAATCTCGTCGTCTTCGTCGCTCCACTCAAAGTCGTGCCATTCGGTCCCTTGCGGCGCAAGACTGTAGATTTATAATCATCCCAATCGCCTTTCCTGAAGCGAAAGCCACCATTTTTGGCCCAGAAAAAGAACCAGATCGCAGCGAGTACAAGGGCGAGGCCGAGGAGGGCGAAGAGGGCGAAGAAGCCGTGGTTGTTGACGTGGTTGGGATTGATGGTGCCAGAGCCGGGCTGATAGTTTGGATTTTGTGGAGCTTTTGTGGTCGAGCGAGTAGATAGGAGTGAGCCAACTTGTAATGGGGAGAGGTCGTCCGAGCGGATGTCTAAGTCTGACGGTTCAGGGTTGGATCGTTTGGAGGCAGAAAGGGCTTGGGAAAAGTAGGTGATGAGAGGTGCCATAGTGGGTGTATGTTACGGCTTCAGTCGCCTTTCATAGATTCAAGATTGCACCGTGCAGTCGAAGCCCTGCCGGACTAGATTCGCAGATACTCGTGGACTGTGAATATCAACGTATATCGCGCACAGGCAAAGCTCGAAGTCTGCTCGCTGTCAGTGAAGGCAATGCCGAGGACTAACAGGGTTTCCAATAAGTTCAAGATGCTACAGATGATGTCTTGGAAGTTTAGCGTTGGGGGTTGGTCATTACGAAAAGTGGCTGGGAACACAATGACGATCTGTTTACTCGCTTAGCGTCGCTCTACGCAACCACCCAAATCCGGTCCTTTTTCTAGTCTAGCGCGACTGTGTAAATAGCATCATCAGCTGCTTGAAAATTTGTATATTGTCTCATGTATATACAAGATTGTTAAGGAAGTGTCTGTTCTTGAAGTATAAATAAGTAGCGATCACTATCCAAGAATGTCGGATAGGCCTAACGGAGTGGATTTTCCTTTCAATAATAATCACAGATGCACTCGCTGCCATTTACCGGTCGCCACGCTCAAATTGATATCAACGCTTCGTCAAAAAGGAAATCCTAGGCCGTACACGCATATCGTCATCAGTCATCCATTCAAATCATATCATCTGATCGTTGAAGATTCAACCGCTCCAAAGTGCTTTTCCCCAATTTTCGCAGTAAGCCACGCTCAAATTGCGGACAGTGCTTCGAGGACAAATTAGCTTCCACCTGTATCAAGATACCTTCCTGAGACCTAGAGACGAGCACTATCAATCTGCTTGGCATCATCCATAGTATCCGGTACTTCGACGACTCCGGCTCCTCGTGATGATCCGCTCCCGAATTATTCGGGGCTCGCATTCTTCTTCGATGCTTTCAGTGGCGCTGTTGGTAGTTTTTACTCGCTCCAGCAGTGGCATGCCTCTTTCGTCACGGTATGTATTCGATCTTGGCGGCCGACTTGATGTTTTGGGCCGCTCTACTTCTGTCACTCCCTGGCCGTCGACATAGGAATAGCTTCTCCGACTACCTTCTCGTCGACTCATCGAAGGGCGGCTGCCAACAGTCCTCCCTCGTGGACCGATGCCCAGTTCCATCTTTCCGTCGCCGTCCTTGCTAGGCCCTATGCTAATGGAATCAACGCCTCGCTTCATCTGAACATTCACTTTTTGGTAACGATCGAAGGACATTGACAGGCCGTCATTATCATTGCGACTCTTCACGTCGCTGCTGGGGCGCCGTGATTTCACTTCGCTTCCCTCCCTACTTGCTCTGCTCGTTCTGCTTTTCCCACTCTTTCCACTATGTCGACTGCTGGTCTCGCTGCTGCTCCCAGGCGTTTTTCTCCTACGTACAAGAGTATCAATAGGAAGAGGGTTAGTTGCTGCAGGTGTCTTGTTCTTGTGAGAAGCTTGGTATGCCTCAACTTCGCCTTCGAGGTCACGTAAAGACTCGTGGCCGTATACAGAGGCTCGCCGCCTTTGTTTCCCTGCGTTGCTATAGTCGATACCGTGAGTGCTGGGTATGGACTCATCACTTCTCTTCACAGAACCAGCAGCCGGTCGCCTCGAACTTTCGTGTTCGGCAAAGCTTTGCTTATTGGGGCTTCCGTTACCCGAATGTTTTTTCGTTGCTTCCTCATATCCACTGCGGCCGTTTCGACTCGATGGATGCGCATCTGAAGTTGTTTGTGTTCGCCGAACCAAAGAGGGTTTTTGCTCTGGAGCGGGATTTTTAATTATATTGGGTGGAGGAGGAGGCATCTTGTAATAATCTTCCGGATGGGTGGGATAGTCTTCTGGTGAGACTTGCGAGCGCTCGCGCAGTAGTGGTTTATGGGAGGATGAGCGTCCGCCAGGAGAGATGGTCTTGTAGACTGGCCCATCTCCGTATTCGACCATTGGGGTTGGAGCTGTGTACACTGACCGAGGACGGTGAGCACTTTGAGCCCCATGACTCCAATAGCTGGAGGTAGGATGGGGTTGAGGTGTATAAGGTGAAAGCGGAGGGGCATAGAATCCTTGAGGTGGTATTGTATGCTGCGGCTGTGGGTAGTATGGATACTGTGGTGGTGGTGGAAATGACGTGGTAGGGTAAATCGGCGCAGGAGGATATGGATTGATAGGCTGTGGCACAAGGATTGGTGCTGCGGCAACGTGAAAGCTGTTAGGCCGTACTCGATGATCTGATTGCGATGTCGATGGCCTTGGCCGAACGGGTAGGACTTTGGGAGCTTCTTTGGCAATTTGCACCACTGGTGGCGACTTTGATTTTTGGAATAGACCACCTAACAGTGGCTTCCTCGGTCTGCTTTCATGATGTCTAGTGGCCTCCACAGGTGCATCTTTCTTAGCCTTGGAGGATGGCTTTCGCAGTGGAGGCTTCTCTGGACTGCGCGATCCGCCTTTCGCTGTTTTCTCAGTGCCTGTAGGCTTCCTTTTACTTGCGGCGGTATTTTCTTGAACTTTCGGTGGGTTTGAGCCTGCCTTCGATTCCAGCGATGAAGGCGCACTGCTTCCCAGAGTCGCAGCCGTATGGCTTGAGTATCCTGAGTCGCTGTGTTCGTCGCGGGCAGTTTTGGTGTGCGGAATGTCAGGTCTTGAACGTTTGCTGGAGATGTTTGCGGATTGCCGAGTCTCGGGGCGGCCTGCTTGAGCCTCTTCATTATATTCTTCGACGTACGCAGCCTTGGGCACATTCGGAGCGGGAGGTGCAGGCGGAGGCGGAGGTGGTGGAGGGAGGTCGTCAGCCATCTCCTTCGACCCAGCCTGGCCTGCAATGGCCAGCCTAGCTGTGCCAATTGCCAATTGTCAGTGCAAGGCTGGCGAGGGAGGAGGAGGCCTGAGAAATTTCCAGTGATGGGCGAGACGGGGCGTCCTAGTCGCGAAAGCAGGGCTGAAGAAGCGGCCTCAATTTTATCGATAAGGCTACCCCACCACACCAAAATTGTGATCTCTAAGCGGCGATCGATGACGGTGGGCTGTAGGATTCGGAGTGCAGACTCCGAGGTAAACGGTTTTTACAAACGGTCGACAGTCGCGATACGGAACAACTGACACAGAGTGTAGCAGCAGAAACACCGGAATTTTCAGGTCGTCGGGACAGCCTTGGGCAATCGGACACGATGTAATAATGGTAATTGGGCATCGCATCCATTGAGTCACAGATTCTGGGGAAATGTCGGCTGAGGGATGATCACGGTGGGAGGCTTGCATTGGGCAATACGGATGCCTGCGTTGGCAGGCAGGCAGCCAGCACGTTGCTCCAAGGCAGCCTGGGGACCGCAATCCCGCATGTCAATTGGAAACGACCGAGCCGGTCATCGCAGGCCAGATATGCATGTTGGATAAACATCCTCCGGGGGGAAAATGGGAAATTCGGCACTGTGAAGGTCCCGCTTGAATCGTTTCGACCCCATGTTAATGTTGTTTTCATTTGTGCTCATTCTCAGGATTCCGTTCCTGGTCCTTCGTCTATGACACATAGCCTCATTGTGCCCAAGCCAGCCGTCGCTGCCCAAGCCAACAAAAGTCGTCATTATCGGCCACTTTATCGGCTAGTAAGTTTCCAAGAATATTCGGTCTAGTGGTAAATCCTTCGTTCGCAATTTCGTGCTTCACGGGAACGGACCCGAGTCTGTGTGCGTTGGCGTCTCTCTAGCAGCAGGCCGCAGAGCAACGAAAGCGAGTCATTCAGTAGACTGGGCAAGTTGACATCGTGGTACTCTGCCCTATGGCCCCAATCATGCACGGTAGATGATCACGAGGCCTTTAACATAGCGTCGATCGAGAAGCGAAGAAATTTCGGCTTGCCAGCGCACAACTTGCTGCAGATCCATACTTTCATATATGAGCACTGCTGCCTGGAATTAACTTGAAGAGTATCCCCCTGCCTGCTTTGAGAAATGCTGACCAGAGTCTGCAACATTAAAGTTGCGGCAATGGGGACTTCTGAATACCTCCGATGTACTTTGCCTACCGTGATAGGAGGGTCCCCTACAATGAACCAATGTCAGGAGTTTCACTTCACCGACTTTTAGTTTAAAACCAAGACATCTTCCTCGACTACCTCTGGGCTCTGTCATCTCGATTCGCCTGTGAATTAATCGTGACTTTGCGGGTTTGCTCCATGTCGGCACTAGACTCGAAGCGGTCGCCGATACGTTGGAGGTTTCTTGCTCTACCTTGTCTGTTAGAAGATTGAAACCGAACTCTGTTTCAATTTCATCACATCCTGGAAGTCGTTAGCACGTGGAAGACGCAGATCAGCCCGCGAGGACGAAGGAATGGCTTACCTCTCCACAGGATTCAACCCCAATAGCTTCATTCCATTGTTCAGGACTTGCCTCGCAGCCTCATACAATGCCATGCGCGCTTTCTTGACCTCAGGTTCGCTTCCAACGACCTGCAAAACATCGTAGCTTGAGCTAAGCATATGAGTCATCTTGAAGAGATATGTCAACACGGTCGTGGGCTCCAAGGTCTTCAGCGTGTTCTGAACGACATCTGGCCATGACGTTAGAGCGCGGACAAGGTTGATGGCATGCGACTCGGTGAGAAGAGAGAGATCTGCAGTCTCCAGGTCTTCAGGCTTAAGGTCTGCTTTCCTAGTTATTGAGCAAAGTCGAGCATGAGCATATTGGAGGTACGGCCCGGTGTCTCCTTCGAAAGACGTCATTCGTTCCAAAGAGAATTCATAGTCGTTGATCCTGTATCTTGATTAGGCTTTTGAACATTAGAGACTACTTGAGCAACATACCGTTTGCCTTTCATATCTTGAACCATGACCGCAGTGATTCCAAGTGTATCTGATGTTTGCTCTGGATCTTGGACCTGTTCATATTTTTTCTCATTCCTCTTCATGACTTCGTGCATCTTCTCTCCCACATCTCGAAGAATGTCGTCCAAAAACTTGACTGTACCCCTGCGTGTACTCATACCTAGGACCATGCCAAAATTGACATGCTGACATCTCTCCGAGACTTCCTTGTTGCCCATCAGTTCAAGTATTTTGAAAAGCTGGGCTACATGCATATCCTGCTGAGACGCAACCACGTAAAGCATCTTATCGAAGTGATACAGTTCATAGCGCTTGACAGCCTCGCCAAGGTCACGTGTCAAATATAGAGAGGAGCCGTCGGTCTTCTTGACAAGAGCTTTCCCAAGTTTCTTGGTGTTCTTGTCTTTCGATTTAGTCAGGTCGACGATGACCGCACCCTTCGAGTCTTCGGAAAGGCCACTGGTATGCAATTGCTCAACAGCCCGCTCCATCCTCCACATCTCGACCTGCGATTCTCCTGAGTATACATCAAAGTGGATGTTCAAGCGGGCGTATGTTTTCTTGTATCTCTCAATGCTGAGATCTCGGAACCGGGTCCATATAGCCAGTGCTTCTTTGTCGCCCGTTTCCAACTTCTTGAAATATTGTCGAGCATGCTCGTTGACACTCTTCGCCTCTAGTTCCCCTATCTCCTTCTCGAGCGCGGTGGTATCCTTCTTATGTTCCTCTGCTTGCTTCAATGCCTCTTTCCTTTCTTTTATCGTGTCTTCTTCCGGCTTTGAGACTTTATTAATTTCCACATAGATATCGAAAAGATGACCTATGGGATCTTTTTTGAGCTTCTCTTCACTGCCATATTTACCAAATGCAATGGCAAGTAAACCAAACTGCCGGCCCCAATCCCCCAAATAGTTTATTCGCTTGACATCCCATCCCGCCGCTTCGTAGAGATTTGCAAGAAACCCCCCTATGATCGTACTTCGTAGATGTCCCGCATGGAATGGTTTGGCTATATTCGGAGACGAGAATTCGACGATAATCTTTTTCTTGCTAGATGGATCTGACTCGTCTCTCAAGCCGAGTTTATCATTTGCACCGTATTTCCCGCGCTTCTTGAGTATCGAGGGAATGATGAGTTTTGAGAGAGGTCCAGGCTTGAAGTAAAATTGCATGAAGGTGCCATTGACAACGGGCTTTTCCACAAGCTCTGATTCCGGAAACTTCTCTGCAAATTCGATTGCCAATTCTCTGGGCTTCTTGCCTTGAATTCGAAGTGCAGGTACAGGCAGCCCAAGGTCACCCTTGTCAAAAGTCTGGGTCCATGCTAGTCTCTCGGATATCTCACTCGACGGCTTTCCGGTGATCGGGGCTAGCGATTCTGAAATGTGATAACGATAAACGTCAACAGGATTCTCATGTGCGAAAGCCGCTTTGGCGTCTGCCGAAATGCTCAGGCTTGCCATCGGTGCTGTAGTCGAACTCATAAGTCTATGGTGTACATTTACATTAAGAAAGCTTCTCAGTCGCGAGGCAAGCATCTAAATATCGAAAGACGCGTGAGTCAAAGGTGTGACATGAGTTGAACGGAGTTAACAGCTGGATCTTAGAGCCGCTCCTTGGCATGCGCCAGCGTCAGTTTAACCGAAGAGCCGCCAGTTGTACGACCTCTCTTCATCACTCCTCAATCCTGAAGTATATTACAGGCCGGATTTGGAAAGTCGAGGTAGGTCTGTCACAATGACTTGAGCAATAGTGGTCTTCATTTTTTTCTGGCGAGTCAAAATTCCATTTCGGCCTTCAAAATCTGGATGTCCCACCATTCTTGGCCTTGGCCCGCTATGATGGTTTTGAAGCTTGCAAGAATAGCTAGCCATAATCTAGGTTTCCCTCCTTTCTGGGAGATCAGGAGATCAGGAGATCGAGGTATCCCCTTCGTTCCCTTTTCTACCCAGTGATGTCATCACGGTACTCTTGAAAAGCAAATGCATTGCATAGACCAGACGGTTGCTGGCACGATCAGCTTTGCACGAATTGCTCTTTGTTACGGTGTCTGTTTAACATCCATGACAATCTCGATAGTGGATAATGACGGCTTAAAAGACCGCCCATGAAGCGTTATCTAAGTAGCTAACAAATTATATCCGAAGATTTAGAAGGACTGTTTCTTTCAACATCGTCATATACTGTCTCTCTTGGATCTTTCATATTGTGGCAGGCCGATCACTACTCTCTGGAAGTGTCAGGAGGTGGGGAGGGGAGCCAGCTTCGCTTAGGATTTCCACTGGTACCGCTTGGCGCTAGGGTGAACTTCAAAAGCCGCTAGTCTATCACCCACCGTGACTGAGTCACTTCAATCCTGCATGAGATCTACCCGCGTGAAGTAGGCGAACAACCTCTTACGCCCGGCCGCCTGAGGCAACAGCTAACGTATTGTTATAAAACGGCCACTTCCCCCTTTTTTATTCCAACTTCCTTCACACCACTCACAAAATATTTTTGCTCTCCAAATAAGTCTACCTCATTACATCATGGTAAGGCTCTGCGGTTGCTACTATACCGTGTGGTCTCAAGGACACTCGCTTGACAAATGTCTTCCACGGGTTGATGTATCGGCTCATACCACCATCCTCTCGACGGCATCCAAGACGGTGCTGTCCCAGGCTTTCGTCAACCCATCGTCGACACTTGAAGTACCCGAGTGTAAATATGTTTTCCCTCTATACAACGGTGTCAGTGTTGTTGGTTTCACTTGCCAGGTTGGCACTCGTACTATCACTGGGATAGTCAAGGAAAAGGTCAAAGCCAAGGAAGTGTATAATGAGGCTAGAGCCCGTGGGGAGGTCAGTAATTTCCTACCAATCCTTGAGTCACATTAAGATCGCAAATGCAAAAATGATATGCTGCTAGTCCCCAGCAGCTCTCTGCTCTCTGACATTGTCGTGTTTATGAACCACTCTTGTCTCTCCCCGAGCCTCTCTTCGTGACAGTGTACCTTCTCATCTTCAAATTCGTGGTACAATTCCTGCTCAAATTTGGCTCTTTGGCCTACATGAACCTAGACTAGTCGTCACTCATAGATTTCAGAAACGGCTCTAGAATCATCTGCTCTCTTGTATACTACTTTTGTTTGATTCATACAGTCTCTAAATCAAGGCTAACATAGTGTCTTCATGCAGACAGCAGGACTACTGGAGCAAGGCCCCTCTTCGGATGTCTTTATCACTAGCTTGGGTAACATTCCTGCCGGTGAGAAGTTGCTTGTCAGCTTGACCTATATCGAGGAGCTTAAGCACGATGTGGGAGCAGATGGCCTTCGCTTCACTCTACCTACGAAAATTAGTCCCCGATATGGCCATGCCGAAATGGACACTGTCGAGCAGGGTTCGACTGTATGGGAAGGAAAACTTGCCATTACTGTAGACATCAACATGGAAACCGACTCACCATTGCGAGAGGTTCGGTCCCCAAGTCATCCAATAGCTGTCACTTTGGGAAATGTCTCGGGCCCCAGCTTGGAAGTCCCTGATCCATGTCAAGCTTCTGCAACATTGTCTCTTAAGACTACTGCCCTCGAGAAAGATTTCGTTCTTGAGGTCATCCATAAGGATAGTGGCCGCCCAAAGGCGCTTATGGAGAGTCATCCATACATCAAAGGTCAACGGGCTTTGATGGCAACTCTTGTGCCCAAAACGCATTCGCGTTCCTCGAAGCTGGAAGTCATTTTTGTGGCTGACCAAAGCGGAAGTATGAGCGGTATCCCTACTCGAACTTTAGTCGCAGCTCTCAGGATTTTCCTGAAGTCTTTACCAGTGGCCATCAAATTTAACATCTGTTTCTTTGGGACAGGGCGGACCTTTTTATTTAGAGAGAGCCAAGAATACGACCAAAACTCTCTTGGAAAGGCCCTAGAATCCCTCGAAGGACTTGACGGACGTCAAGGAGGTACCGAAACGCTTAGCGCTCTCAAGGCTTCCATTGAGTCACGTGACCTGGATAACGACTTGTCCATAATCCTGGCTACGGATGGAGATATCTGGCAGCAGCAGGAGCTCTTTGACTATTTAAATTTCTCAGTGGCTCAGAGCAAGAAAAGTTTGCGTGTTTTCGCTCTTGGCATTGGTGATTCGGTTTCTAGCGCACTGATCGAAGGTGTTGCGAAAGCCGGAAATGGCTTTGCGCAATCGGTGGCCAATGGGGAGAAGCTGGATTCAAAGGTCGTTCGAATGCTCAAAGGGGCGCTTACTCCAGACAGCGGTGCCTACACTATGGAGATCCAGTATGAGAATAATGAGGAGGAGGAGGATTTCGTCGTTGTTGATCGAGTCACCGATAGCCTTCGAGTGCTAACGATCGACGATGTCGATACACCGGACAAGCAACTGAGGAGAGAGCTCAGGGCCTCAGTGCGCACAACTATAAATAACAACGATGGTAATTTAGATGCCGAGAACTTTGACGACGACGATGAGGCTCACTATAGCTCCTCGCCAAACACTCGTCAACCTAAACTCTTGCAAACGCCACAAATGATACCGCCACTATATCCCTTCAGTCGGACCACGATATACATCCTCATGTCACCAGATGCTGCCCAGGCAAATCCTAAATCCGTCATCTTGCGGAATAAATCTCCTGAGCATCCTTTTGAGATCGAAATTCCAGTCGAGATACTCCCTCAGCCTTCTGAGACTATCCATCAGCTCGCTGCTAAGAAAGCAGTCTCCGAGCTCGAAGAAGGGCGAGGATGGCTCGTGTATGCCAAGAACAAAGATGGAGTACTCCTCAAGGAGAAGCACGGCGATCAGTTTAAGTCACTCGTCGAGCGCGAGGCCGTTCGTCTTGGTGTGCAATATCAGATTGCTGGAAAGTACACCTCCTTCGTAGCCGTCGAGTCTAACAACAATGATCCCAACGAAGCTGTTGACCCTGATTCGATTCACAACAACACGTCCCTCGACATTCATATCGCCGAAGCATCAAAGCCAGCCCCACAGCCAGGATCCCTCGCTCGACGATTTCCAGGCTTTAGAGGCGGCAGCTCTCTCGCACCCCAGAAACACAATCGCACGAACCAACCAGCACGCAAGTCTACAGGCGGTATGGCACCACGCAAACAGCTCGCCTCCAAAGCCGCCCGCAAAGCC
>JAABUP010006475.1_pt1 | contig 16621 bp, 20 predicted proteins | sample 5559201 | NCBI WGS metagenome assembly JAABUP01 (sample SAMN10711887, study PRJNA513373) | rock metagenome | isolation source: Antarctica rocks | place: Antarctica
GGCGGCGAACGGTACCAAAGCAGAGGTTCAAACGCTGCCCGGCCCCGATACTGTGGTCGACCCAAAAATAGTCATTGGATACCGAGTATTTCCACTGTTTGAGGGAGCCTGCGTAAGTAGCCCTCCACTGGTTTTCGCTCTCCCCCGCTGAATTGTTTACTCGCTTGGTGTTGCAGTGTTGCTATTACTGTCGTCTGTTGGATACGAAGCTATTTATGGAATGTGCGACTCTTCGATCGAGGTAGACGCTTTGCCCTCTGTCTACAAAACTCAGGATGATCAACGCAAATTGTCCACTCCAACAGTGTCATAGTCTCTTCACGAATTTAGCCACGTCTTTCTTGGATCTCTCCATACCTACCAATACTTCAGTCGTCAGTACAATTAGCCGCACGCTTCCCATTCCAATCTCCGATAATGGCTCACCAAGGCATGAATCGTTGTCTCGCAAGTTGGCACAGTCCTTTCCAGCCTCATGGTTACCTCACTTGCTGTGCCCGGAACTGCCAAGTCACATTTCCTCCCAAAGTTTCACGTACGGTTCTACACAATCACATGGAAATGATGGCCTCCGTTCCAGACAACCTCGAGCATGCAATTGCCAAGAAGCTCCTCGAGCAACGCTGTTGTTTCAGATGTGGTTTTACTGTTAGGTCTGACGGACAGAGACAGCTATTCGAACACGAACAGGCCGAGCACAGCGAACAATGTATGGCTGACATGGCTGCCTTCGAGCACGGCGGAGGACTTATGGCTAACATGGATAGCTTCATTTGGCTCGTTCGTGTTGGCTGGATGTGGAAAGTTCCACCCCTTAACGAGCTATACAACCCGCACGAGTTCATTCAAGAAGTGCAGATATTGCTCGCCTATCGCATGGCTTCTGCGGTAAATGCTTCGCCCTGGCTTGAAGTCTTCATGTCTGGTGCGGGGGACATGCCAGCTGATGTGCTGGAAAAATTTCAATGGATCTACAAGCATTGTACGAAACCGAAGAACCCGCCCAGACCTTGGTATGCGCCAGTCGAAAATGAGGGATTCTTGATCTTCCTTCTCCCAGATATTAAGACTGGCCTTTCCGAATCAAAGGTAAAAGAACTTGAAGAGGAGATCGATCGTTTACAATATGCACACCATAAAACTTGGATCTGATCATCGGCCTTGTTCAGTTGGCTGATTTACTGAAAGGTAGCTAAGTGGTACATGGAGAACTTCCCTGTTCGAAAGACTGACGGACGATTCAGAGACATCTGCGATTGGGATTCAGTAGGCCTTCGAGACTGAACATTGCAATTTTGAAGAGTGGTACAGCCTGAGATTGACATTGTGGTTTCGATCAGCATTCACCATTACTCCCTTTCACTCACCTGATTTCCATACACAAAAATTGAGCAAGACAACACACTCTGGCGAGAAGTTGATGGGAAAACATTTCTTACGATGGGCTCATTCGCTATCTCGAACACTCTCCTTTCGGCAGCTTGAGCGCACACGATCCAGATTTACTCCCTAGGATGCCGGGGAATTCTGAGCTGGACATAAATTTTGTTTTGCGAGACATTGGTACCACTTGGGATTTGATTTACACTTCGGATTAGGGCGTTCGAGTTAGAATCTTCATGTACTCGAGAATAGACCAAAGCTGCTCTCCCATCAACTACATTACAACTTGGTCCATTCATGGTTTTCTGAATTTGATAATCCCATACTGCAGAAGAAGTGGTGAAATCTATGATCTCAATACCCCCGTTCAATTAACCCCAGTACTCACACATCTCTTTTGTATCCTCCAGGATATGACAGTCCTTTCCATGTTCCAAGCTGAAGCCGGAAGACTCAATCTGCAGTAGTCCGCAATAGTCAACGCCAAGAGAACTATCACTCAAAGCTTTGCGAGAGAGTAACCCATACGAATCCATAAGCATCGGCACATACACCTTACTCGTCTCAAGCCCTTCCCACCCTCGACATATACCAATACCAGCGCTTGCAACGATTGCAATGTCTGTGACCACATTCTGGATTCACGCAGTGACGGCTTTCGCGTCGATTGTAATGCGTTCGGCAACGGCAGCATTTCCAGTGTTTGGTGTAGGCGTATTCGTGGGGCATGGTGGTGATGATTCTGATGGTCTGGAGATCTTCGTAGTTGGGTTTTTGGTTGTTGATGATGTTTCTTGAGTAGAGGGGGGGTTTTGTGGATGGTCGTTGGGTGTGGGGCTTGGATTGGAGGGGGTGGGAGGGTTGGAAGGGTTGCTGGAGAGGTTTAGCGATTTGAATGTTTGCGTAAGTACGTACAAGGGAAGGGCGACGAATGAAATTGTGTTGGTTGAAGATTAGAACACTCTAATCCTTCAGGGTGTGTGTTGTTCGAATGCATCATGACTAAGGTGCATCTCTTTAGCCGTGATCTTTGCCTTGTTGTCTGCTCATGTTGACATTATCTTGGATACTCAGATCAAGTAGATCTGTACGACACGGATTGAGTCGAGGCGCCAAATGATGACTATTGAGAGGAAATCTATCATTGCACAAAAAGCCGAGGAGACAGGGCCATACGCCATATAGTATCGTAGTATCTCGGACGTTCAGCTTATAAATATCATTATGGTCCGATTGTATCATTGTCGGTGTGAATAGCTCCAATCACGGCGAGTCACATCAAATGAGTACCCTTATCCAAGCAGTCCAATCATCCATTGTCCCTTACAATAAGAAGCATTTCCTGATCGTTCAAATATTCACATGTAAAGTCTCTTTCAGGAGCTGCCACCAAAGTATGCAAATACTCGCTAACGCAGTCATCAGCAGCAACATTATTTTGAGAGAACCAAATGGTCTGATGGATCAAAACGGACCTTACTGCTTGACAGAACGCTTTAATACATGTAACAGGGGCATCGCCTGCACCATCTGTGTCTGCAGAACAGATTTGACCAACCACGACAAACATGGCGTGAGTGATGGTTTTTTCTGAAACAGCGGCAGCATTTCCAGTAGCCCAATGGGTCGTCTCGTGGCATTGTGGTCAAGGGTTGCTATTCGCTTTGGCTTTGGCTGACTTGTGGATGCTTGAGCGAGTTGTCGTTTGGCGGAGTTGGGTGCTTGAATGTTGAAATCAGGTAGAAGGTGTGTTTGGGATTTGTGAGTAGTCCATTTCTAATAGATGCTGGTAGGGTACTAGATGACGTTCTGCTGAGATCAGGCAAGGATGCGGCTCTATCAAAGGGTATGAAATCCCAAGATACGATAGCTTGGGTGACATTCCGTCCACTGTGCTCTCTGCCTCGATCCGATCATTCCGATTCTATCGTACCTTCTGCGTTGATGTTGCCTTGTCCGCTCGGGCAAAGTAGGTCTATACTAAGCAGATCAAGACATGGCGACGACATTTTGTTTCCTGGAAATGATCAGCTGTAGCATGAATAGTCGTACAAAACTTGTGACGATAAGGTAGCTGGCTTTTTTTGGCCTGAATAAAATGCTTTAGAAAGCCTGTTCGCTTTGAAGCGAACAAACGTTAAGCAGGGGGAAGGAACTCAATTAGACTCATGAAACTATAAATGCTCTTTCAGACGAAGAGCAGACATATGTCTTGTGTTCCTCACAAGTAGTCGAAAAATGAACATTGATTCGACCAAGAAGAAATTTATTTTTTCAACCTACATAGCTAGTGCTATGCTCCTTGCCACAAGGCCTCGTTGTTAACTTTTCGACCAAGACGACGATTTGTCGCCTCATACCAGTCCATAGATTGAGTGAGGGTTCCTTTCACGGCCGAATGTAAGCTCAGCGTTTCGAATGGTTTGAGTTGGTCATGTGTGCTGCCCATGTGGATCATCATGGACCCTCCATAGACTGTGACACTTACGAAACTCTTGGTTGTCTATATCCCCGGCGCGTTACAGATATTGTCATTTTGAGCTGACATAACAAGTATCATCCCGTCCACGGCGCGTATTTAAGTACCAACAAGACTTCCTGGCGATGAAGTATCTGTGCGACATAGTTCTCATGGGCTGCCGCCACTATGATCCTGAGCGCGTTGGTCGTACCGGATCTACTGACCAGATTGGGCTCCATCATGCACGCGGAATTCACCAGGTCGCACAAGATCCCGTCACATGTCGACCAGTCTCGCCTTCATTCTGCGAGGCTCAAGTAAGTGTTGGAACCTAATTTGGTGCTGTTCTTTGCAAGTCTTTTTCTATCCAGCAGTATACGCAGCTTATTCTGTCCACGAGGTGAAGACTAAAGAGTCAGGCTTTCCAATCAGTCGGCACAGAAAGAAGTATCTGCTCCTTCAAATCCCCATCCATAGTAGTTTCGAGCTCAAAAGCTATCCTTTTCAATAGAGAGACTTGCGAAGGAATGAATCCAAAGGAGAGCTGTGGGAGCCACCCACGGCAGAAGTCGTCGATGCTACTGCGGGATTCAAAATATCTCGAAGATAATGCAGTCAACCAGAGAATCAGCAAATGGATAGAGGACCAAGAAGTTCAGTCGCAGGCCTCTCCATGGACTAATGCAGAGATTCAGCCAAGCGCCAACATAGAAAAGGACAAGAGTAGCCTTTTCGCGCCACTCGATGAAATTGGAAAGCCTAAAGGTAGCAAGAATATTGAAAAGCCGGATGTCGCCATTGATTCTCCTATTTCTCCTTCACCTCAGAGGTATGGCAAATTTCCTACCTGTTGGGAACCCCACGCGCACAAAGAGACAGAGGTGACTCAACAAGCTCAAAATATGCCTCCCCAATCGCAGCGTTATTCACTCCCTGCCTCACGGACCGGGATCGGAGGAAATGTCCAAGCTCGAAGCCCTGTAGAGCCACCCAACTCTCTTGCCATGCCAATGAATGCCACTTCCCGAGAGATTGCCGACAGGGACATTTATTTAATAAGTTCAGCAACAGCCAGACCTAAAATGCACAGAGCCACCAAGTCGCTCCCTTCAAATCAGTCCCGAGCGATCTCGGACATTTACTATCCGTCGAGGCTCGAGACTCTCGAAAGACGGAAAGAGAACGCCGACTTCCCTTTTCAAAGATCCGAGACCCCGTACCCTGAGGAAGAGGAGTTACGGACCATACGAGAGGATATCGCCGAGAGAACTTTGAGAGCTGAGCAAGATTCGATAAGGGATTCAACACAAGAGAAACGGCGTCTGAGCAAGACCGAGCGTGTCTCGAGGGTAAAGCATCCTGTCGAGGCGCGAACGATAAGGGCTGAGTTGAGCGATACTTTAGTTCTTCCTCTGTGGGGCGCCTAGTCAGGACTAGCGTCATCCGGATGCTTGGCGTTCAATGACAAATTTTTGAAGAGTCGGCAGCTTGCAATCACCTTTATCAACCACCACAAACGGCGCACGCTGATACTGAAATCGGTCTAAAGCTCAGTGAGCACCTTAATATAACCCTGAGCGATTTTACAGAGATCACCTCGAAACAATGCCTATCTCGAAGAAAGACCGCGTTCGTACAACCATACCGTTATCCCGCCTCAATGTTGGCGGTCGCGCGGAGACTCACTGACAACGCTCTTAGACACGACGCGAGCAAAAGAAAGCAGATGAGGCTGGTACTCGTACCCCGAAAAAAGCCAATGGCAATCCCGTGAAAGCGGAGAAGCGCAAGCTGAAGGTAAGTCAATGCACAGAGCAGAAGCGCCAAAGTACCTTCACGGACTGCTCATCACATCTCGTAACACTGACTATCGATGTGGTTCACTGACTGATGCAGTGCGAGGAATGCTTGAAAATGCTGGAAGAAAAGAATGTCACTCAGCTTCAGGTGCATGCCGAGACTCACGCGCCGAAGAGGACAAAGGAGTTTTGTTTCCCTACTGCTTTCAAGGCGACGTAAGGGATCGAGGGAGCCCTATGACGATACGCTTGAGTGACTGCTGTGGCTGGGTGGAGTAGATTTCTTTTGTTTTGGGCCTGCAATACTTCAGGAGAAGATGAGATGATATTAGCGGTCGAGAGTCACGTGGCCGGTCTTGGCATTAGAATTCGAGGTTTCCCTCACAACATCATCAACCCGAGACTTTTTCAAGCAGCACCATGGCTGTATTCAGACCAGAGATGAAGGCTAGAGCCTGGGATACGTCTTGACCATGCTTTGTGTTTCTATCATACTGAGCATACCTCGTGGGATCTGACATGGCCAGCAAAATGATCGATCACTGACTGGGACCAAATGGAGGATCCTGAAAATTCCATCAATCTCGCTGGACTGCGCAAACAGCAGAACGTATGTCTACTCTAGATCTTGACCCATTGCGAGAGAAGTAGCTCTAGATTCTTCCCTTCCAAACCTTTGTGCTTACGGATTCATTCCCTGTCCGCTCCCATGAACTCATTCGTTATTCGCATACCTAATGTCGATAGGATAAGGTCAGGGTCATTCGCCAAGGATGTTCCTAATTTTAGAGCCCAACAAGAGACCCGGCGACCTCGAGAGAATGCGTGGAGTATCACCATGGTCAGCGCGACGGAAGCCAACGACAGGATTTCCTGCACCCTTGTCACCCACAGATTACCGCCTTGATTGTGACCGCATCACGAAGCCGTGCTTCGCTGAGAAGAGTCAGGTGTCTTCACACTGGGTGATTGAAGCTGTTCTCAGCCTGGTAGCCAAGGCGCCTAGAGAGGTGGGGCCTCTACCAGAACACCGGGATGACACCTCATCCAGCGAAGGATGCTCTCGAACTCTGGCATGAAACTTGGAACCTCGACCAAGACATCGTATTGTGGAGAATGGCCATTTCATTAGCTATGGAACGCCGATAAAATTAGAGCAGTTTGGAAGATCGTGTTACTCATTCCTTGATTGGCATTGACAGGATGTCCAGCGCTGCCCTTCGCGCAGTGCTGAAATTTTTTGGAATCACCCACTTCCGTTGAGCCGCCGAGCAGCTCCTCTGGGAGTTTGGTTGCGCCTGGTTGGACTGCCACCAGCCCGCTCATGAAGTATTTGAGAACCCTTCTTCCACCACCATTCTTCTTACAACTTTCCACAACTTACTCATAAAGCTTTCCAACTCAAATATTCTGATCTCCTCCGTATTGAGATAAAGCGTTGTGTCACTCTACCTATCCATCTTCAACCCCATTTTCAAAAGCTTGGTCATCTTATCGTTCAAAATTCATACCAGACTTCAGCATGCCGCCCGTGAAGCTCGAATTGGAGGTCCCAACACAATTCAACACCGCCGCAAGTCTAGGGCAAAAAGAAGTCGCCCTGATCGGCTATTATGCATGTTTCGGAATCAGTAACCTGGGGATTCAGCACCTCATGCATAAAAAATGGGCCAAGTGGTTTACAGAAGAACTTATTGCAAGCCATGTGGCTGCGATAGAGCATACGCAAGGCTGGAAGTTCGACCATCTGTTTGTGCGGTCGGAACACATCAAAGTCGGCCACTGGATGGGGGGTGTATTGGAAGGGCACCTACCGGGGACCAAAGGATTGAGGGATATGCGGCACATTGTGGAGTGGGAAGATTGGGAAAAGTCGCTCCGCTATGTAATACATCTCTACATGTTCTCTTTTCAGAGCTGACAAATACCGATTCTGCAGTCGCTGCCGCCCTCTACGGACAGAGGAGTCCAAGTCAAGCTCGAGGAGTCCGAGCCCGAGGATGATCACTTAGAAAAGGCTATGAAACGAGAGGGCAACGTATGCACGCAAGCTTTCCGATTTCCCGAATCTTACCACGATGATGACACTTCCTTGGATTGATTGGACCACTCACCTCGCTACTGCGATGGTTCAGATGAATTCGAGCACAGTCGAGTACAGTAGCATTCAGACCTCTTCCTGTCACGTACTCAACATTCTTCTGCCTTCTGGATTTCAGGGAAACTTGGAGAGGCACACTTCATTCTGGATTTACTGGGTGGGCGATAGCAGAACATCACATTCCTTTGATTTCAAGGCAAGCCTAGGCGATGCTAGGACTTATTTTGGCTTTTGAATTTCGAATGGGAAGAACGAGGCGCATCCCACTCTGTTGATTTCTGATTAGCTTTGAGAATGCAATGACAACTCATAATCTGATCCGAGCTCCTTTCGCCAGCTTGTACGTGCAAACGTCACAGTAATATTATCACATGCTTCGATATCGTGTTTACTGAGAGTGCTCGCTTTTATGTTGGAGAGGAGACTTGTGTTCAGGTTCTTCTAGTAGGCTGCCAGATCTATATCAACGGTATTGGTTGACAAGATATTCCCACTTTGCACGGTGTTGGGGGACTGCTGACGATACGAGAAGTGTTGGATGAGAGCTCTTGACGATCGAATCCCGAATGTTCGGTCAACCAATAAGTCCAAAGCGGCATTAAGCAGTGGCGAGAATGAAACGACAGGGAAGGAGGGGAAAAACATCAAGCGCTTGTCAAGTCTTTCTCCTTCCAACATCATTCAACAACGTCTTACTCACCAAGCTCGAACACCAAAGTACAGAATTTTTGAGATCTGCGACAAATTCCTACCATATCGATCTGTCTTGAGCGCCATACACACACAGGACCACTCTCAGACTCAGCTTCACTCATTGCGGAGTAAGACAATATGCCTGGTTCCAAATGGACCCCGGGCGAAGTCGTGACCGCCCTCTACTTTTCGTTCTATGGAGTACAGGAAGACGATACTGTCAAGATGATTCGTCATAAATGTCACAAAGAGCGTACGGCAAAAGGAGTCAGGCAGAAGCTGTCCTATTTGAGAGACGGGACTCATGGGGACCATCTTCGCCAAGGCGAGACTCTAAACTTGGACGCCAATAAAGTTGGAAAATACTTAAGGAGTATCATGGGCAATCACAAAACGTTCAATAGGATAATATTCTGGGGACAAGAAGAAATCGAGCTTTGCGCTGTAAGTTTTCGGATGGATCTAGTTTTGCGCATCAAGCTGATATTTGACCGTCAGTCATCAAAAGACACAGTCGATTCAGTGTCTTTGGGAAAGATTGCTTTGGGCCAGATGAACGATGTACAATTCGCTTATCTCAATCTTCCCGACGCCCATCTCCCTGATGATCTCCCTGATGATCTCTTTGATGATCTCCCTGATAATCTCCCTGATAATCTCCTTGATGATTTCCCTGATGGCGACCTTCCTGCCAGCGAGCAGTAAGCCTTGAGAGGGAACCTGGCGGATTCAGTTACTGGTGTGGGGTAGGGAATGGGTTCTGGCGTCATTTTGGGTAGCATCTTCTGGGACGATGGGGCGGATTTGAAATTAAAATTGAAATTGAACTTCAGTGGAGCTTAGGGGGTACATAATGGTTCACAATGGGTCAGACATAGATCTTGTAATGGACGACAGCATGCGATTTGATCTTGACTTTCTCATTTGTTTAGATTGGTAAATTTATGGTGAAGTGTTCAGCAAGAATTTGACATGAAGGCTTCTCAATCAGTATCCCTATGCCAATTGAAGTGATACGCTTTCACCATTTATGAAGCGTGCCACTTGCCAGGGGAAGCGACGAGATCCTATCTATAAAAAGAATCCTGGATACCGATCGACCACACGAGATCTATTTGCCTAAAGGCCTTGACGAAGATACTTCGTGCGCACGTACGCCCATAGGCCAGCGCGGTCAGCGTGACCACTCGTCGCTAAACAGGGCGAGTTACAAAGGGTCTTGAAGACCAAGGAGGTTGACCAAATGCCCATTCCAGTTCCTTTCTTTCTTCAGCCACGAACAAATTGCCAACGGATAACAACAACATCGTCTATACACTCAAAACAACTCACCTTGAGCGCCACATCCTCGGACTCGAATGCTTGTACATTCGAGCACCCTCGCACAAGAACACCGACTACATTTAAGGTAGGATCTCATAAGGCTATCGGTGCCTACATTAACGCTAGATAGACCGACATGCCCACTCAGCAGTCCCTTGGTCATGCTAGGTCCACCGTGGTTCATTGGCGAATCGACATGACTGTGGTTGCCATCTATTTTGCCTCCTTCAGAGTCAATAATGGGGGCTTAGTCGAGCTCATTCTCAGAAAGTGCCGTGAGAGAGTCGACAGAGGCAAAGTTGGCGACAAAGTCCTCAGAGAAAGGGCAAGGTACAGACTTTGTGACAACAGGACCGGGGAATGGGATCATGCAAGGGTAGGCAAATATATTGCCGGAATGGTGGAAGACCTGGACCATTTTAAAGACTTGATTCGATTTGAAGATGAAGAAGAGGCTATTGTGAATGAATCTGATGTTAGTCGCCTCTTGGATTTCTCTCAATACAAATGACTGATGTCTTGTTGGTAGATGAGCAACAGGAAAGGAGTCCGTGTATTGAGGCCGCGCCCGGACGTGGATGCCTTGCGAAGATACGATGATCACGCTGGCTTTCACAATGATATTGTATTTGCTTTTCTCACCACTTAAGGTCCGTCCATCTGGCTGTTGGGCTTCTGTGAGTACTCATTATAGCACAGAGAGATCGAGCATGAAGGTCGCTGGTGCTGCTTGCTAGCTATGCAACAGTAGTATTGACAATTATGGGCCTCTTGCGTGGGAAAATGTAGTAATTGCCATACTCGGAATTCTCGATTAGCTTGCACAAGAATTACATTACACGAATTGAACAGTAACTTCCCCTTCGGTACATTAGGAGAAAATCTTCAACTCTTATCTCGTAACAGACCCCTGGAACGTGACACCCACCTTGCGATGAGTCAGGAATACTATCCTCAGACTATTCTTAGGTGACCATTGGCTGTACGAGCTCGTAAGCAGGCCCATGATATCGGGTTCCCAGTGGTGTGGTCCTGGTCCGACGGCCAAGGCAGGGCTTGTATTGACCAACCACTATTTTCGTACGCGTGACTGTCAAACAACGCGGGGTGAGCGTCACCCAAGCGTCAAGAAAAAATGAGACAGCAAAAATGCCCGAGTCTTTCACAGATATCCTATGAAGCCCCGTCAGCTGCACTTCTTGCTTACAGCACCCAAAACCTGGCTCGCACTCTTGTTGCATGATTACACTACATAATCCACATCCAAGCATAGCTACTTCCAACAACATTAGTGGTCTTACTCGTACCTCCTCTTTCCTGAACAATACACATACCACTCAACCTCATCATTCCTGACTGTTTTCGACATCATATGTGCACATCGTCCACTTCAATCGCTAGCCAGTGCCCGCCTTTTTGAACAACATTGAGCAACATTGTCGGGAGTCTTGACGCTAGATCGCGTAAGTTGAGATCATCCAGCAGAATCATCAATATCATGTGCTCACCGATATGCAGTGACAGTCAAGATTGCAGACCGCTATTTCACTAATTGAAGTCAATTTCCAGAGGAAACAAGAACCTCTACTGAGCTTGAAGATGCCACGGGGCAAAGCGCATCAGTGGTCAAACGACTCATCAATCGTCCTTCTCCACTTTGTCTCCCATACCTGTCCTTATCTAATGATTGCTGCTCTCATCGATACCAAGTGTGATGAGCAGATCCCTGAAGCAACGGTAAAAGAAAAAGTGTTGCGATTTCGGCAAGACGAGGATCTTTATGATAGCGCGTCAAAGAAATGGAAGAAGGATGGGGTCGGGAGACGCCTAAAGACGATGGTGGGAGACAGCGACAAATTCTTTGAACTGACATATTTTGGTGAGGATGAACAAGTCGTTTTTGATAAGGTAATCCATCACGAATTCTTGTCTAATTGCAACACACTGATATTCATTGGCGGAAGTCTCACGCGAACGCGAGGTGCAAGGTAGACCTGACGTGCCTCAAAAATTACCAGTCCTGTGCGGTCGTCTCGGCTTACCAGTCTGCTGGCCCTTCATCTGGGTAAGAACCTGTGTTGGCAGCGTTAGGAGGCCGAGTTACGGAAGAGGTCGCTTTACTGTCAGGGCGCGTGGATCCTCCTACAATGGCAATATGGAGTTTTGATTTGATTTTTAATGATGGCTTTTCCTAATCAATGTACTGGTTGGATCGTAACTGAGGCGTCTTGCTTAGGGTCAGCCATACTCATTTAGTTTTTAGTCAAGCTGGGGGAGAATGGGAATCGCGATTTAGAAGACTTCCTCAGGACTTGCGACCCTTTGAGCTTGGAGAATTTCGTTGTTCCCAAGCGAGTGTCTGACCGCTTGTTGTAGTGGTCAAGCTGTCCTGATCTAGCCAACCTCCAAATGGGACAGCAGATCTGCAAATTCCACCACAACGTAGAATTACAGCGCTTTGGCTTTGCATGCAGGATTAATTAGGCCAGCAAAAACATTATTATAAGAAGTTACTTGTGTGGATGCTGGCCATACAGAGCACAGGAGTGAACAGACGGGGTGACACTTCCGCTCTTGGCATAGGGCTAACTTCTATCGCTACAGTAACTACGTCATCACTTCATTGGTCACAGCTATGGATAAACGCTGCGAAGATTTCTGATCTTGCCATCTCATTTGGACTCTCCATCTTGTCGGTCCTGCCACTGAATCGCTGTTTACGGTAAGGTTTATCATCTCATAATGCTTTTATAGGTGCGAATTCTCAGTAAACTTCTGAGGCTATGCGAGCAAATCATACTAGCATGATCCTCTGGTGCCTTTGTGGAAACCACCACCAAGGCCAGATGACTCATCCTAGGACACTATGAGAATTCTGTTCAGGAAGTTCAAGAGTTGGTGTAGCAATTTGGGGGCCATATTTGAGCTTCGATTGGCGTGGCGCACAAATGTGAGTTTCAAAGGCTGACACGTGGTTACTGTAGCATCAGTAAGTCAATGGAGCAAGACAACTTTCCCTTCAATGTGTCACTGTATACCGGAAAGGCTGTTAGACCAGTATACCAGCATTCTAAAGGGCGTGAAATTGATCAGTTGAGTCGCCGCATCTGGTAGACCACTTCAGAACTCCGCTGGTCAATGACACCCACCAATGGTCCTAGGATCCGAGAACTTGATCGCAACTGCTCTCGAATTCAGCGCACCATGACAAAACAGTTCATTCAGCATAGCATGCTTCTTCTATGTCAATATGAGCTACCGAAAATTCGGCTTTCTTCATGACCGCCAATCCTTTCATGTCCTTACAATTACAACGCCACCTTGACTGGTGCAAGACGAGGAAACGATTTCGCGCCGATTGGCCTTCATTATAGGCTTTGTGTCATCTCATACATATTTACATGAATGGGACAAACATTGCTTTCTGAAATTGACGATCCTAAGGCTTCTGCGCTAGTCAAAATTGGGGTGATTTCAGGTACAGGCTTTTCTCCAACGTCATCTCTTCCCCGAGGACTACTTCAAAAGTAATTTACCGCCCTCTCTATTGTCATCATGAGCCGTTTCCTCTTCTTCAGCCACCTATACCTACATGCAAGCCTTATCTGCAGGATCCCGTACGTTGGGCATGCTTGCACCAAATTCGTCCACCGCCTCGCATCTCCCAAACATTCAGCGTCACGCAAGGTCCATGAGCCAGCGCAACTTTGAGATCCATGCGTGCTGCATTGTGGCATTTCCAACATGTTCTCAATGGAACACTGTGTTCTTGCTAGCGCCCGAAGAGCTCCTTCAGGAACTAACGTCTAAGTTTGGGCACTTCTTGCAGCACCATTAATTGCCAAGTTGGAAATTAATGACCCGAAATCAAGAGCTTGCACTTCATGTTCCGAACCTCTTCATTACGTGGCCCTCATACGGCTCAGCAGAGGTTTATCGGCCTATCGCACGACACCACTTCCTAAAGCCAATTAATTTCCTTTCAAGATATAGCTCACACAGTCCCCATGACTTTCGTCAATACGTTTGTTTGATACCATGACCCAAACGAAGACTTCATTCTCGTACGAGCTTTCCGGGGATCGACCACCCACTCCGCCGGGACCTTCCAGGAACGATAGCAAGCGTTCGCATCCACATCCCCTCCGAGGAAACCCAACATCTGGGCCAAAGTCCTCTTCGAACGGAAATGTAGCATCCCGTCCGATGCCGGCAAATCCGCCGTCGAGCCCAGTATCGATGTCTGACACGTGCTCCCGCCCATCATCGCCGTCACTACCTGCGCATGGGAGACCGAAGTCGCCGTTATCGCCTCCTGTCACTCCACCACGCACGCCGTCTTCTGTTGGCAATACGGCCTCCTTCCAGTTCTCAAAACGAGTGATGAGGTCGAAGAAGCTCTCCTCCTCTGTTCATGGTAAGCCAGAAGTCTTGAGACTTGTCCGGCAACCCCCAGTGACTGATACGAATTCAGGAACACTCACGCAACCAGTGGTGTACGATCTCTCAGATGACGATTAGGCTTCCCACGTGTTTGGTGTACATGTGCATGTAGAAGATATCGCTGATGATTGGTTCCCGGCCTGTGTGAATGTCATGGAAGAATTTGGTATCCGAGATCCCCATCCATTCAATTGCCGGTAAATCCGTGGGGTAGAAAAAGTTCTGATAAGGTTGCTTGTGTGTCAGATATGCGTTTTCGTGTCCCGCGTCTGACAGGTGAAAACGTGGGAAGACCTTCTATTTTTGTCATATTGGAATGTCAGGATATCTAGGTGTCGATATAAATTCTTAATTTTCCTGCGTTCGCCTCAATCTGGAGGACCGACGTTGGGCGTCAATGTGCAAGCGGGCTTCCGTCCGAACCCCAAGGGTCCTCACATTGTACACCAAAAGAACGAGTAGCGAATACTTTACCTTGGAGTCTTCCATGCTCTTGAATGCAAGCAATTTCTGGACAACGGCAGTGGTGGGCAAGCCGCAGCATTGGGCAGCGATGGGAGAGGTGAGGTAGGTTTGCTGTATTGGCCAGATCTCTCAATTTGATCGGTTTGTTTGACGTTAGGCTTCAACGTCTGCTTCTTATTTTCGTTTCCTGCTCATGATCAATCTCATGGTAAGATATATGCCCAGCATGTCACTCCTACTTCGTGTGAATTTTCCATCTCGTCAGAAACATACTTCTCCACAATAAGTTAATCCACTTGAGTAAACTTGGCTCGAGTGTACGAATACTCCAGCCCTTGACCGCTTTCAAGCCATCTTCCGCTACAGCACATCTCTACATCAAATCGCGCATACCAACCACTGCCCCCAACTTTCAATCATCCATGCATCAATCAACGATGAGACAAGAGGTCTTGTTCCACTCCTGGACAGCCCCTCGCCCCTCTACGCCTCACCCACCACCGCCTCCACCAAATAGCCCTTCTGTGTGAGGAAGTTGTGCCTCTAATTCCACGCCTCTATACGCCGGCGCCAGTGCCTCGACTCCGATCCTCAAGGCGCAGCAATAACATTCTCAATGCAATCGTCGATCTTCAATCTCAGGGTGCGTGGAGGGTGGTTGGAAGCGAGGTACAGAGGCGTCAACAGAAAACGATGTGGAGAAGTGTGGCGAGCGAATGTACAATAGCATAAGTACGGAGAGAGTAAGAAGGTTTTGGATCAAGATGTATCGGGCGAGCAAGACAGACAGACAAATTGCATAATCAATGTGTCTCATTCTATCCACATTACTTTCTTCGTCGTGTAAACCCATTTCTGCGGCTGTACCAAGAATCTGAATGGCCATGATGCCAGAAAATGGGACGCTCATGACCTAGCATGACAAGTCAGAATTTATTACCATGGCCTACTTTCACCGCTGACTATCAAAACGAGCATGATGCAATTGGATAAATGAAGATTGAAAGCTTCGCTGAAGAAGCGCTAGTTCAGAAATATTATGTTTGCCAGAGCTGAAAAACAACCTCAAGCCTATGGACGAATTCAGCAGTCCTTTTGATCATCTCATGTATTCTACATTGTACAGAACCCCATGCCTATAGCCCCGCGCCAGCCCGCTCCTTGCCCTGTATCGTGATCGTTTCCATGCATAATTCATCCAAAGTGCCCCATCTACCTAAACGAGCAGCAACCCTTGCCCAGCTCAAAATTCGCACCCCGCTGTAATCACCCCCCATCTCCTCACTGCATCCCCAACCTCTGTCACCTAACCCCCAAGCTCCTCCTCACCCCCTCCCTAACCTTCTCCTCAAAAACATCCCTCCGATCCCTCCACATCTTCGCCGCCTCCACATTCGCCGGGCTCTCATCGTTCGGCTCCGCCAACATGGACATCACGCTGATGAGGATCTTCTCGACGGACTGGATGGGCGACCAGCGCTCGGAGGCTTTTTCGTAGTGGTGCGGGTCTTCGCCGGGTGCGTGCAGAATGGAGATGCAGACGAGGCCGGTGGGGTAGACTGGGAGGGAGGGTGGTTAGCTATGTTATGAATCTGTTGTATGCTATGTTGTCTTGTAGCTCCCTAGCGGAGTGATCGCCTTCATTGATTGGCCCTTCACTAGCTATCTTTCTTCCCCCTCCTTTCCAGAAAATATAGAGCTCATCAACATACCATTTGGATGCCATACCTCACCCAAAAATTTCATGCTCGGCGGGTTCAACGGATAATCTTTCGGAAACTTCAATTCAGCCGGAAAAATGCCCCCTTCAAACGGTGTGCCATCGGGTCCTTGGATGAGTGCTTCCCAGAGGAAGATGTCGTCTTCGGAGACGGGACCGGCGGTTATGCCGTCTGGGGGTGCGGAGGTGAGGTTTTTGTATTCTTGGAAGAGGCGGCGGGATGCTATGCTTGA
>JAABUP010006477.1_pt1 | contig 16619 bp, 20 predicted proteins | sample 5559201 | NCBI WGS metagenome assembly JAABUP01 (sample SAMN10711887, study PRJNA513373) | rock metagenome | isolation source: Antarctica rocks | place: Antarctica
TCCCTCCCGGACCCTACCCAGCCTGGCGGTGTTCGCACCGCGCCAGCGCCGTTCCACAGCGACCACACCGTCGCCGGCGCCGCCGACACCGCACCGGCGCCCTGGAGTCGTCCCGATGTAGCGTGGCCAACCGGAGCGGAAGGCCGGACCCCATGATCGAATCATCTCGACGGATCCGCCGACTGGCGGTCGGCCCGCTGCTGGTCGCAACAGCGCTGCTGCTCGGTCCGGCGATGTCCGCCTCGGCGGCGGCCCGCTCGGTCCCTGACAGTGTCCCCGCCACGGTCACGGCCGCGGTCTTGAATCAATCGGTGACCGACGATGATGTGATCGGCGGCGTCAGGGTGGCCGACGTGGTCGCCGCTCTGGCCGACGACCACGTCGCCGTCATCGGGTCGGCTGCCGACGAAGCCCGACTGGCGCAGGTGGTCTCCGACGCCCGGGCCAGGAACCTTGAGCTGTCGGTGGTCTCGCTGAAGGCCCGGTTGACCGAATCGGATGCCAAGCTGATGGCGGCCGAGGTGCAGAACAAGGTCGGCGGCACCGTCCTGGTGCTGACTCCGACCTCCGGCGGCCTCTATTCGTCCGAGTTGTCGGGCAGCCAGCAGGGCGCGGCAAATGCGGCGGCCGCCGCGGCCGGCGACGACGCCGTGGCCGCTGCCCGTGCCTTTGCCGATTCCGCGACCGCCAAGGGGTTTCCGTGGTTGCTGGTGGTGGTCGGGGTGGTCGTCTTGGGCATTCTGGCTGTCGTCGGTGCCGGGATCTGGAGACGCAAGCGGAAAGCCGACACCGACCAGCAGGCGCTGGCCGAGCTCTCGACACACCTGTCGGATCGGCTCGGGAACCTCGCCCCGCAGATCCTCGGCATCGCCCCGCGACTCGAGGTCGCGAAGCGGCCCGATCTGGACGCGCGTTTCGACAGGGCGAGTGGTGACTACAGCCAACTGCGGGCGACAGTGGCCGCCCCGCTCGTCAAGCGTCAGGAGATCGACGCCGCCACGGCGCAGATCGCCGATCTGGAGAAGCGGCTCGCGGCCATCGACCAGGAACTGGACACCCTGCTGCCCGGCCTCGAGCCACCGTCACCCGCCGGATGACAGCCGGGCACCAGGTGGTCAGCGAACTCTGTAGGCAGCGCGGGACAGGTCGAATGCGTGCCCGGAGGTGTCCTGACAGTGCACTCCGGCCTTGCTGCTGCTGCAGGTGATGTCGCCGACCACGGTGCTGCTTCCGTATGCCAGGACCGGCAGGCCCGGTGCCATCACGCTGTCCGAGATGCACTGCATGCCAGCCGGTTTGCCGCTTTCCAGGACCACCGCGTGACCCCAGTCGCCGATCCCGTGGCAGTCGTGCTGCTCGGTGATGTCCGACTCCGCCAGGTCGCAGCGGACGGAGGTGATCTGGCCGGTCAGGTATTGGCAGGTGATGTTGCCGGACGGGGTGACGAAGTGGGAGATGTCCAGTCGTGGACCCGCGGTGGTCGGGGTCGCGGTCGGACTCGGTGCGGTGGGTGTCATCGGTCGGCTCGAGCCGGGGTCGGACGGCTCGGCGCTGGAAGGTTCGGAGGTCGGCGACTGCGCCGTCTGCGCCGTCTGCGCTTCGGAGGCGTCGGTGAGCAGTGTTCCCTGGCCCGCCGACGCCGAAGGGGAGTCGGGCACCGTGGGATCGGACGGCACCGCGGGATCGGACGGCACCGCGGGATCGGACGGCACCGCGGGATCGGACGTGGCGCTGCCCTGGGACTGATCGACAGTCGCGCCGGCCGAGGACAGGACACTCGGTGGAGATTGGCTCCGCAGGATCGACCCGTCACCCTGGGCGACAGCCGATCCGGCCAGCCGGCCGCTGCACGCGCTCACCATGATCGCAGCGGCCAAGAGCAGGACGACACGCCGCGGGCCAGCCGCAGTGTTGTGCATGCCGCGGAGACGCGCGTCCATGGTGTCCGGTTCCGGTCCGGCCGCCGAAATGTTCCGAACCTGGTGTCACGGTAGTGGCCCCGCGCGCGACAATGGAATACGTGACCGGGGAGAAAACCGTGCAGAAGTGGTGGATGGCGGGCGTTAGTCTGGTGGTCGCCAGCTGGCTGCTGCTCGTCCTGGTCCAGGCCGACACCGGCGACTGGCTGCCACCGGAGATCTCGTTTTCGCAGTACGGGGTCGGGGGGCACGGCTGGATCTTCAGCCTCTACCTGATCTGTCTGTCCGTCGGCCCGTTGTGCCTGGATCGCGCTGTTCCGACCGGCAGAGTCACCAGGGTCCTGCTGGTCGCCGGCGCGCTCGGCTGCCTGGTGATGGCCGTCGTCAGAACGGACCCGGGAGGACTGCAGCAGTCGACGACCGCGAAGGTACACATGGTGGCCTCGGTGATCGGGCTGGTCGCGGTGCCGATCGGCACCGCGGTGGCCGCGCTCCGCAGCGGTCGGACAGCTCGGATTCTGCCCTGGACGTTCGTCGCGATCTCGACGGTGAGCCTGGTGCTACTACTCATTTCGGCCACCGGGGTCGACACCCTCGGCGTCGGCGCGAACACCTCGTGGGCCTACTGGCAGACCAGTGCCGTCCTCGCCGATACCGTGCTGAGCGTCCTGATGCTGGTGACCACCCGGCGCGCGATCGATGGATCCGGCCACCGAGCATCCGTGGACGGCGTTCCGCCAAACGCCGGTGTGACAGCAGCCCCGGTAGGACACCTGGCGTTGGCCGCGACATCCGCCGCCCCCGACCGCCCGGCTGGCGAGCCTGCCATCGACAGCGTTCCGGTCCATCGACGAGTCACGCCGACGACAGGCCCCACCGAAGGAGGGAAGCCATGACTGACAAGACCATCCCCGCAGCCGGGCCCGTCGAGTCGGTCGGCGGGGGGCGCCGGCCGCATGTCGTCATCATCGGCGGCGGATTCGGCGGGCTGTCGGCGGTCAAGCAGCTGGGACAGGTGGACCTCGACATCACTCTGGTCGATCGGCACCCCTACAACACTTTCCAGCCGCTGCTCTACCAGGTGGCGACCGCCGGCCTGAATCCTGGCGACGTCACCTATTTCCTCCGGGCCACCCGGATGAACCAGCGGAACGTCAGCTTCCGGCAGGGCGACGTGATAGGGGTGGATCCGCACGCCACGAAGATCACCTTCGCCGACGGCGGCTCGCTCGACTTCGACTACCTGATCGTCGCCTCCGGCGCCACCACCAACTACTTCGGGACGCCGGGCGCCGAGGACAACTCCATGGCGATCTACACCAGGGCCCAGGCACTGCAACTGCGGGATCGGATCTTCACCCAGCTCGAGCACGCGGCGGCAGCCGCCAGCGGCAACGACCTGACGATGGTCGTCGTGGGTGCCGGGCCCACCGGGGTCGAGATGGCCGGCGCGCTGGCCGAGCTGCGCAACGACGCGATGGCAACGGTCTACCCGGAACTGGACCCACGGCGGACCCACATCGTGTTGTTGGAGATGGCCGACCGGGTACTGGCTCCGTTCGCGCCCAAACTGCAGGAGTTCTCGGCGCGGGCCCTGCGTGAACGAGGCGTCGAGATTCGCCTCGGTACTGCCGTGAAGGAGGTGCGGGAGGACGGCGTCGAACTCGACAACGGTGATTTCCTCGAGGCGAGCGTCGTCATCTGGGCCGCCGGCGTCACCGTGCCGAAGATCGTCAGCGGCTGGGGACTGCCGCAGGGCCACGGCGGCCGCATCGCGGTGGGCGACGATCTGCGGGTCGACGGATTCGACAACATCTTCGCGGTCGGCGACGTCGCCGTGACACCCAAGCCACTTCCGCAGCTGAGCCAGCCGGCGCTGCAGGAAGGCAAGCATGCAGCGAGGCAGATCGCCGCGCTGATCGGCGGCCGCGGGACCGTGCCCTTCAGCTACCGGGACAAGGGCACGATGGCCACGGTCGGCCGCCGGGCAGCGGTCGCCGATATCGAGCTCGTCGGCGGCAGGTCGCTGAAGTTGACCGGAACTATCGCCTGGCTGCTCTGGGTGTTCGTGCACGTGGTGAATCTGCTGGCCAACCGCAACAGGCTCGCCACCTTCGTCAACCTGGCCACCAAATATCTGTCGCCGTCCCGCCGCACCAATCCGATCGTCGGCGACGTGCCGGTGTTCGAGCAGCGTCACTTCGACAACCGGGAGGTCGATCAGCGACGTGAGTAGGAGTTGCCGCCCACCGGCGGATCCGTCACGACGGCGCCCCGTCAGTATTCTGGTGCGGTGGCGCAGCCAGAGGTTTCCGTCGACCCAGCGACCTGGCTGACCCACGCCGAGCAGCAGGCTTGGCGTGCGGTCCACCGCCTGCGCGGTCCGCTGATGGCCGCGCTGGGCCGGCAGCTGGCGTTGGACTCCGGTTTGTCGCTGCCGGACTACCAGGTGCTGGTTGCGTTGTCGGAGGCACAGCAGGGCATCGTCCACGTCCGGGATCTGCTGCTGTCCACCGACTGGGAGGCCAGTCGGCTTTCCCACCATCTGACCCGTATGCAGTCGCGGGGGCTGGTCGGCCGCCGGCCGTGCCCGTCCGACGGCCGGAGTTCCGAGGTGTTCATCACCGACGTCGGCCGGGCGGCTATCGAGCAGGCCGCTCCGGCGCACGCGGCCGCGGTCCGATCCCGGTTCATCGACCTACTCACCGCTGATCAGCTGGCGGTGCTGGCGGAAGTGGGTCGGGTCGTCGCCGAGGACCTGGAGCGGCAGGGTTGTCCCGACGTTGCGGTGGACCCGTGTCTGACCAGCGGACCATCGCATGTCCACGACGGGGACCGGAATGACGGATGACCCCCGGCCGGTCGCCGGCGACGAGCCGGAGATCGTCGCCGGCGAGGTTATGCAGGACGCAACGGCGGCAGCATTCGGCGGCGCGAAGAGCCAGGATCGGGCGGCGGGGAGCAGCGGACAGGGTCCGGCCGGCGACTTCGGGTCTTCGCCTGCCGGCGCCTTCGGGTCGGGCACTGCCGGCGGCTTTCGAGCCCCGCTGGGTGCGATGTCCGTCGCTGGTGCCCTCCGGTTGCTCACTGACAGCTCTCCGGAACTGCGCTCGATGCTGGCCGCTCCGCTGCGCCTGTTGACGCTCGCGGTGCTGGTCCCGTCGCTGATCGCGGCCCTGTTCGGGCTGGTGATCGACGGGAGCGCCAAGTTCCTGGCTTTCGCGATCGCGGTCTGCGGCGGTGTCGCCGGGGCGTTGCTCCAGGCCAGGAGACGCCGACTGATTGCCGTGGCTCCCTCCGTCGCTCCGACCGGTCGGCCGGCCCGAGGGGGACTGAAGGGGACTGCCGCACTGGTCGCGGTCGCTCTGCTGGTGATGATGCTGGCGACCGGGTTCGACCTGCTCGCCGTGCTGCTGCTGGTGTTCAACGTCTGGTGACCGGCCGCCGGCCGCCGTCGAACTCCTGGCACAGTGGCCAGGTCAGGCACTTCGAGGAGGAACAGATGGCATCCCAGGGCTACGAACAGACCGACACCAGCGACCCGGGCAGCGACGGAGCGGCCGGAGACGGTGTCTCGGCGCAGCTGACCGAGCAGGACACCCTGGACGACCGTGGTGTCGACGACGTGCTGGACGAGGGGTACTCGCCGCCTGATCGGGAGCCGTCGATCCATGTCCCGACGCGGCGCGAGGAGGCCGAGGGGGAATCGCTGGATGATCGACTGGCCGAAGAGGAACCCGACGTCACTGCTGATACCGATCCGCAGAGCGAGGACATCTACGAAGTCGGTAACCGTCGAGCCGGCCGACTGGTCGACAACGAGAGCGACGGCATCTCGGACGTGGAGAAGGACCTGGTCGCCGAGGACGTCGGAATCGACGGGTCGGCGGCGTCCGCCGAGGAGGCCGCGGTCCACATCATCGAGGGCGAACCCGATGAGGACAACGAACGGCCTGACGGCGAACTCGTCGACGACTGAACGGATCTCGGTCGCGTCATCCTGCATCGGGCGCCGGCCGGGCCCTGGACGGTCCGGACCGGAGAACTAGCCTGTGCAGATGACCACTCCGCCCGCTGCCCTATTCGGCGACGCTGTCGAACCCGATGACAAGGACTGGACCTGGGTGGTGTCGCAGCCGTGCCCGGACTGCGGATTCGACCCGGCGCAGCACGATCCGGTCGACACCGGCAGCGCCCTGCGGTCAACGGTGCCGCGCTGGCAGGCCGTCCTCGCCGGACCGGACGTGGCCGACCGGTCGCGCGCCGATACCTGGTCGGCACTGGAATACGGCTGCCATGTGCGGGATGTCTGCACGATCTTCGGCGGCCGGCTGGCGCAGATGCTGGCACAGGACGGCGCCCGGTTCGACAACTGGGACCAGGACGCCACGGCGCTCGAAAAGCGTTACCGGGAAACCCTTCCAGCTGATGTCAGTCGCGACTTGTCCGCCGCGGCTGCCGACCTGGCCGCCGCCTTCGACGCGGTGCCGGACGACGCGTGGCGCAACCGGGGATTCCGCAGTAACGGCTCGGAGTTCACCGTCCGGACGTTCGCCCTGTACCTGCTGCACGACATCGTTCATCACCTGCACGACGTGAGCGGCTGACCGGGACGGCGACGGCGCTCCCTTGTGCCGTACCGCGCTCGCCGGAATCGGCTCGGGAGCGGTTGCCCGGACGATGTCCGGTCCCAGCGGCTAGCCTGCACCTCACAGGGGAGATGGAGGGGGTGTGGCCGATGGACCCGGTGACGCTCACGTTCCTGGTGATCGGCGGCGCCGGTCTGGCCCTGTTGCTGGTGGCGCTGCTGGTCGGCGAGATCGGGCATCTGGGCGGCCCGGATGCCGACGGTCCGTTCTCGCTGCCGGCGATCGCCGCCTTCATCGGAGGCGTCGGATTCGTCGGCGCCATTCCGGCCGCGGTCGTCAACGGCCGACTCTCCAGTGGGCCGACGGCGCTGCTGTCGAGCGTTGCCGGTGTCATCGGCGCCCTGCCGTTGGCCTGGGGCGCCATTCGGCTGACGGCCGGGTTGATGCGGATGCGCACCGATCCGACGCTCACCGAGGCCGGCCTGAGCGGGGCGCTGGGAACGGTCATCACCCCGATCCCCGCAGCGGGATTCGGTGAGGTGCGGATCCGGGTTCACGGGCAGGATCTGAAGTATTTCGCACGCGCTCACATCCCGTTGCCGATCGGCACGCCCATCTACGTCAGCGAAGCACTGTCCGCCACCGCGGTCGAGGTCGTCTCCACCGCCGACTGAACAGAGGAAACAGCATGTCGCCCATCGTGTATGCCATCGGCGGAGTAGTCGTCCTGGTCGTCCTGGTCGTGCTGCTGATCCTGTCCAGGATCAAGGTGGCCGGCCCGAACCAGGCGTTCCTGGTGACCGGGCGGCAGGGGCGCGTGGTTACCAACACCCATGGCGTGGTGTCCACCGACATGTCGGGGCAGAAGGTGGTGATGGGCGCCAGCGTCTTCGTGCTGCCGGTGGTGCAGAAGGTGCACTCCATCGATCTGTCCAGCCGGCGGATCCCGGTCGGCATCCGTGGGGCGGTATCCAAACAGGGCGTCAAGTGCGACCTGGAAGGTGTCGCGATCGTCAAGGTGGGCGGCACCGAATCATCGGTACGTGCTGCGGCGCAACGGTTTCTGAACCAACAGCAGGGCATCGACGTGTTCACCTCGGAGGTGCTCGCCGGGGCGCTGCGGTCCATCGTCGGCCGGCTGACCATCGAGGAGATCATCCGGGACCGGGCCGCGTTCGCCTCGGCGGTGGCCGAGGAGGCGGAGAGCGCACTCACCGGTCAGGGCTTGGTGCTCGACACCTTCCAGCTGCAGGACATCCAGGCCGAGGGCACCTATCTGCAGGACCTCGGACGGCCGGAAGCCGCCAGAGTGATCAAGGAGGCATCCATCGCCGAGGCCAGGGCCCGGCAGGCCTCGGAGCAGGAGCAGCTGCTGGCCGACGAAGCCATCGCGGTGTCCAACCGTCAGCTGCATCTCAAGCAGGCGGAGATCGCGGCGCAGATCGATGCGGCCAAGGCCCAGGCGTCGGCGGCCGGGCCGCTGGCGCAGGCGGCGCAGGATCAACGGATCCTGGGCGAGCAGGAGAAGGTCGCCGAGCGTAATGCCGCCCTCAAGGAACGCCAACTGGATGCGGAGGTCCGAAAGCCCGCGGATGCGGAGCGATACCGCGTCGAGCAGCAGGCGGAGGCCAACAAGAATGCGGTGATCGCCAAGGCCGAAGCGGACAGGCAGGCCACGATCGCCAACGCGAGCGCGCAGGCCGAGCAGTCCAGGCTGATGGGCGAGGGTGAGCGGCTGCGACGGCAGGCGCTGGCCGAGGCCGACGCGGTCGAGGGCGCCAAGAAGGGCGAGTCGGAGAAGATGCGCCGGCAGGCCATCGCGGACGCGGTGGAACGGGAAGGCGCCGCCGACGCCTCGGCGATTCTGGCGCGGGGCCAGGCGGAGGCGGAGGCGATGGACAAGCGCTCGCAGGCATTCGCCACCTACGGGGAGGCGGCGGTGCTCGACCTACTGGTGAAGGTGCTGCCTGACATCGTTTCTGCGGCGTCGGCGCCGCTGGCCGCGGTCGACAAGATGACGGTGATCTCCTCGGACGGCGCCGGCTCCCTGTCGAAGTCGGTGGCCGCCAACGTCGCCCAGGGACTGCAGATCTCCAGCGATCTCACCGGTGTGGACATCGCCGGGCTGCTGTCCCGGCTCGGCGGCAGGAAGGACGAGGACGGTGTGGGGACGAAGCCGCAGGTCGGCACGTCGGCAACGGGCTCAAGCGGGTAGGGATCGATGTCGATACGGGCCGACGCCCGGCGCGGTCAAGACCACAACTAACTTGGCAGGGCGGATCGGAACGTCTCGACGGGTGAGCGCGGACCGTCGGTGGTTGGGTCCGGCTGCGGGGATCGAGTAAACTCCGGTTCGCACCGCGCGAGGCGTGGAGCGACCCAGGTCCGGGTGGCGGAATGGCAGACGCGCTAGCTTGAGGTGCTAGTGCCCGCAAGGGCGTGGGGGTTCAAGTCCCCCCTCGGACACTAGGATTGTGCTGCTGGCCGCTCAGGGTCGGCCGACCGCTGCGATCGCCGCCGAGCTGGCCAGCTGCGCTGATACCGTCCGCAAATGGCGGCGCCGGTGGATCCGGGCACCGGGCCTGGCCTCGTCGGCCGATGCGAAGCGGTCGGGCCGGCCGGCGGTGTTCACCCCGATGCAGATCGCCCAGGTCAAGGGGTTGGCCTGCCGGCCGGTGGCCGATAGCGGTGTCCCGCTGTCCCGCTGGTCGTGCCCGGACCTGGCCCGCTAGGCTATCGCCGACAACATCTGCCAGGCGATCTCATCGGCGACCGTGCGTCGGTGGCTCGCCGAGGATGCGATCAAACCCTGGCAGTACCAGTCGTGGATCTTCATCACCGATCCAGACTTCGCCGCGAAAGCCCACCGGGTCCTTGCCCGCTACCCCAGGCAGTGGGAAGGGAACCCGCTGACCGTAGAGGACTACGTCATCTCAGCGGACGAGAAAACGTCGATCCAGGCCCGGTGTCGCTGCCACCCATCCCTGCCACCCGGCGCAGCCAGGATGCAGCGGATCAACCACGACTATCACCGCCGCGGCGCCATCGCCTACCTCGCCGCCTACGACGTACACCAAGCGCAAGTGTTCGGCCGGTGCGAGGACACCACCGGGATCGTCCCGTTCCAAGCCCTCGTGCAACAGGTCATGAACCGCGAGCCCTACAAGTCCGCCCGACGCGTGTTCTGGATCGTGGACAACGGCTCCTCACACCGCGGCCAGCAAGCGATCGACCGGCTGACCAGACAGTTCCCCAACGCGATCATGGTGCACACCCCGGTACACGCGTCTTGGCTGAACCAAGTGGAGATCTAGTTCTCCATCATCCAAAGGAAAGTCGTGTCCCCCAACGACTTCACCGACACCAACGCCATCATCGAACGCCTCGCCAGCTTCGAAACCCGCTACAACCAGACCGCGAAACCATTCACATGGAAGTTCACCACCACCGACCTGACAGACCTCCTGCAACGCCTGGACCGCCACACCGACCACCCAACCGCAGCATGACCACCAACGAACTTACGAACCTGACCACTAAGCATCCCTTGACCGACGACGGAGGGCGGGACACATGACGACCCGGCAGGCTCTGATCGCCATGAGACTGGTCGGGCGGCGATAAGCCTTGCGCTGCATTGCATCGGCATCGCCACTACGGCCCTCGCAGAATGCTCCCGGCCCGCTACGAGCTCTGACAGCGCCTTCGCCCACGGGCGGATCTACAATCGCCGCGAAGACCGTCGCCGCATTCGCTACTGGGACCTGGCACGTCACCTTCCCGCTCGACAAGGACCGAGACCCGCTCACTCTCACCGTCACGGACGGGCAATGGAGCACCGACGACAAGGGCGGAACCAAGGACACCTGGCAGTACGCGGGCGACAGCCTGCACGTCCGGGACTGGCGCAAGTCCGGCGCCACAGGCACGGCCACCGGACTATCCGCCGAGGTGGAACCGTCAGCCCTTACGGGCAGTTGATCATGAAGGACGGACCCGTCTTCCACAGACTCCCTGACACCCCCCGACCGTGGCACCTCGATGACCAGCAAGTCCGTCGCCACCCTGCTCGACGACCTGCAGGTCACCAGGTCACACTCCAGGCCGCGGGTATCCAACGACAACCCCTACTCCGAAGCGTGGAACAAGACCTTGAAGTACGCCCCGGTTTTCCCTGAAAGGTTCAGCAGCCTGCCGGCGGCCCGAGCGTTCATCGGCGAGTTCGTCGAGTACTACAACCACCACCACCGGCACACCGGTATCGGCCTGCACACCCCCGCCGACGTCCACTACGGCATCGCCGCCGCAACCGCCCAGCAACGGTCCCAGACCCTGGCAACGGCCCGCCGTCAGCACCCCACCAGGCTCACCTCGACCACCGACCCCAAGATCCTCGACCTACCAGCCCAAGCCTGGATCAACCAACCAATGGAACCGGAGGACCCAGCAGCCTAGAAATCACTCCCACTGGCCCCAACCGCCTTGACAACTTCCGAGTTGGCGCTGGTCGGACTTGCGACGGTCATCCAGCGCAGTGGTCGGGCTTGTTGCGACGAGAACTCCGCAGGAATACTGGTTGCAGCGTGAAAGCCGGCAGGAAGGGTGACGCGGATGGCAGGCAGCGTCTTGTGCAGATTGGGACTGCACCGCTTCGTTGACTTCCCGGATCCCAATCCCGAGACCCGGGGTATTGAGACCCTGGGATACAAGGCGTGCACCAGGTGCCCGAAGGAGAAGGACTCGAAGGTCTACCTGAAGCGGACGGGTGGCGGCGGCCGGTACTACTGAAGGTGCCGAGCGGGCAGCGCGACCTGGGTGATGTGCCATCGCACCCGGTGGGTGTCAGCGACGGCCCGCCCGGTACCCAGTCGCGACGGCCCGCCCGGTACCCGTAACCCGGGGCGTCCTGGTGCCACACCCGGCGCCAGGGGTGCTTGTGGTGGCTACCAAAGGCTTCGGCGCGGACCGACGTTGAACAGGCAGCCACCGGGTATCGGCAGCACGTCGAAGGAACGGGCCTCGTACTCGTCCCACTCTTCCCATTCTTCTTCCGGCACCGGGTCGCGGTTGATGGCGCGTCGCACAGGTGCCGGCAGCGGCGCCGGTGCCGGTGGGGGTGGTGGCGGGCTGGGTGCCAGCCGGGCCCGGGCGGCGGTGGCGACTGTCGACCGGCGGGTGAGCGCCGCGCCGCACGCCGAACAGGTGCGGCCACCGTGATTGACCGCCTCGCACACCGCGCAGCGCCAGGTGCCGCTCATCGGGACCTCCGCTCCTGCAGCTTGGTCAGCAACCTACCCATCAACGTGCTGAGCGCGGTGGCTGTGGGATCCGAATCGGAACCCGCCCGCGCGGCGGACCCGGCCGGCGACGGCACGTCAGTCGGCTCCGACACCGAATGTCCATCGCCGGTCGTCGGACCGACTGAGGTGGGGGTCGAAGGAGTCACGGAGCCAGCGGAGTCGGCTATCCGCAGGCCCCGGCCGCGCAAGGTCGAGCCCGGCGATCGGCCAGGCTTGACGGGAGGGCGCAGCGGCCTCGCGGTGGTCGTCGCGGCAGCGGGTCTGTGCCCCATCAGGGTGGCATGGACCTCGTCGATCGCCGGCCGCGCGGAGGGGGCGGCCAGGAGCATCCGGTCCACCAGCTGCGCAACCCCGGCTGGGACACCAGCGGGCGGGACCTGTAGTGGGACACCGTTCAGGACGGCGACCGCTGCCTCGTGGTGAGCCGCCGCAAATGGTGGCAACGCGCCGGTGAGGTACTCGGCGTAGATCAATCCCAACGCGAAGATGTCGGAGGCCCCGGTCAGTTCCGATCCGTTGTCGGCCCCCTGGATGTAGCGAACCAGCTCGGGGGAGTAGTAGTTCATGGTGCCGACGATGTCCTCCGGCGGGGGCGGGCTCCCGACCATGTAGGAGTTGTCGAAGTCGATGAGCTTGGTGGTGTAGCCCAGCTCTGTTCGCTTGATCATCACGTTGCTGGGCTTCAGGTCGCTGTGCACGATGTGCAGGTCGTGCAGGACCTTCAAGCTGTGGGCGACGGTCTTCAGCAGCACCAGCTTGGTGGAGTATTCCAGCGCGGCCACGTCGGTCACGTCGAGTCCGGCCAGGTCGACCTTCTCGGTGACCTTGTAGTACTTGGCGCCCTGCCGGAAGAAGTCCAGGGTGGTGATCAGGTTGCCGCCGTAACGGGTGACCGGAGCGAGCGCCACCTGGATCCCGCGGTGATGGGCCTCGAATGCGGCGCAGCGGGCCCGCTTGCGAGCCTTCGTCGCGGCGCTTCCCGGGGCGTCATCGTCCGGATAAGTGGGACTCAGAAATCGTTTGATGAAGAACTCCCGACCGTCCCGTTCGGCGAAGGTCCATTCACTGAGCCCGGCACCGACCACCCGGAAATCCTCTAACAGGGTGTAGCCACCGACGACATCTCCGGCCTTCATGACGACTCCTCCTTGGACCCATCGAGATAGCGCAGATAGTCCGGCCGGTAGGCCGCCCACAGATCGGCCAGCTGCTCCCGCTGCCGGTCGCGCAGCCGCTCCAGTTTCTCTTCCGCTTCGTCCACCTCCGCCGCCAGCTCGTCCAGCGGATCCACCCACCGCTTCTCAAGCGCCAGCAGGCGTTCGGTGACGACGGTGCGCAGCCCGTCGTGGTCGGCGCCCGCAGCCAGCAGAGCCATGGAGGCATCGTCCCCGGTCACCGCGGCGATCCGCGACTGCACCATTGCCGACCAGCTCCGGGTGTCCGGCGCGTCGCGGAGGGTGGCCAGGATCAGGTGCTCGAAGTGCATCGGCGACGGGAAGTACCCGAAACAGCCGTCGGTGGCGGCGATCAGCAGGAACGGCGCGGTGAGGTCAACTGCGCGGTGGTGAACATCGAACGGGACGTCGGCGGACATCGCGTTGCTCACCACGGAGTCCTCCCGCAGGTTCGCCATGGCATCGCCACCATCGCGGACGTCGTCGAGAGTGAGTTGGCGCGCCCCGCCGGCGGGGTCGAGCGCGTAGATCCGGGAATCGCCGGCCCACATCAGATGGCACGTCCAGGAGTTCTCATCGCTCTGGTGTCGCTGCACAACTGCCAGCGCCATCGTGGTCGGCAGGGCCCGCAGCAACTTGGACCGCAAGGCGCTGCGAGGCGCCTGCAGATCCGCGAACCGGGCCGCCAGCGCTTCTTCGACGCGATCGCGAAGGTCAAGGGCGGCCGCAGGCCCGTCGAGATCCGGTGCGGCGGACAACAGGTCGACGACGCGCCGCTCGACCACTGTTCGGGCGACCCGGGCAGCGAGATAGGCACCGCTGCGCGGACCGTCCGGTGTTTGGTAGATCGTGCCGCCGGCACCGCCCATCCCGTCGAACACCGCAACGACCCCCACGTCGTCGCGGCCGTCACCCAGGATGGGGTCGGAGTCCTCGCCCTGGTCCGGAATCTTGCCGAGGTTGAAGCCGAACGAGACCGCCCACGGCGGAGGTGGCGGATCCGGTTCGGGCGCCAGGGCTGCCGGAGGGTCCAGGTCCGGGGTTCCTGCGGCGGCGGCGTCATCCTGCGGCGGGGCTGCCGGGTCGGCCGTCGCCTCCGGGTCTGCTTCTGCTGTGGGCGCGGCATCGGCCGACGCGGTGGGGTCCGCGGGCGCGGAGACCTCTGGCCCGGCCGCGTCGTCCGTGACCGCCTCGGTACCCGCCCCGACCGAGTGGTGCTCGGCGGCTGACCCGGGAATTTCCGGTGACTCGGCTGCACCGGCAGCCTGGGGATGCGGCAGTTGTTCGGCCGCGCTCGTTCCTGCTGGGTCACTCACACCGAGTTGCCGATGGAGTCCACGATGGTGCCGTAGTCGACATCCGACAGACCCCCACCTGCCTGCGACGGGTGGTGCACGACGTTCTCCCAGTTGGCGGATATGTCACTCCACCCAGCTCCGTCCGGCGCGAACAGGATGAGTCGCTTGCTGCTCGACCCGACGGGGCCCTGGGGGTCCTCCCACAGGTCGGTCAGCGCACTGAAGTTGGTGGGAACCGAACTCGCGAGGTCGGCGGGAAGATCCGCCAGGTTCAGCGGATGAGCCGGAGCGTCGGTCCAGACCACAATCACCTGGCGGCGTCGATCTCCTCGGGAGGTCCACGGAGAGTTGATGGCAAGGGCCAGCGCCTCAAGCCCTGACTCCGGCGCGTCGCCGCCGCCGTCGGCGACCAGGCCGCCGACGAACGCATCGAACGCGCTCTGCTCGTCCGGCAGTGGGAAGAACGAGGACTCCTGCAGCGCGGTGTCGGCGTCCTGGGTGAGGTCCCGGAATGCGATCACCCGCACCCGAAGCTGGTCGACGTTCTTCCCCTTCGAGGTGAGGTTGGTCTGCACGTCCTCGTAGAACCGCAGGGCGTTGGTCTTCACCGCATCGATGACGGGGGTCATGCTGCCGGTGACGTCGATGCAGAACACGATGTCGACGGCATAGCTCAACCCATGCGCAGGTGGGGGGGAGGGGGCTGTGGAAGGCGCGGCAGGATCCGCGCCGTCGCCGTTCGCAGTGGACGCCGCACCGGACGAAGCGGGAGAGAACCCGCCCGCGGTGTCCTGCGCTGAAGCCGAGCCGAGATCCCCGGTGGCTGGGCCGGAAGGCTGGCTGACAGGCGATTCGGTTGGTTCGCCGGAACCGGTATCCGCACCGGGTTGTGTCTCAGGTGGAGTCGACCCGGAGCTTTCGGCCGGTGCGGAGCTTTCGGCCGGTGCGGAGCTTTCGGCCGGTGCGGAGCTTTCGGCCGGCCCGGAGCTTTCGGGTGTCCCTGAGCTCTCCGGCGACCGGGAATCTTCGGCAGGCCAGGGATCTGCGGCGGACCCTGATCTCTGGGCGGACTCGCTCGGCGTCACTTCTTCCGGCATGGATCTCCTCGCTGACTGGCCGTGTGACGGCTCGACCGAAGGCGATCGACCGGCTCACAATCCCATTGACGCTTGACGCTTGACGGTTGAACGCTACGGCAGATCGTGCTCACCGTCTGCTGGACCCGGCCATCCCCGGCCACGACGCGTGGCGGTCAGCCCACTCAGCCGATGGCGAACACCATGTGGACCGTCACGTTCAGATCCCGGCTGCCGGCCTCGACCGGCATGGACGCCGCTGCACGGTCCGCCATCTCCGCTGCGGCTGTCCTCACCGGTGACACGTCCTGCGGGCTCTCGGATATGGACACCACCGGGCCGAGGACGATTCCGGCCGCCTGGGCCATCTGCTGGGCCTGGACCTTGGCCTTCCGAATGGCATCGCCCCGCGCCGACGCCCGCAGCGCGCTGTCGTCACCGATCGAGAACCCCAGCCGATTCACCCTGATCGCATCGCCGGCGGCGCTCTGTGCTGCGTCGATGATCGCTCCGGCGCCCTTGACATCGTGCAGCGTGACGGTCAACTGGTTCCTCACCTGGTAGCCGGTGATGGTCTCCTTGTTACTGTGGGTGGGGTTGATCGACAGCCGGCTGGTCTGCAGGTCCTTGGCCGCTACGCCCTTGCCCTTGAGCATGGCGATGACCGCGGATGCCTTGGTGTTGTTGGACGTCAGCGCGTCACCGGCCGAGGTGGCTGTGGTTTCGACGCCCAACACGATCGTGACGGTGTCCGGCGTGCCGGTCACTTGCCCGACCCCGCGGACGGTGATGACGCGCCGTCCGACGTCCGCAGCGCCGGTTGTCGGGACGGCGGTCGCGGCGGCCCCGACCGACGACGTCGCGCTGGTCGGATCCGCCGCTGCCGCCGGGCTCGGGCCCGAGGCTGAGCAGCCGGCGAGCACCAGCGCCCCGAACGCAATCAGCGCGATGCCGAAACTGTTGTCGATTCTTGGTGTTCTCATGGCGTCCTCCGGGAGTGTGGTTTCCCGGATGACGATCGGCGCGGGGCCATCGGTTGCACGGCCGTCGGTTGCACGGCCTCGGTTGCACGGCCGGCTCGGCGTTCTGGCGGCTTGGCGCCGTGCTGCCTCAGCTCCCGCGGTTCAGCCGCCGGCCGGGACCAGTTTCAGCGACACCGAATTCATGCAGTAGCGGTCGCCGGTGGGTGTCTGCGGAGCGTCGGGGAAAACGTGCCCGAGGTGGCTTCCGCAGCTGGCGCACCGGACTTCGACCCGGCGCAT
>JAABUP010006478.1_pt1 | contig 16618 bp, 16 predicted proteins | sample 5559201 | NCBI WGS metagenome assembly JAABUP01 (sample SAMN10711887, study PRJNA513373) | rock metagenome | isolation source: Antarctica rocks | place: Antarctica
CGGGTCGGCGGGTTCTCCCTCGGCATGGGCCAGCGCCTCGGCGTCGCCGCCGCGTTGCTGGGTGATCCAGCCGTCGTGGTGCTAGACGAACCCGTCAACGGACTTGATCCCGAAGGAGTCCTCTGGAACCGGAACACGCTCAAATCCCTCGCCGCCGAAGGTCAGATGCGGTTGTCCTGCAGGCATTTCGGGCCGGCCTGGTGGCGCCCGATTCGCCACGCTGACGTAGTCCCACAGGCCGAGTTCCTCCACCCGCAGTGCCGGGCTAGCCGCGGGATCCCGTCCTGTACTCCGAGGTTCAACGGCGCGAACGCCCCTACCGTCGTTGCTGTCGAGCGGAAACCCTGGCATCGGACGAGCATAAGACGGCAGAGGGTTTCGAGCCGGTCCGCGCCTTCATTCCTGCGTCGAGCCCGCCCCAGAAGGCGCTAGGGGCGCTTAGGCGCCAGGGGACCGGCCAAAGAACATGGCTTCCTTGCCGATCTCCCCGCGAGGGCTTTGAACGCGGCATCCGTTGCTGAAGCAAGGATTTGCGTCGCTGCATCTTCATGGCAACCGTCGGCTACTTTGAGTCGTGCGTCTTGTGTCGGTGCACGTAATGGGCGCCCAACAGGACGAGCTGCCGACCAGCTACCCGGGGCTCCACCGACCGGTTCCTGCCGCCAAAGGTCAGGTACGGACCGGTCATCGACGGTCTCGGCGTATTCATCGACTACCCCATTGCACAGGAAATCACCCGAAAAGCGGCGTATCGACCCGATCGCTCCCGGCCGGGCACAACAACAGGTGTTCTCACAGCGAAATCAGGTGTGCTGTAAGCATTCGGAAAGGTTCGTTCCTCTAACTTGTCAGCATGATCCACTCACTAGCACCACCCAGATTGCAGCTGTCTTTCCTACGTCCGAGCATTTGCGCACTCGAGCGGGTCTTGCTGATCGATCGGCGGCTCCCCGTTCGCAGAAATCAGACCTCCGACGTCACGCAACGTCGGGGGAATCAAAATCCGAGAAGTAAAGGAGACCAACAATGAAACGTAAAAGTTCACTGCTTCAGATGTATGCTTTGGCAGGGGGGGCACTGGCGGCAACGATGCTGTTTTCCGCCTGTGGATCGAATTCGGTGAATCCGACGGCGACCGCTGCTGCGAGCCCGGCAGCCGCGCAGGCCAGCCCCTCGGTGATGCCCATGAGCCCGGCAGCCGCGCAGGCCAGCCCCTCGGTGATGCCCATGAGCCCGGCAGCCGCGCAGGCCAGCCCCTCGGTGATGCCCATGAGCCCGGCGGCGGCGGCGCAACCATTGCGGGCCGGTGAGCGGTTCCTCAACCTGACCGTGCCGCAGTCCTACACACCGGTCGCCCCGCCAGGTGGCACGGACGAGTACCGCTGCCTGATCATCGATCCGCACCTGACCAAACCGGCGTTCGTGACCGGAACCCAGTTCCAGCCGCAGAACGTACCGATCGTGCACCACGCCATCGTCTTCTCGGTCGCGCCCGGCCAGCCGGCGGCGGCGGCCCGAGCGCAGGACGCCGCAACCCCTGGCCAGGGCTGGACCTGCTTCGGCGGCGCCCCCTTGGACACCACCCCGTCACCGACCTGGATCGACACCTGGACCCCCCATGGCACAGAGACTATCCTCAAGCAAAACGTCGGATTCCCCCTGCGGCCGGGCGGTCTGCTGGTCCTGCAGATCCACTACAACCTGCTCGCCACGGGCGGCCGTTCGGCCGGACCGGACCGATCCGGCGTCCGGTTGCGACTGACTGAGGGCACTTCAGCCACCAGGGCTTTGGATACGGTGAACCTGCAGGCCCCGACGGAGCTGCCTTGCCCGCCCGGTGAGTCCGGTCCGCTGTGCAGCCGCGCGGCAGCTATCGCGGACGTGACCAAACGCTTCGGTGCGGGTACGGGCGCCACGGAGGGCCAGTTGGTCAGTGACTGCAGCCACGGCGTACCGGTGCCAGGCAACACCCAGCACTGCGACATACCGGTACAGCAACCCATGACGGTGTACGCCGCGATGGGACACATGCACCTACTGGGACGCTCGATCAAGATCGAGCTCAACCCCGGTACCGCGAAGGCCCAAACTCTGCTCGACGTCCCGAATTTTAACTTCGACGATCAGCGGGTCACACCGTTGCCCGCCCCCGTCGACGTCAAACCGGGAGACACAGTGCGGGTCACCTGCACCCACGACGCCACCCTGCGCCAAAAACTGCCGGTACTGCGCCAGCTCCCACCCCGATACGTGGTGTGGGGCGATGGCACCAGCGACGAAATGTGCCTGGGCCTGCTGACCGCTTCACCCAAGGTATGACCGACTAGGGACCCCCAAAACGGTCCTAGCTGAGCTGCGGAATCCCCGGTCATGCGCCAGGTCTGCCAGGCCACCATCCCGGGGATTCCGCCGTAGTTCCCCTGCGAAAGACACAGCTGTTGTTCGGTACGCGAGTGCCGGTGACAGCACCCGCCGCCCATCCTCGGCCCGATGAAGACACCGTTACCTGGCGTCCGGGATCCCGCAACGAAAGGTCGTTCCCCGTGTCATCGTCTTCGCCTTCGAGCACCTCCGGTGGCCGAGCCCTGCTGAATAGCCTGTGGGGCCGGTTTCGTAGCGGTTCCTCGCCGCAGTCGGCGGGCTGGGCGCTGCTGCCGCTGCGCGCGTTTTTGGGTGTCACCTTCGTCTACGCCGGCCTTTCCAAACTTTTTGATCAAAACTACCTGGACAACGCCTCACCGCTGGGCGTGCACGCACAAATGGTGGCCGCGGCCGTGACGTCCCCGATCGGGTCTCTGGTGTCGTTCAGTGCGCACTATTCGACCGTCACCGGGCTGGCGATTGCTTTCGGTGAGGCTGCGGTCGGGCTTGGTGTCCTGCTGGGACTGTTCACCCGGCTGGCCGCGCTCGGCGGGTCCGTGCTCGCCCTCAGCTTCTTCCTGACGGTGAGCTGGACGACCCGGCCGTACTACTACGGTGCGGACATCGGATTTGCCTTCGCCTGGACGCCGCTGCTGATCGCCGGCGACGCGGGCGTCTACTCGCTGACGGCGCGGCTGCGCTCGGCCGTGCGTCACAAGACGGGTCTGCAGTCCGGCGACTCTCCGGACGAACAGAGGACCGGAGAGGCCCAGGTCCAGCGCCGCACGGTACTGCGGGGCGGTCTGATCGCCGCCGCGATGACGGCGGCGGGCGTCACCGCAGGCAGCGTGTTCTCGCTGTCCCGGCGCCCTGCGCGCGTGGCTGCCAGCCGCGGCCCGCACCAACCGCCGCCGCCGGCGCCGGGAGTTCCAGCGGCCTCGGCCGGGCCAGCGCCGACCGGCGCCGGGACGGTGATCGCCGCCGCCGCCAGTGTGCCCATCGGATCGTCCAAACAATTCACCACACCCGACGGAGCCACCGCCTACCTGTTACACCCGGCGAAAGATATTTTCCTGGCGTTCAATGCCGCCTGCACCCACCAGGGATGCCCAGTCTCCTACGTCGGGCCTGGGTTTCATTGCCCCTGTCACGGGTCCGCCTTCGACCAGAACGGTCAGGCCACCGCAGGGCCGGCGAACACACCGCTGCTCAAGATCCCCGTGAAGGTCATCGACGGGCAGGTCACCACCACCAGATAATACAGTCGCACATATTGAGATTAGGCCCTTGCTTGTCTACCTATTTATCACAATCACCAGAGATCGCCGGCAATAGACGCTAGGCCAATTGCACCTAACCCAACCTCAGTTTCGAAAGGTGACGGGCCTCGTCTGATCGACCAGATCCATTGATTCGTGCGGGTCGGTCTGCCTCATTCGGGCTGCAGGATACCGATTCCGCCCGAGTCGATGGGCCAGCCGGCGGATCCCACGGGTTGGAGCTTCCGCATCGGGATGAAACCGCTTGTCAGTCACATCAGGCAGGTCAGGCGGGTGCTGGTCGGGTAGCTGGCGCTCGAGACCGGCAGTTGAGCCTGACCTATTGTTCGGGTTCCCGAGTTGTTGTCTTGAAGGCATCGTGTCCAAATTGATGGGACCAGGCGACCCCCCGCAGCCCCCTTTCCAGGCCTCGATCATCGAATTCACCGGCCTATTCGGCGGCACGACGACCAAGGCGCTGTGTCGACATTCGTTCGCAGTGCGGAGCATATTGTTTGTGCCCGTTGGTGCGACTACTGGATCATCCGGACCGTCGTTGGGTCCCCAGAGGTAAAGGAACCAAGCCGATGAGAGCATTTGCGGGAAAGTTTGCAAGCATCGTCGGGGTCGCCACGGCGGTGCTGTTTCTTGGCGCCGGGGCGGCTTCGGCTCATGTCACGGTAGCCGCACCGGGGGTGACCGCGGGGTCCAGCGATGCGGCGATCACGTTGCGGGTGCCCGATGAGAGTGCGACCGCCAGCACCGTCGGGGTGAAGGTGCAGTTGCCGATGGATCATCCGATCGTCGGGGTACTGGTCGAACCGGTCACCGGGTGGACGGCGAAGATCACCAAGTCGAAACTGGCGAAGCCGATCACCACCGACGACGGCACCGTCACCGAGGTGGTGTCCGAGATCGACTGGACCGCCGACGCCGACGCCGACGCCGGGATCAAGCCCGGGTTCTTCGGTCAATTTCCGGTGATCGCAGGGAAGCTCCCCGACGGCGCGGACGCGTTGACGTTCAAAGCGATCCAGGTCTACAGCGACAAGTCTGTAGTCGCGTGGATCGAGCAGGCCGCGGCGGGCAGCACCGCCCAGCCGGACCACCCCGCGCCCACGCTGAACCTAGCTGCCGGCGCCTCCGCCGCCGCGCCGGGCACCTCGACCACCGCCCCGGCAGCTCCCGCATCTCCCGGATCCTCGGCGGGGGCGGCTCCAATATCGGCGGCCTCGGTGACGGCCGCGTCGATACCGCTGGCGGAAACGAATGCGGCCAGCAAGGACTCGGTGACCTGGGCGATCATCATCGGTGCGGTGGGTGTGCTCGTCGGTGCGCTCGGCCTCTGGTTGGCCGTCGCGGCCCGCCGCCGCCCGGCAACAAACTAGTCAGGGCCACCGTTTTGTCCAGCGCACAGTGCTCTGTCAGGGCCCAGATCAACGAGCGGATCAGCTCGGGTCGACGGTGGTGGGTGCTGCTGCTGTTGACCTGCGGCCTGTTGGTGGTGGCCGTGGTGTTGGCCGGCGGCGTCGGCCCACGCCACGGTTTCTTCCTCTGATCCTGCCGATGGGTCCAGAGTCGCCGTGGCCCCGGCGCAGGTCAGCATCACCTTCGACGAGTCGGTTGGCCTTGGCCTGGGTTACCTGCGGGTCATCAACTCCGTGGGCACCGATGTCGGCGCCGGGCCGGTGGTCCACCCCCGCGGTGCGGGGGAGGTCATCAGTGTGCCGCTCAAACGTGATCTGGGTGTCGGGACCTACATCGCCAGTTGGCGGGTGATCTCGGCCGACTCCCACCCGGTGGAAGGCACCATCCGGTTCGTCCTCGGCAACGGGGTGCTCTCCAGGTCCGCGGTGACCGTCCCGCCGGTCGTGGACATCAGCACGAGCGTGGCGTTCGACATCGCCAGGACCGTGAGCTACGCGTCGTTGGCCGTGCTGGGCGGTGGTTGGCTGCTGCTGAGCATCTGGCCGGCCGGGCGGCGAAACCGCAACGCCCGCAGGGTGTTGATCCTTGGTTGGGTCGCGGGGCTGGTCGGTGCGGCGGGGGAGATGTTGCTGCAGGGCCCGTACGCGGCCGGGGCCGGGCTGGCCGCGGTGGGGCGGTTCGGGTTGTTCGGTGACACGATCGGCACGCACTATGGCCAGTTGCACCTGATCCGGTTGGGGCTCCTGGCTGCGATTGGGGTAGGCCTGTACGCCCTGTTCGTCGCAAGCCCGAGGAGGCCGCGCCTGCGGCGCGATACCCCGTTGGTGTTGCTGTTCCTCGGTGTGGTTTTCACGTTTTCCGCTGCCGGCCACGCGGGCGTCGCCCAGCCGGGGTGGCTGGCATTAGGTAGCGACATGGCGCATCTGATCGCCATGTCGGTGTGGATCGGTGGGCTGGTGCTGATGGCGGCGGCGGTCCTGCCGGGGCGGGACCTGGCGGATCTTCAGGGGGTGCTGCCGGTGTTCTCCCGGGTGGCGTTCGAATGTGTCCTGCTCATCGCCGCAACCGGCACCTACCAGGCGTGTCGTGAATCAGGGACGATCAAGGCGCTGACCACGACCACCTACGGCCTGCTGCTTGTCCTGAAGGTGGTGTTGTTCCTGGGCTTGGTGGCCCTGGGCAATCTGTCGCGGGTGGCGATCCAGCGCCGATACCTACGATCCAACAAAACTGCAGGGAGTGACATGAGCGCGACACCGGAATCAGGGACACCCGACGGATCAATCGCTGTCCGCTCCGGCATCGCTGCGGGTGTGGATGTCGGGCGCATGCGACGTTCGGTACTTGCCGAGCTAGCCTTGGCCGGCATGGTCCTGGCCGTCACCGGAGTGTTAGTGGCGCAACCTCCGGGCCGCATCGCGGTCGCAGCGGCACCGGTGGCATCTGCTTCAGCGACATCGGTGTTGGCGCCCGGACCGCGTCGTTGCCGTCGAAGCAGCTCGGTCCGCTGCCGGTCCCGCTGACCACGACCGACCCGCTGACCTACCAGGCAAGCTCCGTGCTGCTCCCTGCGGCCGGGCTGTGGACGTTCGCCATCGATGTACAAACCTCGGATTTTGACGCCACCACCACCACCACCCAGATCACCATCAGCTGACCGGCGTCGCACCGGCCCATGCCACCCACCAGCGGCACTGGATCGACAAGAACTGGACGGCGCCGTGGATGAGGCAGGGGATGCTTCGGGCCAAGACCATATCTTCGATCTGAGACCCGGATGTGCGGGCGCCGAAAGACCCTTGGCCTACGGTCCGCGGAACGCATCGATGGGCGGCGGGAACAGTCGAGGCCCCCCCGGCTCCCTGCGAGAGGTTGGCTGGCAGGACAGACTCCGTCACCGGTGATGACGGAATGTGAGCTGGCGCTGGGCGGCAGTCGGCGGCGGCCGTAGTACTGCTAGAGCCGAGCGGACACAAGGAACCGTCGGTGAGGGAAGGACCGCCGCTTCGGGTCGTGTCGGACCCGGTGTGTGCCTTGCCCTATACGGCTTTACCCGCGATCAAGGCTGACCCCGGGCCGGTTGAACTGACTTCGTACCGCATCTCTCGCAAGGATGTCCTGCAACGGGCCGGGCATGATGTGACGGCACTGCCGATATTGACCAGGTCACCATCGCCGGTGCCCAGGAGTACGGGGCGTCCCGGCTGCTGCATGAGATCGAGGCGAGTATGCGGGATGGTAACTGGGGCAATCCGCTTCCATCGCGTCCGGTGTTCATACCCAAGTCCCAGACTTCAAAGCGGAACCCATTGTCGATTCCGTCGATCACTGATCGGGCCGTGCAGGCTGCGGTGAGGATCGAGCTCGAGTCGGACTCTCAGGCCGATATGTGCTGCGCCCTTTCGGTTTCGTTGAAACGGTCATTGTACGATGCGCTGCTGATGCTTACTGAGGCCTAGTGGTGTCGCCGGTGGGTGGTGGAACCGATGTCGCCAATTGCTTCGAGGCAACACCGCGTCAGGGGTTTGACGCTCGCGGTCGAGGGACGCGTCAGTGACCAAGTCGTGCTCAAGCTGCTGCGGGTGATACTTCAGCGTTGTTTCGCCACAGCTGGCAACTTTGATCTGCATCGGCTTGACCGGGTGTGCAATGAAGGTTCGCCCGGTATCTCTGCTTCGCCGATGACGTGGTGATGTGGTGATGTGGTGCCATCGTAATGGGATCTTTTTGCCAAATTGTTCGGCACCATGCCGCCCTGGTTGGGGTGGTCCGGTGCGCCGACTGGGGAGGGCGGCGTTGCAGATGGTGCCGGAACGGGTCAGGTGATCGTGACCATCGATTGGGCTGGCAACGATGATTCCGGGTAGGCCTGGTCTGCAGATCGTTGGGCTCGGCGCAGGGGCCCTTTCAGCAGCAGGGTGAACAGGCCGGCAAGCAAGGCCGAGACCCCCAGCCCGATCAGGGTGACCATTTGTCCGACACCAGCTGCGGCGCTGCCCAGGTAGTAGGCACCGAAAGAATAGAATGCCGCCCAGACCAGTCCACCTACGGCGTTACTGACGACGAAACGTGACCATCGCATCCGGTAGAGACCGGCGAAAAAAGCAGAGTAGGTCCGGACCACCGTGATGAACCGCCCCACGAAAACCACGGCCCCGCCGTGCCGGTCGAAGAAATAGCGGCCCAGCCGCATTTTCGCCGCGTCCAGTCGTAGGAAACGTCCGAAGCGGTCCACCAGCCGTTGCCCCCCGGCTGCACCGAGTCGATAGCCGACGTTGTCGCCTGCGATGGAGGCGGCCGCAGCGAACCCTGCGATCAGTGCGATGTTGAGGTGGTGGCTGGACCCGGCGTAGACCGCGGCAGCGATCAGCATGGTTTCACCAGGATGTGGTAGTCCCACGCTTTCCAGTGCGATGAAGACGAAAACTGCCCAATACCCGTAGGTCTGGAGGAAGTGGTCCAAGATGGTCGTCATGATGTCCTGCCTGATGGTGTCGTCGATTCGGAATGAGCAGGTCGGCCGGTCTGGGGGTGGGGTCGGTTGGAATGTGTGTGCGGTGCGGGGTGGATCTGCTGCGCCGCGATCACCAGCCAGCCGATGAGGACAACACTTCCGGTGGACAGCAACCGGAAGAGCAGGACTGCGGCCAGCGCGGGCGAGGCAGTCGCGCCGGCCACCGTGAGTGCGAGGGTCATGGCGGTTTCCACGGCACCCAGCCCGGCGGGGACCGGGAGCAGGCTGCCGGCGGCCATGCCGGCCGTGTAGGTGATCAACAGCGCAGCTGGGCTGACCTGGACTCCGACGGCCGCGCAGCATGCGGCCAGACATCCCAGGTCCAGTAGCCAGTTGAGCAGGGCCAGAAAGCCTCCGATCACCCAGTCGCGGCCCGATGGATGGATGGCGCGCAGATCGTCCATGACCTTCGACAATTGGCCCACGATCTTGGACCACCACGCGACACGGTTCCCGGCGGGGTGGCGCCAGCGGCGTTTCTCACCGATTGGTATCAGGTAAGCCAGCCAAGTGAAGCCATCTGAACGCCGAATGGCCCTTACTAAACCGATGAGGACCAGGAGCGCTGCACCGATCTCCAGAGCTGGCGCGATCGCCGCCTCGCCGGTGTTCAGGACCAGGCCCGACAGTCCCACTGCGCTCAAAGTGACGGCCGAGAGAACACCGGTGATGGTCATGGACCAGGTCGCCGCCGCTGCGGAGGCGCCGCCGTTGCGGAGGTGGCGGAACGCGTAGGTGGTCGAAAGACCGCTCCGGCAGGCATAGTGGTGTGTACTGCTCCGGCGCCGTAGCTCACGGCCAGCGCCTGAGGAAGCGAGACCCGCGCGCCGCCGACGGCCAGGGTCTGCCTGCGCAACTGCGCAAAGACGATCATCGACCCTGCGGTGCTGGCCAGTCCGGCCAGCAACCACACCGGCGAAGCGCCCGCGACACGGCGGAACGCGCCGAGCAGCATGGGACCTGCGACGACGAGGTACGTCCCGAGCGCGGCGAAGACCACCGTGGGCAGTAGTAGCCGGCGGATGGCAGCGTCGCGGCTGCGAGGAGGGGGCCTGACCTCGACGGAAATGTCTGTCGCACAGTTCATTTCATCTCCTGGAATCTGAGGTTGGCCACACGGGAAAGGAAGCACTATTTGGGTGGATAAACGTGCAGATAGCCGGTGGCCCGCCCGACCAGCAGCAGCGCCAGCACCGCGCGCAGAGCCAGACTGACGGCGACGGCGACGCGCCGCCGTCCGGCGCGGGGAATCCGGGATCCCACCTTGCCCGACCAGTCCCGCCCGGCCACACGCAGCGCGTGGACGAAGTGGGGCACCACGTGAACCAGGAGGGCGGCCAGCCACGCATAGGCGGCCCACACGTGGACGGACAGTGCTGCGGCGTGCGCCCACCGGGGCAATACCACCAGCACGATGCCGCTGGCACCCATGGTCACGGTCAGAGCGGCCAGCAGCGGACCGAGGATGCGCTTGGCCGAGGATGGTCTCGGGTGCTGGCGGTAATCGCCGGTCCGCCGGTAGTAGCTGACCATCCGCCAGGTGGTGCTGCCAATTTTCAGCAGCACCGGCGGAGCCAGGATCAAACCGATGACCACGTGCCAGGCCAGCACACTGCGCACTCCGAGTATGACGGTTCCGATCTGCGCCGCGAACAGCAGCAGCAGAACCAGCCCGACGGTGCCGGTGAGTCGGGTGTTGGCCTCGGCGCCCCCGCTCGCCGGGACGTCAGCGACGAGCGCGCCGGCGCCGATCCTCGTCGGACCGGGGACCAGGTCAGCGTGCTGGTGCCTCGGGCGGTCCAGGACTGTCGCGCCGAGCGTGATTTCAGGCGGCTGGGGTGTCCCGATGCGATCCATGAACTTCTCCTGTTCGACGTCGCGGCTGGCTGGCTGGTTGCTACCAACCTTGACAGTCGCGTTAGACGGCACCCCCACCTACAAGTTGACGATTGCTTGACGATTGGCTGCTGCCGCCATCAAATTTCTCGCTGTCCCGGGTGTGCGGACAGAGCCGCTTCCGCATCAATGAACGAGCCCCAGGGAGGTCTCTGGGTCCGTACCCGGCAGCAGCGGACCTGTCATCGCCCGAGAAATCGCCACCGCTGCCTATGGGGACATGAGCAGGGTCCAGGGCCAGGACGGCGAGGCCTGTCTGGTGATCCGGTGACCGCTGGCACCCGCGGCGCCCCCGGCTGCACCCAGGGTTGCCCGAAGCCTTGAACGGGCTGAAAGGGATCTGCAAGGAATGCGGGCGCATCATCACCGGAAAGGCCGGTGCCCGCCGGGGTACGTGGGCCATCCAGATAAGAGGTCGTGCCCGTGATCGAGGTAGCGCAACCCATCAAACGCTGCGGCGACAGCGTCGCCATCGACGTCCTCAGTGTCGCCGTCCGGTCTGGTGTGGTCGCTGGCTTCCTGGGGCCCAACGAATCCGTCAAGTCCACCACCATTGGCCTGATGGTGGGTCTGGATCGGCCGACGCCTGAGCGGGCGCTGAGCAACGGTAAGTCCTGTGACGAGGTGCAGCGGCCAGTTGACGTCGGTGCGCTGTGGGAAGCCAAAGGGACCCGTTGACTTTCCCACTGGTCGTGGCGGTGCTGGCGTTGCTGGCGTGCGCACTGGTGGGCCGGGCCGCCAATTTCGCGGTGGCCAGGATGCGCCCGGCCCAGGCCGTGGTGCTCCTGGCTGTTGCTGCGCTGGCCGTCTCGCTGGCCAGCGGGATGGCGCTGACGGCGATCGCGGTGGCGGCGATCGCCGCCCTGGCCTCGGTGGCGTCGGAGGGCCACTGGTCGGCTGCGACGATCCGGGCCCAGGTACCCGTGCCGGGCTGGTTGGGCGTGTTCGCCGCGGCGGCGGTGGTGGTTCTGCTGCTGCGCGCAGCGATCCGCACCGCCGGCATCATGCTCGCCTTGGTCCGCGCGGACCGGTTGTGCCGGGACATCCGCGCCGGCGGCGGCCCGGTGGTGATCCTGGACGACGATTCCGCGGATGCCTTCACGGTCGCCGGGGTGCGCGGCTGTGTGGTGATCAGTGCGCGGCTGATGGCACAGCTCAACTCTGACGAACGCCGGGTGCTCACCGCACACGAACTGTCCCACCTGAGGAAACGGCACCACCTGTACGTGCACGTTGCCGACATCGCGGCAGCGGGAAACCCGTTCCTGCGGCGAGTGTCTGCAGCTGTGCGTCTCGGCGTCGAGCGATGGGCCGACGAGGACGCGGCCGCCGGTATCGGCGATCGCCGGATCGCCGGGCGGGCACTGGCGCGGGTCGCGCTGCTGCGCTCCGCTCTGGCCAGAGCAGCCTCGACCGCCCCGTTGATGGGCGGCGCCGCATCGGTGCTGGGCATCGGCGGGCTGCAGGTGGCCACCCGGGTCCAGGCGCTGCTCGAACCGGCTCCCCGGCCGCACATGCTGCGGCTCGCCGCGCTGGTGGTGATGTCACTCACCGTGTTATACCTCGGCGCTGCCAGTGTGGCTCAGATCCACCAGGCGATCGAGGCCGCCGCCCCGAATCTGCACTCCCACCGCTGATCCCCCTGTCCGGCCCCCTTGGTGTCATCACTGACGGGCGGCGTCGAACGGACCATCGCCCGTCCTGGCGCGAGGTTCGGGTGGTGGGTGCGTACTGCCCGGATCAGGCTCAGCGGTATCTCATCACCGGCAGTTCCGGGGTACACCCGCTTCCCGGTCAGCGCCGAGGCCGCGACCACCCCGACGACGACGGGCCAGTCGTTCGCCGACCACGAAAGGGATACCAGAACGCCCCCGATGCCCGCCGCCGCCTCGTCAAGGCCGATGCGGTGGAAAAAATGTTCAGGCACGTCGCTCCTCAGGATCGTCGCAGTGCTGAACGTCTGCATTTGGACCGGCGTGGACTTGGTTCAGCGAGCGGATGCGCCGGGTGCGATGGGTAGTCGGATGATCAGTCGGGCTCCGCCGTCGGGGTGATCGGCCGCTTGGATGTCGCCGTGGTGGGCGGATGCAATTTCTCGGGCGATGGCCAGCCCGAGTCCGCTGCTGCCGGTGATGCGGACCCGGCTGCTGTCCAGGCGGACGAACCGGTCGAAGATCCGCTCCCGCTCGCAGTCCGGGATTCCCGGTCCGTCGTCGCTGATCTCGATGATGATGTGCGGCCCGGTGGCCCAGCCGGCGATCTTCACGGTGGTGGCGGCGTGCCGGACGGCGTTGTCGAGCACGTTGCCGAACAGCCGCGTCAAGTTACGCGGGTTGCCCACGGTCTGCAGGTGAGGGGGGAGGGTGACCTGGATGCTGGTCGCGGTGGCCGGGAGGTCACGGACCAGATCGGTGAGAAGGGGCCGCACATCGGTTTCTTCGAGCCGTCCGGTCAGGGCTTGTTCGTCGGCTTTGGCCAGGATCATCAGTTCTTGCAGGAGTTGTTCCAGCCGGATTGATTGCTCGGCTGCCCGTTGGGCGATGACGGGCCACGGGGCCCGGTCGGGGTGGGCCAGGCCAACTTCCAGGGTCGTCCGGATGCCGGCCAGGGGGCTGCGCAGCTCGTGGGAGGCATCGGCGACGAATCGGCGCTGGCGGTGCGCGGAGTCCTCGAGTCGTTGCAGCATGGCGTTCATGGTTTCGGCCAGGTGTCCGATCTCGTCTCGGGTCCCGGGTTCTGGTACGCGGTGGGAAAGGTCGGCCGAGGTGATGTTTCCGGCGGCTCGCCGGATCTTTTCCACCGGCCGCAGGGCTCGGCCAACTACCAGCCAGACCGCTCCGGCGGCCAGCAGCAGGATGACCGGCAGGCCCAGCAACAGATGGCGCAGGAACTCGGTGTCGACCTGGCGGAGCAGGTCGGTGGAGGTGCCGGTGATGATGGTGACCGACCTGCCGCCGACCGTGGTGTGCAGCGCGGTGACGCGGATCTGGGTCGGGACGATGCCGTCGGCGGCCTTGAGACGTACCGGGGTGTCCGACCCGGCGGCCAGTTGGTAGATCGCGGGGACGCCGGCCAGGGTCCGGGTAGCGGCCAGGACGGTGCCGTCGGCGGCGAGCACCTGCGCTTCGGCTTCCGCGTCCAGGGTGGACCCCGGCAATGTCGGTGCCCAGGTGCCGCCCACGGCAGATTGTTTGAGCTGCGTTGCGTAGGTGAGCAGTTGTTTGTCGATGGTGGCGCGGACCGACTGCATCTGCAGCAGATACATCGACAGGACCCCGAGGACCACGGCGGCGGTGATCGCCAGACTGGCCACCACGGTCACCCGAGCCCGCAGGGACCGCCGTCTGCGCCGGGGGCCAGCATCAGGGCGTTTACTCACCGCTGTGGCCGCCGATCAGGTAGCCCTGGCCGCGGACGGTGCGGATGACGTCCTGGCCGTCGGGCCGGTCCAGTTTGCGGCGGAGCCGGTGCACCTGGACCTCGACCACTGCTGGGCCCCCGTCGAAGGCTTCGTCCCAGCAGTGGTTAAGAAGTTCGTTCTTGGAGACCACGTGTCCCTGACGCCGCATCAGGTGTTCCAGTACCGCGACGTCGCGGGTGGTGAGGTCCAGTGGGGCGCCGTCCCGGGTGACGGTGCGGCTGGCCGGGTCCAGGGTGAGGCCGGAGGCGTGCAGGAGCGTCGGTCGTTCACCGAGTCCGCGGCGGGTCAGGGCCCGTAGGTGGGCCAGCAACACCGGGTAGGAGAACGGTTTGGCCAGGTAGTCGTCGGCGCCGCTGTCCAACCCTTCGGCGTGGTCCAGGTCCTCGTCCATGGCGGTCAACATCAGGATCGGTGTCCATATCTGTTGCGCCCGCAGCTGACTGCACACCCCATAGCCGTCCAGGCCGGGCAGCATGACATCGAGAATGATGACATCGTAGGCATTTTCCTGGGCCTTCCACAGCCCGTCGATGCCGTCTCCGGCGATGTCGACGACGTAGCCCTCGGCCTGTAGCCCCCAGTGCAGGGACTGAGCCATGACTTGTTCGTCTTCTACTACCAGGACCCTCATCGATCAAGCATCTCCGACGGGCTGCGGTAGGCGTTCCTCGACCGGCCGGTCGGCCTCGGTCGGGCGCAGCCGCAACAACTGGCCCACCCGGGCCGGCATCCACCAGTTGGCGTTGCCGAACAGCGAAACCAACGCCGGGAGCAGCAGCATGCGGACGACCACCGCGTCCAGCAGCACGCCGGAGGCCAACCCGACCGCGATCTCCCGCACGGTGGGGTCATTGGCGGTGGACAGCGAGGCCAGCGCGAAGAACAAGATCAGCGCCGCGCTGGTGACCAGTCGCCCGGTCCGGGAGATGCCTTCCACGATGCCGGCGTGGGTGGAGCGGGTGCGATCGAATCCTTCGCGGATCCGGGAAAGAATGAACACCTCGTAGTCCATGGACACGCCGAACAGAAATCCGAAGATCAGTACCGGTGCGAGCGGGTCGATCGCGCCGTAGGACTTGACGCCCCACAGGGCCTGCATCCCGATTCCGTGTTGGAAGACCAGGACAAGGATCCCGTAGGCGCCGGCCACTGAGATCGCGTTCAGGATGACAGCTTTCAGCGGCAGCAGAATGGACTTCAGGCCGCGAGCGAGCAGCAGGAAGGTGACGACGGCGACGAGCAGGAACAGCAGCGGGAACGCTCCGTAGGTCGAGGAGGCCTCGTCGATCCCGACTGCTGCTTCTCCGCCGACCAGGGCGCCGGCGGTGACGGTGGCCCGGATGTCGGCCAGGGAGGTGCCGCCTTGTGAGCTGCCGATCTCGTGTTGCGGTAACGCGATGACGATACCGCTGCCGCCTTGATGCCATTGCTGGCTGGTCGGGGCGATGGCTCCGCGCAGGCTTGACACCTTGTCCAGCGCGGTCACCATTGGCGGGGCGTCGGCGGCGTGCGGCAGGTAGATCGGGACGGTGGTGAGCGTTCCGGTGGAAAATCCTGCGTGTTGCAGGGCGTTCACGCCGTCGGTGGAGGCGCCGGCGCTGGACAGTGCGGTACTGGTCGGTTGCGAGATGTTGATTGTGGCGGCAAAACCGGTCAGACCGAAGAGGATGGCCAACCCGAGTACGGCCGCGGCGACCCGGCGGCGGATGACCAGTTCGGCCCATCTGGTCCAGAAGCGGCTGACTTTTCCGGCCGATCTGCGCCGGGGCCAGTCGAACTTCGGGCCCATCTTGGACAGCACCGCAGGTAGCAGCGTCAAAGCGACCAGAGTGGCTGTGGAGGGGATGAACAGACCGGCCAGACCGATCCCGCGGACGACCGAGTTGGGGACCACGATCAGCGCGAAAAGTCCCAGAGAGGCGACCAGGCCGCTGAACCACACCGAATGGCCGGCCCGTTTCAGGGACGCGCGGATGGCTTCGTCGTTAGTCCGGCCGGCGGCTCGTTCCTCGCGCCACCTGCTGACGATGAGCAGCGAGTAGTCGATCGACAGGCCCAAACCCAGTAACGCGACGATGTACTGGACGGCCGGGTTGATGGGTGAGGACGCCGGCATGAGGTAGGTCAGGGCGTAGATCAGCAGTTGCATGGTCAGCACCGACACGATCGCCATGATCAGCGGCAGGAATGCCAGGAACGACCCGAACACCCAGGCCAGCACCAACAGGGCACCCAGCGCCCCGATCAGCAGTTCACCCAGAACGCTGGAACTCCCGGAGGAGGAGGTGTTTCCGGCGGCCAGTGCCTTCAGACTGGTGCCGTGCACGGTCAGTGTCGGCGCGGCCGCTTTCGCGGCCGCGGTGAGGGTGTCGACTGCGGCCGTATCGATGTCGTCGCCGGATTTCGGCGGGTAGGCCAGCACGACGGTGCTGGAACCGCCGGTGCCGATCAGGGTGGAGCTGCCCGTCGAGGCGAACGAGATGATTCGCACTCCGGGCGCGGCCCGGGTCATTGCGGCGTCCACGGCGGCCAACTGATCGGCCGTCGGATGGGAGTGGACGCTCTGTCCGGCGGGTAGATCAAGTACCACCACGCCCGGATCGGACGTCGCTCCCCCGTACTGCTTGGCGATGGCGATATTCGCCGTCTGTGCGGCGCTGTTGAAGTGGTTTCCGCCCGTCAGGCGGCTGGAGACCGACGGGGCCAGTACCACTCCGACCACGGTGACGAAAAGCCACA
>JAABUP010006479.1_pt1 | contig 16615 bp, 17 predicted proteins | sample 5559201 | NCBI WGS metagenome assembly JAABUP01 (sample SAMN10711887, study PRJNA513373) | rock metagenome | isolation source: Antarctica rocks | place: Antarctica
AGAATGGGACGTAGATATGAGCGGAGACTACACTGAGCCGTTCGGAGATATGGTCTGGGCGACAAAGTCCGTGTATGATGAAAACGGTGAGGTAAACGGGGCGCAATACTTGTCGGATTTAGGGCCTAAGCCCCAGCTGAGCCTGATCTGACAGTGGACTCTGAAATTGCTTTCATCCAGTCCTGGCGTTCCTTGGCTGTGTGCGCTGCCAATTGCGTCCTGCACAAGCAAGTTGTGAGGCAGTAGATCAGTCAGTTGACACCCATGCTGTGACGACAAAATTTGACGAACGCCACAGACAATGCATACGTGTGGTGATGTTACTCAGGCAGGTGGTTGATAAAGACATAAGCATGGCTGTTGATGCTCACCGTTGCCCATGGGCATCCTCAAAGATGAACCTGTACTTCTTCAACCCTGTTGACTCAGCTAACTGCAGCACAATGGCACATGTAATGATTCATGACTTGCATGGTGCATGTAACTAGTCTGCAAACCTCGGAACCTACGTGAATGGTACTTCCCTCTAGGCTCCAGCTGCCAGAAGGACCCTCACCAGTCTGCACACCAGGCTTGACATGTTCAAAAAGCGGAAGACACTGTAAGTTCTGATGAAACAGCCCGGGCGAGCCGGGTTTTAATCAGCTGCATCGTACGATGCTTCACCTCGATCGCTCTATAGTAGGTGAGCACTGGCGAGGGTCCAGATCGTAGCACAAAGTAGCGTGCTCTCCACGTCTTAACCAGTTCACCTAACAGAGAAAATTGCGCTTGAGCATATTTGCTCATGCGCACAACAACAAAAAGACTTGTGCAAGATTAGGCACGGGCAATGCGCTGTGCGCACCTCGTTTGAACAAGAAGCCTTCCATGGTAACGTGACAAAGCCGTCACGTCGTCACGAAGGATGCACCCTGTGGCTTACAAACTGCGCTCAATTGACTCCAACCAACCATGCCGAGCAACACATGCGCTGAAACTTGTGATCAGAGGGATCGTGTCTCTACAGGTCTCTTGGCTTCGTCAGAACAGTCACCATGCCCACGTGCGCGAAACATCCCGAAGTCCTCTTCTGCTTCAAAGCTCTTAAAGGCCACAAGAGCAAACAGCACTGCAAACAGATTGAGAGCCGCGTGACGTTGCGTCAAATTGCGCTTGATCTCAGCTGTGGGCCTCGGTGTGCCTCAGCCTGTCGTTGTGAACTGACGCCTTCGACAGTGACTTCAGTTCTGGACGCTTGTAGCGTCACCCGGTGGCCTGTTCGCGCACCCACTTGCGACCTTACTTGGCTCAAAGTTGGCCAGCCATAACTGGCGTGAATCTCGAGGGGTTGTCAGCACCAGTCTTGGTCACTGGAGTTGAGTTGATCGCCGCGGAGTCGACCTTCATAGGCTGCAGCAAAGCGTTGTGTCGTCATGAGTACACTCGCAGCTGCAAGAGCGGACAATTTTTACTTTCCGCCGGAATGGGATCCCAAAAAGGGCAGCATGAACAAACAGCAGGGCCAGCACCCTCTGAGGGAACGGGCCAAAAAGATAGACCAAGGCATTTTGGTGATCAGGCAAGTTGGCCTAGTTGCAATCATGCGTTGGGTTCTTGTGGATTTTGTTTGGCCTGTCATGAGCGATCCTGCTGCCAAAGATGTCATTGACTGACTTCTGTCCCTGACTTGCAGGTTTGAGATGCCTTTCAACGTTTGGTGCGAAGGCTGTGGGCATTTGATTGGCAAGGGAGTGCGATTTAATGCCGAGAAGCAAGAGATTGGCAAGTACCACAGCACCAAAATATGGTCCTTTACCATGACGGCCCCTTGCTGCCAACAGCGCATTGAGGTGCAGACAGACCCAAAGAATGCACAGTACAATGTGGTGTCTGGTGGTAAGCAAAAGGTATAGAAAACGTCTTGCTCCAGCCTACATGTATGTTGCATTTCACAAAGTGATCAGAGCATGCAAGGTTGAAAACTTGCGCAGATCCTGCAGTGCTGACAAGGCACATGCTGTCTCTGTGTAGCTTGTGAGAAACACCAGCAACCACCATTCATGCCCTGTCGCATGCAACTCACAACGCTGAATTGGTTTGCTCAAAGCTGCTGGTGTGAGGAACAATACCACCATGTGGCCCCTGTCATCCCCCTTGTATTGTAAACAGCATCTGGAGACTGTGCATCTGTCTATGCAAGAGCCACTGATGCTGTTGCACAGATCAGCCACCTTGTTTGTATGGTCGTTGTTGGACATGATAGTGTGCTACAGGCTGAAGAGTACACAGCAGCAGATGCCGAAGTGATGGAGTTGATGGACCAGCATGACCGTGAAAAACTGGACGATCCACTCTCAAAGCTGGAGCACCACACTGATGTCATGATCAAGAAGAAGGCCCAAAATGAGCGCCTTGTGGACTTGAGGGATGATAGCACTGCAAAATATAAGAATGATTACGAGATGAACAAGCTGCTACGCAAGAATTTAAGGTATGTTGCCATGACATACATATGGTTTAACATATGGTATACATCAAGAGCTTATTCCAGAGCTGTTGATCAGGCTGTGTGTAAAAACAAATATGTTTTTCCACGTCTTTTGGGAGCAGATTCACTCATCTTATAAGCAAGCCATGGCTGAGTCTGCTTGCATGGACCACACTCATCTCAAAAGGCCTGTGTTGCATCGATGGATGCTGAGGGCCAATAGGCAAAAACAAGCCCTCGTCTGGATCTGCCTGTGTCACAGCATCACGTTTATGCACATTTACTAGGCTCCAGATCCACTACAGCACCAACAACCTTGCAAGGGGCGTGACCCTGTTCTTAGCAAAATGCTGAGGCAATGTGGCTGCATGTGCAGAGGCGTGAAGAAGGATGACAAGCACAGGGAGCAGCAGCGCAGGGCACTGGGGTTACACGAAGCCGTCAAATTGTTGCCAGAATCATCTGATGATGCAGCAGCTGCAAGCTTTGTGCATTTTGGAGACTCTAAAGCTTTTGCAAGAAACTGGCAGAAGAAGAGGAAGGCAGTGTCAGCATCATCCATATTTTCTTCTGCTGCAGTAGCAGCAGCAAGGAAAAAAGAAATGCCCTTTGCACTACATCGGACGTAACGCCTTCCAGGCTTGCTGTATTGCTATTGAGTGTAGAGTTCATGGTGGTCCAGAGTTCATGGTGGTCCAGAGTTCATGGTGGTCCAGAGTTCATGGTGGTCCAGAGTTCATGGTGGTCCAGAGTTCATGGTGGTCCAGAGTTCATGGTGGTCCAGAGTTCATGGTGGTCTAGACACTGTGCCCTTCCTTCCTCTTCAGTGTACCTACTTAAGGTGACCTGATTGTCCTGTACCATAGGCAAGTTTATAGGTTAACGTAAAAGTCATGCTCGGATGCACTTTGCTCCAGACAGATTTGCACAGACCAGCAGGAGGTGTTCATATGTAGCGAGTTGACAATCATTTCAGTTGTCCAGTGCCTCACACATGGTGACAGACAGTCCAACACTTAGGTTGTGATGCGTGAATGGCGCCAGGTACCCTTACAGAAATGCCACAGAATATGAGACAGAGTTTCAGTGCCAGTCATCTCTTACAACGCATGTCATGTAAAGATGGCAGCTCAAGGTATTGCAGATGCATGAGTGTGCAGTCCTGCTTGTGTGCTGCAGGTTACTGGGGTTTGTGTCGAATAAGGCAACGCGTCATCAATGCTCCCTGTTTGGTGCCAATGTCTTTTTCAGCTAAAACGAAAACAAATTGAGCATGAGACAGGTCCAAGCCAGAAACCACATCCACAAGCACTTTGTGCACGTCCTCTTCATACTTGCTGCCTTCTATGCTATAAGAGTGTAGGTTGACCAGCTCTGGAAGCTCATTTTGAAACTGCCCTGCAGACAAACATCCCTTTTACTGCTTGCAGCGTGAGTGTACGCTGTACTGCTGCTCTATGCATGTGTCCTGTCACACACAGTCTTGCCGCTGCACTCAAAGGATAGACCAATGCTAATTAGCAAACGAATTACCCATGAAGTGGTCAAAATGGTACAGGTCCTTTCCATACCCAAAGTAATAGCATCTGTCAAGACCACCAATGGTCTCACCAAACTCATACATTGTCAAGAGACCATGGTTTGACCTGCAGTCATGCTCATGCTCAAGCACAAAGCACAGTGGCCTGTCTGCATGTGCATGCTACTCTGCTCCAGGGTACCATGATCTGTCTTGTCATTCCAGTACATGCATGTGAAGGCATGCTAACATGGTGATGTCATGGGGCAAAGAAGCAATGCAAGTCCAGCCCACCATGGCTTGTTGTTTTCATGAAGTGCATCTAGCTGTGCCCTGACTGTGTCCAGCGCTGACATGCCTATTGAGGGGACTACCTGCAGAATTGCACTAAGCGCTTAGTCCTGGCACTGTCACTCAGATTTGCAGGCGGTCTGCCATCACAGCATTTGCCACAAACACAATCATTTCTGGTACTTTATCAAAGTGATAAAGAGAACAGCATGCCACCTGAGCACCTGAGGTCCTGGAACATTTTGGGGATTCCAATTTGCAGCTGATGCAATTCCGGACACGAGTCTTCTGGTTCTGGAACGGGGTTCGCGAGACCGCGCATCAAAACACTGTTGGTGTCCACGTGTTGATCTGCTGTTGAGCGGCGTTGTTTTAGAGTCTCTGAAGCAGTGGCTCAGCGATATGCAGTGTTGCATGCCATGCTGCATGGTGCTATTAATGCAAGTCGATTCCGCCGGCAAAGGTGCGCTTTGACATATCAAGACAGTGATCATTTGCGCATGTGAACTGCTGTCACATTACCGAGCTTCCGATCCGGAAGGGTGCGCTCTGCGCTCTGGGGTGCGCTTGCAAGAACGCGATATTGATGACATACTTTTGAATCATATATGGAAAGTGACCATTGCAATTGCCCTAGCAATTGGGGCCGGCCGGCGAACATGTTCAGCAACAAGCGCTTCATCCCCTGCTGATTGACCGCTACCAGTGCTAGCGCGATTATTTCGGTGTGCAGACCGTCTGACATCTAGGCCGCACAGGCTCTGCCGATCTCGCAGCTGACTGCAAGATTGACCGTGCATGCTGATCCAGCAGGGACTTACAGAAGCGAGCTTGCTGACCAGATAGTATCACCATGGAGGGCCGCGCAGGGGCGGGAGCTTTGGGCCCGAGGCTGGCAGGACGTCTTACGGCAGAGCTTATCTTGAGAAGTCCACAGTATATGAGCTGTGTAAAAGACTATGAAATCGATTTGCGAGGTACCTGTCCTCCTCCATAGCCCAGATTGTTGTGGCACCTACATACAAACACAATGCAAATGCGATCCTCCCACTGCTGCAGGCCACAAGCTGTCTGCCATAGAAAATCTGGGAGCCACAGAGGTATTTGCCTAAACAAGTATAGCCAGCATACACTGTCCTAGCTGTCCATACTGCAGCTGTACACTGCAAGGCAACACAGCACGCCTTGTTATCAGATTTGCGTGAATAGTCGGTCAACATGTGCGAGCTCATGCAGAACCAGTTTGACAGCCTTGACCTCTCAGACAACGTCATAGTCAGGCTAGAGGGCTTTCCCAAGCTGCCCCGCCTCAAGACTCTGCTACTCAGCAATAACAGGGTCATGCGCATCTCCCGGAACCTTGAGGGTAAGCTTTTGGCAGCACCCCTGAGTGCTGCTGTGACGACATGAGACTAAATGGGTCAGATGTGTGACACAGATGCCATTCCCAATCTGGACTGGCTTGTGCTCAGCGGCAACAGACTGTCCAATCTAGCGGTATGCATTCTGCCATACATCAGCTGCATTCTTCTCGATAGAGCATGCGTTGGCATTGCCAGATTTACTTGCAATGTCATGTTGGTATGGCCACTTGCACAGCTGTTGGCATCAAAACACAACATGTCAAAGGCCAAGTTTGCAGAAGGCTCATTTGACCTAATGTTTGAATGGCGTGAGCTTGTGTAGAACAGTCTCTGCTGTTGAACAATGTACAATCCAGTGACATGCAGAAATGCCTCTCTGAACATGAGATGTGTATAGCATGTCATGCAGGTTACACATTTGCATGCTGCTGCAAAGCTTGCTCAGACATACAGCATGCGTGCTTTGCTTGTCTGCATTGTCTGCAGCAGATCGGGTGATCATGCATGCATGTGGCTTTCTGCAGGATCTGGATCCACTCAGTACACTTCCCAAGCTTCAACATCTTAGTTTGCTGGACAACCCAGTCACAAAGCAGCCAAATTACAGGTGTGTTTCTTTCAGGTGCATCATGCCAGGTCAATGTTGTATTCAAAAGCATGTATATAGCATCATCTGCTATAAGGACTTGGTTGCAGTCACATCCTGGTCAAACAAATTGTCTCCCTGCGCATCAAGTGCCTACCTGAGAATCAAGTTGGTTGCACTTCTGCAATAAAGTGCCTTACCCATCCATGCTGTGGCTGCCTGTTCTTCACCTTGCTTGCCTACTTTGTCTTCCTAGCATTTGTGAACCAATACCTCATGCATGCAGGCTGTATGTCATACACAGATGCAAAAAGCTGAAGCAGCTGGACTTCCGCAAAGTCAAGCAGAAAGAGCGGGAAGAGGCGGCAAAGGTCATCGGGGCAGCTCAGCAACCAGCAGATGCTGCTGCTCAGGAAAAGGCCACCACCTTTGAACCTGATGAGGACCTGGCACAGGCAGAGGCAGCTACCGCTGCTGCACAGCAGCAGGTCAGAATCCTCCTTTGTGACGGCCCTTGCTTCTGGCTACTGCCACTGATCAGTCATGCTGTCATACTCACCCACTGTCTCACTCTGCTGGTATTGCGTGGTTGCCATGTGACATACTGGCAGCCTGCAGCAACACCAAGTGTCAACTCACAATAAACGACCTGACTGCATTGTTTTGCTGCTAGTTCCTACTGTCCCAAGCTAGACCTGCATCTTGATGTAGCGTATGCGCTTGGGCGGATGCGTTCTGAGCCTTGAACGCATGTGGCACGCTCTAGCTGTGTTCATGAATGTTCTATCAGCTGCAGCAGCAAAGGTTGTGGGCAGTCACAAGGGAGATAGGTCAACACCATGGTCACGCACATGTCAATAGAATGTGTGACCATGGTGAGGCTTTAACAAAGCACAAGCAGCAATAGCTGCTGCTTGTGCTGCTGCTCAGAGTTGAGTCAGATCACTGCTTGAGCTCGGCCGATCACTGTTTGCTGACCACTGCATATCTTTTGCTGCCATACATTGTGAAGCACAGTGACATGCAGTATAAGGGATCTCATGGCAGAACAGCATCATTTGCTCTACTCACACTCCATCAAGGTTCAATGGCTGTTACTGATACAGCTTTGTCAAGAACAACCTGTGAAATGCAATTGCACCAGATCATAATTGAGAAAGAAGAAAGAAAACAAAAGAAAATCATGATTCAGCATGGGCAGGGAATCATGCCTGAGTGTGCAGTGTATGTGTTGTGTGCAACAGATTTGTACAGTATTGTGATTGCACCTTTGTTGGGTTTTCGTGTGCAGGCAGCAGAGCCAGTGGTCAGAAAGGGTCCTTCACCTGAGCAGATCACAGCCATCAAGGCAGCCATCGCCAATGCACAGACGCTTGAAGAGGTGCAGCGATTAGAGAATGCACTCACCAGCGGGCACCTCCCATCAGAGTTGCAAAAAGATGTTACAGCTGACAATGCACAAAATGGTCACAAGACAGATGGGTCAAACCCCCCATCTGCCATGGAAGAAGGCTGAATACCCTTTACGACTTACTGCATGCATGTCACCAGTCACAAAGCACTGAGCAAGTACTCATGTTGAGACCAGAAATTTGAATGTGCTGAGTTTGGAGCAGCTATTGCCAGGGACACATAGCCTGAGTCCATTCATTTCAAACTTAAACACTCAAGTAATTCATCTGTCAAATGAAGGGTCTTTCACCATCTCTGGCAGCACTCATCATATTGATATCACAGCTGGGTACCATGTGGTCACAACACTGCAACACAATGTGTTCACGATAATTGTCAGCATGGCATGCACAGGACCTTGACAACTGAGAAAAGGATTTCAGGTGTACAGTTGGCAAGCATATTTTATACGATATGGACACCCAGTTTTAAGCATCGGTACCTGACTGCTTTTGAGACGCGCGAGCTTACATTTTGTTGATGTCGGTCTAGTGACAATACAAGCATAGCTGGTTTGTCGTCTGTTCTGACAGCCTGTTGGCTGCGCGGTCGGCAAAGTGCCTCATAGTGTTAGTGGTCAACAGCTTGCAGTTACCACGATCCGTGTGCGTTTCCTGAACGACAAGCCTAAAGCAACGTGCAGTGCACCACTGAAATGCCTCACAGCTCGTTCGCCCATGTCGGCGGAACTCTGAACAATATTGATCCTTTGCCAGGCCTTCATGACAGAAGTAGACATGAGTTAGACTCCTGGGCAGCTGCAGACAAGGAGAACAGGCGACTTGTGTCAGACAGAATGGGTGCAGACCATGGAGATTCACTGCCCAACATCCCAGTCAGCAAGAGGCGCAGAAGGCGAAATTGGGAGTCTCCTGCCAGCTTTGAGCACGAGGATGCCTATGGTATTGAGACAGACCCCTTTGAAAGCACCGCGACAAATCGTGGCAGACAGCAGAGAGTTATCTGCAGTTTCAGAATACATGATGGCAACAAAGCTATCAGACAAGCAGTGATGACCTGCATCTGCACCTGTGGGGAGACGTACGAGTGGATCAGAAGGCTTGGACTGCCAATGAACTCAATCAGAAACAAGCTGCCATATCATAGGTATGCCCGCTCTGCTGAAGCTTTTGCACCCAACCATCAGCTAGCAAAGGGCAAATAGCTTGTAAAGCCAGTCCAGAGGGGCGCCCTTGCAGTGTGTGTATGTCACATGCATTACCTCTCATGTAGCTTAAGGTGTACTTGCATGCATGCAATGTGCATCATCTGGGATTAATTGTGTCAGCTCATCAGTAGCACATCAGGTCAATGTAAAGCATATACTGCATGGTAGGCATTGTCAATCCTGTTCACGCTGTGAAAAGAAATCTATACACCAGTGCATGCAGACGCTGCATCTGCTCATCATCCAGCTCTGTGATTGACTCACCTGGCGGTCATGCACATTCAGCATCCGCAGGTTCCGTAAATGTCCATAGATATGCGCAACACAATCAGGACTGAAAGCTAAACCTTGGCTTGCATCCGACCAAGTCAGTGTTATACATGTCTCCCTATGTCTCACCATGTCTCACCGTGTCTCACCATGTCTCACCATGTCTCACCATGTCTCACCATGTCTCACCATGTCTAACCATGTCTGGCGCGATTGCAGAGATGCAATGAGGAACATCAAGGTCGTTGTCACCAGTCCCCGACTGCAGCGCCTTGTGGAAGCCAGCAAATCTGGCGACCTATATTGCACAGATATTCCTGAGAGGCCCAAACCTGTGTTCAGAACATCTGCGCCAGGTGTTGGCACTGTGCTTGCTTCCAACCTGGCGCTGATATGGGTGTTGATGACTGCTAGGGTATAGCATGGGTGCTGATGACAGGTAGGGTATCACATGGGTGCTAATGACAGCTAGGGTATCACATGGGTGCTAATGACAGCTAGGGTATCACATGGGTGCTAAATGACAGCTAGGGTAAAACATGGGTGCTGAGGACAGCCGACTTCCTGTTCAAAATTGAAGATTGCTCTGGACTGCGAGGCAATCTGAAGATGGCTCGATGCCTCAGTTGGTGAATGACCATGTTCAATGGAATGCGCCAGTTGTTTTGCTAGTGTCTCATGCGTACATGTATATAACACATGTTTTCGGTTGCACTTATCACTTAGCTAAGTACACACTTTGTACGGCGTGTCATCCTAGCCCAGGGCAGTTGTGTTGATGTTGACACGAAGCTGTCACTGACACTTTGCTGAAGCTCATTGTTGCACATGCCTGAAAGACGCTGTATCAGTACACGTCCCAGGTTGGATTTTGTGTGCATGCATGCTACCTGACATTTGCACAGGATTTTCTGTATGTACAAGCTTTGTGAGAATTGACTTGTACTCAGTGCAAGTAGTCTGGTTTGCAGCTGCTTTACCGAGATACAGAAGCTACTCTTGTACTGCATGTGTGCACAGGTATTTGCCCGGGGCCATTCAACTGTACTTCAGCACTTGCAGATCAAGTGCTGGTCATGATGTTGCAAGGTTTGTTGGACCTGTGCTGTCAAAGGATGCCTGTAATCATATGTGTTTTTTTTTGTGAACCGTGCCAGATCGATGGTGCATCTGCCTTAAAAAGTGTGGCTCTTCAAGTCAGTAAAGGCACTTGCCACACATTGAGGTCGCAAAGCTAACATCACCTCGAACCCGTCCGAAAACCATGTAGCCGTGTGTGCGTATATGTGAGATGCAAGGCAGCCACGGTGCAGTCTACAGCATTGATGTGAGATCACAGCAGCATATGAATTGTGCAGTACTCAATTCTGACAGCCAGAATACTACAGCGTGCAGAAAGCACTGTGATGAGACAGTTCGCATTTGGTTTGGGTGATGCTGGTCTGGGTAGAGTCCAGCGCTGCGCATCCTGCATGCTGCACCATGAAAAACGGACACAATGGACAGAGCTGTGTGATGTGGCGGCTAATGCAGGAGACTCATTCTTCATTAGCCTGACTACTGCTTGACATTACATTGAGTACACTGCTGCTCAGTCCAACTTGCTGAGCAGCATGTGCCTGCTACATACATACATACAATCATCTGCTAAAGGTACCTAAACAAGAACACATACAAACAACCTATGATACAGGTATCAATTCTAAACCGTATGTGTCAAAAATATGTACAACAATCCATGTTATTGTATTCCATTTCATGCATGAAAACAACGTTTGCCCAACAAAAATCTAAATGGCTTGGCCCATGGCAATCAGGCCAGCAATGCAACATATCAGAAGCCTTCACTAGAGGAGTATCAGGGTGGGCAGCACTTTGGCCATCATACCATGTGCATCAAAACGCCCTATCTGTACATCAAAGAATTACTGAAACTCAGGATTCTTTGAAAGAATGACAGCAGTAGCTGAACAACGAGCCCAGCTGTCAATCCAATCTAGTTGCTAATCTTGATGGAAGGTCATTGCAAAACAGCCTTGCTGGCCTTGCTGCAGAGCCGAATGTGGCATAGCAGGCAAGTGTAGCTGAACTGACCACAAGGGGGGTATTCTGAACCTGTACTCCTATCCACTGTGTGTTATTACGCTGCGGGAGTTCCCTTTTGTCAAGATTCATTCCAGAGCTGTGTGCTTTTGCCATTGCTGTCACTGCGCACTGAGCCAGTAAGTTCTTGACTGAGAGGTTGCCAGAGCTGCTGTGTTCATCTGCTGTAATGTAGCAGTGCTGTCAATGTTGCAGCTGACGTGTCTGTGCTGTGCTCAAAACAGTGTGCGCACTGTTGGCCTGGCAGGCTTGCGCCTCCTGCGTGTAGATGGGCTGGGTAGTGGGTAGGATCTTTGACTGTCACTGCTGCTTTCTGCAGCATCACCACGGAGCAGAGCCAGGGTGTTCACTGCCAGACTGCCAATCTCGTCCTCGCTCACATCCTGCAGTCATGAAAAGGCTGTCAGCAGCAGACCACAAGAGGGTAGAGTCAGATGAGCAGTGCACCCGCAAGCAAATATAGCCAGGCTCGAGATGAACATACCTGATCCTCCTCGTGTGAAGCCATGTTGAAGAACTCTGGCTTCTGAGCCCTATAGGCTGACGGGTCTGTGACTTGACGAACACGGGTGATTGTCTGTGTGCCCCTGTCAATCGTCAGCTTGCCCTGGGCGTCTGTGTGCTTGCGAGTGGTAGCTGGCCTGGGAATGTACCCATCATTGGGTGAGACGTAACCAGCATCATAATCTGCAAAGATGACGTCGTCGTCTTCGTCTGCAAACCTGGAGTGACAGACCAAGGTTGAGTTAAACAATCGGATGACCCAGATCTACACATCCACAGTTGTTATGCGCACCTCTTGGACAGCTTACGCTTCCTCTTGTGCTCACTACCAGGCCTGTTGACAAACAACGCTGCCAGTCCGTTGCTCCTGGCAGAGTGACCACCTGTGTCGCGTCTTGATGGCTTGCTACCAGGCATATAGCCGTCGAGGTTTTTCTTTACAAGGTAGCGAGCACCGCAAGCATTGCACAGCAGAGGCTTCTCAGGAGGGCCTTTGCGCCAGCAAGGGCTGCTGATCCTGCCACAGTGGTCGCAAGGACCACCTGGCGGCCTCATCCTGACCGATTGAGTCTCCAGTGTGACGATCTGCCTACTTACGGAACAAGAGAATCAGGCACAGATCGTGCACGACCCAACACAAGCAAACTACTTTCGACACACGCAGCACAAAGCAGGCGGACACGAATGTGATGTACACAGCAGCGTGGGTGAGGTTCCGGCAAAGTCGGTTAGTACAAGGCACCGCGTTACCTTTCGGAGATTGTGGTTGCAGCTGCCGGCGCCGGCCAACTGTTGCCACCGCTTGCCTTATGTACTGGCCGGTCGTCACAATGTACTATGAGGCCGCCAGTCCACATAGGACGGCAGCCCGCTGACATGTGATCGTCAAACTTTCGTCTCTCTCCAATCCACAATTGTGGCCAAGTAGACACGATAGCAGCAGGAGCACGCTTCAGCCTGGCAGATGCAATTTTTTGCTGTGGCCAACAGGCAGCCAGCTTTTAAATGCATGCTATTAATTTTGACAATGTCAGCAGCAGCAGAATAGTAAACGTAGGGCAAGTTCAAAGGGACAACAGAGGCTGTAATGGGCATTGGGAGCAAATGTGTACACGTAGGTTCATTGAGGAAGATGCATAGTGTTATTGTGAATTCGCAGAGTGGCCCGAAGCATGAATCAGTCACAAACACCAAATTTGACAAGTCAACAGCGATGCAGTTGTAGCAGCAACTTGCACTGCAACAAATACTGCAGCACCTTGCAATGACCAAAACATACATTTCCAAATGATTCATTTAAATTCACTTCAGCAGCTACACTGTATGAGGCATGGCTACTGAATACTACACAGGAACAGAAGCTGCAACAGAGCAGTCCCCAGCAGCAAGCAAAACCTTATCCTGATCATCACTATCAGTGTCAATTATTGCATCACCACGGGCTTGCCTCTCATGCTGACTAAGCAGTTGAACCTCTTTGCTGCTCGGCAGCTGCTCTGTCATGGCAACAGCTCTTTTGGAGTCCACATCACCACAGCATTGCCGCTTTGGTGCAGGTTCTGGCAAGTTGAGGTCAACCTGCCATGCAATGACAGGACGCTGTTTTGGTGGTGCATCCAACACATCATCAGGAAAGCACTCCAGTGTGTCTTGTAACAGCTCCGAAACAGATGTAGCAGTCTTGAACTTGCCATCGACTGCTTGTTTCCATCTTTTGGAGCCTCTTTCGCCGTGGAACATGTTCAGCAGAGGCTTGAAGACTGCTCTCACATTCGGGTTTTTCTGACCGTTGTCCCGGATTAGCCATTTGCCAATCATTGCATCAGCATACTTGCCATACTTCTCCAGAACCTGCCACCACAAGACCACTCTCTGCCTGTGCTGTCACTTGGGGGAGCACACATCTAGAAAAAAGAGCAAAAAGGCTATGCAACTTATGCAGTGGCATGTGTATAGGAGATGAGTGGTCCTGCAGCTACTTCTTCAGCCATGACATATGAGCGCACACTTCAACACCAATTGGAGCTGTGCTCCTACTGAGCGCCACTGTATGCCAGCAGGAGATCAAGGGCTTAAAACAGAGCAGCTGACAAACATCAACTAATTGAGCACACGCAGAAAAGGTGCTACAGTCTGCTGTATCACGCTTATGCAGGAGAGCAACATGTCAAGCAGTGTGGCGTCAGCGCCTGTTTTGTGCAAGAGTTGAACAGTGTCTAGGTAGCACTTTGCAATGATGCTTTGCATGCATTATGCTGTTTGCGACGCTTGGTGTCAAAGCTTGTTGCAAGACAGGCCAGCTGCTTGTGTCAGTCTTAGCTGAGACTAACTTGGGTTAGATATGAAGGTTAAAACGATGTGTCAGGGCAAACTGTGACAGTTGAAATCCGGTGGCCCACACCCCAAACCCTTGCTTAAACCCTTACCTGGCTGGTCAACTGGCTGATAATAATCATTGTGTGGATAGGGGCTAAAATTAAGAACACCTGATACAGACAACACGGACGATGTTTTGTTGGACAAGAACTGCTCTGGAAGGAGCTCACACCTGTCTTCTGCTGATAGCAGGGTTGAAAGTGGCTCCAAAAACTGCACGGTCAGCATCAGCCAGGCAGTCCCAGGTCTGGTAGAAGGCCTGCCGCCCAATCATGACCCCATGCAGGCCGCCACCCCCCTCCACCCCCTCCTGGCGGTGGCCAATGATGGCGGCTGCTTCTTGGCAGTTCTGCACGACGCCATTGAGGCTGAACTGCAAGTGGGGGAAATCTCTCTTCAGTGCCAATGCCCACTCATGCCTGCAACGCACAGGTTCACAATCAGACACTGATTAGTGAGGAAACTTTTGGTTTCCATGAGACAAGAAAAGTTTACGCTTTTCAACGATCATGACGGGAGCCTCCTAAGGCGGCAGCCGGGAGCTACGACCATAGGCCATTTGGTTTCCATAATGAATAGGGTCTTGAGTGCACATTGTCAAGGATGCACTGACCTGCAGATTGCCTGGCTCATGGAGATCATGTGTGAGGTAGTGTGAGATACCATATGCAGTGTGTGAGGTACAGCATGCAGTGTGTGAGATACAGAATTCAGTGTGTGAGGCACAGTATGCAATGAGTAACAGGAGGACAAGAACAGCGACACAGTACGCAGTGTATGCAGTGTGTGAAATACAGTATGCAATGTGTGAGATATGTATGCGGTGTCTGAAATACAGTATGCAGTGTGTGAGATACAGTATGCAGTGTGTGAGATACAGTATGCAGTCTGTGAGATGCAGTACGCAGTGTGTGAGATGCAGTATGCAGTGTGTGAGATGCAGTATGAGCATGCAGTGAGTAACAGGAGGACAAGAACAGCGATACAGTACGCAATGTGTGAGATATAATATGCAGTGAGAGACAGAGTATGCAGTATGTGGTATACAGTATGCAGTGAGCAACAGGAGGACAAGAACAGCATTACCAAGGCAGGTGGTCCTACTTGAGTGGGGGAATGGTTCTGTTCTGAGCCGGGTTCAAGCCGCTCAGCATGCACTTCCTGCAGTGCATGATGAAATGGCGCACACTGGATTGCTCTGACACCGTCTTGATGAAGGTGCACAGGGCTTCGTAGCTGTCTGTCTCATCCACACCTGCAACCAATTATAGAATCAGACCAGAGCAAATCCTGTCACAACATACTGTAGCCACCTTCCAGCACCCTGACCAGGGTCACTTTGCCACAGAAGCAATACATTGGCCGTTCAATGCAGGCTAAAACAAAGCAGCACAGGTGACAGCTGGCAGTAGTTTGAGGGTGGTTACGGTGTATTGTGACAGTATCTGTTACACACTGCATACTGTATCTCACCCACTGCATACTGCATCTCACTCACTGCTTACTTTACCTCACTCACTGCATACTGTATCGCTGTTCTTGTCCTCCTGTTACTCACTGCATGCTGTTTCTCACACACTGCATACTGTATCTCACACACTGCATACTGTCTCTCGTTCACTGCATCCTGTATCTCACATACTGATGGGTTTGTTCTGTATGTAGAGCCTGCTGGGTCCTGCGCACTACTCAGAGGAATGATAGGTGCTGCTTGAGCCTCGCAGTGTTTCTGTAGCTCAAGGATGACAGGCCCTGGATCTCTGACCAGGGTTGGCCAGCAGGTTCAATCGTGCTGTGAAAGCACTTGAGCAGCATTATGCCTACGACTTGTGCCACCAAGCTGCATACCAAGAGCAACAGGATGGCCAGCACGCCTTGCTGCTTCTGTCTCTGAGGATTGACAGCACATGCTGGGCACAGTTGCCTGCTCTGTCTAGCAGTACTGTAGATGGCAGTAGCTGGGGTTAGAGCAGCTTTTGCTCTGCATGCATGCATGCATGCATGCATTCATTCATTCATTCAGTCTTTCATGGAATGAGTGTCTTGCCCTAGGGTCAGGTACATTCAGTGACAAGAGCCTCCCAATATGAAGTTGTAGAAGCGTGGTCAGCTCATGTCTTGCAGTGCTTGCAGAAACCATGCACCCCGGGGTGATGCAGCTTGTGTCGCATGCTGTACCTGAGACACTCATCAAGTCTGCTTTTGACAGCGACTTCACGTGCACTCCAGATGTATATACATACAGATGTGGTATATGCCACAAGACTGCTGTGCTCCAGGCGCAACACTTACCAAGTCTGCACTTGACAGTGATTGGGATGTGAGGCACCGCCTCCTGCATTGCCTGGCAGCATTGCGCCACAAGCTGGGGTTGCAGCATCATGGCAGCTCCAAAGCAGCCTGCTCCAGCCACTCGCTCACTGGGGCATCCACAGTTGAGGTTGATCTCATCGTAGCCATACTTGGCAACTACCTTGGCAGCTGCTGCAAGGGTCTTTGGGTTACTGCCGCC
>JAABUP010006480.1_pt1 | contig 16603 bp, 25 predicted proteins | sample 5559201 | NCBI WGS metagenome assembly JAABUP01 (sample SAMN10711887, study PRJNA513373) | rock metagenome | isolation source: Antarctica rocks | place: Antarctica
CTGTAGATGTAATATCTGTCCTGCATGCAGTGCTGCAGAAGGCACAGATGCAACATCTGTCCCTCAGTAGTTGTGACATTGTGCTATTCCAGCTCCTAGTTGTACAGATGTGCCCATAGTTTTTTTTAGGGTCTGTGGCTCTATTGCAATTTACTACAAAGCAACAACACCCATTTTTATGCTTTATTGTTGTTCATTGTATCAGCTTTTCAGTCTGTGTAGACTTGTCTGGCTTGATTCTACGTTGGACTTTGCCTCGCTGTTGCTGGCAAGTTCAAGTTCACAAGTAGGAGATGCACAGAGTTTTCATGGCATGTTTGCCACTGGTTTTACGCCAGTACTGCTGCATTTACTTGAAAGCAGTCTCATCAAAAACTTCGAGCGTGGGCAGCTTGCAAGTTGTGCAAACCTGGATGTTTCTCGGCAGCATGCTGCGCCATGGTCACTGTTCTTGTGTGAGAATATCATTATCGATGAGTTAGTCCTGCCCCCAGGGTCTCGTCAGAGGCTTCATAACGCCAAGGAACTGCAGCTTGATGATTAGATCATCACACCGCAGTTCCTTAGGCTTATGAGTCCCATGGCAGGCACTACTAATGTGACGCGCACATCGGCTAATGGCATGCATCAAGCTCCTTATACAAGCTTCCAAGGAGGTGATGGCCCAGTGTGTGATGATCTGACAAGGAATGCATCATGCAAATGGCTGCCAGGATACTCTGCGCATGTGAAAAATTACCAACTGTAAGAGCCACTGCTAGCGCTGCATGCTAGCTCTTGCAGCAACTGTCGTTAGAGTCTGTATTTTTACTATAGTAGCTTAAGACCCTGAGAAGGTAGATGCGCATGCAGAATCTGCAGCATTGAGCATGCATACGCATTGCACAAGTCCTGAAAGCGGCCATGTCACATGATGGCCACCATGCAACTCATGTGCATAAGAAAGATCTATATGCGTGAACATATGAGTACGCACACATATGTGCATGCATGCTGTCACGCGACATTCGTATATACAAGGTGATAACATCTGGCATTGTCTCCACTGTGAAGCCTTGGCAATCCACCTCAAGATTGTTTTTGACAGTGACGTAACTTTGGCCATTTGCTGCTTGCAACTGGTCATCTTGAAGTGTCTTCATGCCCATGGTGGTCACCGCCAAGCCTTGGCAAGGCAGAGTGAGCATGTGATTTTGAATCAAAGGCTGATGGAGTGAGAGGTGCTGCCCTGCGCAAGATCCACGACAGCCTTAAAACAGCTTCTTGAATTAATTCAAGGCTTCGAAGGCTGCTTTTTTTGCATGAGTCATTAGTGAACATGGTACCCATTAAGATCATCAGTTTTACTCAAAGAGCAGGCTGAATTCCTGCATTCTGTATCTCCTGATCAGGAGGTACAGAATGCAGATATTCAGCCTGCTCTTTGAGTAAAGTTTGGTGCAATGAGTCGCAGAGAGCAGTCTGATTGTATGTGCTCTCTCAGACCATCACTTCAATGGTCTCTTCACGTTTGCTAAATTAGCCTAGGTAGCCTAGGTGGCCTAGGTAGCCTAGGTAGCCCTGGTTACAACACTGGCATTAAGGCTTTTGGCACACAAAAATGGCATGTATACATCCGCAGAAAATATCTTCTGACTAATCTCAGCGCCAGCCTGCCATCACAACTCCCCCTAGGGACCCCTTGTGCAAATGGCTTGCAAGACCTACATCCATGCGCCTGTGCAATGGCAGCCGCAAGAGCCAGATGCTTCTTCACTTATGCCTCTTGAGGCAGAGCATTCCTGCAGACTGCTGCCTACCAGCCCTAGCTAGGTTGCGCAACATGCAACAGATGAGCACAATCATGCAAATCTGGGCCTTTCAAAGTTTGGCTGAGTAGTAAAAAACAAGTGCCAACATTTGCTCTGCCAATGCGGTCATCCAATGCCTTTTGAGAGCTGCATTAAAGAAGTATTTGGCGGCACCAAAATTTACTTCACATTGCTATATAGCTATATCATCAATGCTGCTTACTAATCAGTAACTTGTAAGTTAGGCTACTTGTTTGAGACCTCTTGAAGAGTTCAGGTCATCATGAGGCTCAGCAACCAATTCAACAACACCTTGCAGGGTGAGTCAGCCGTGCAGTTGCCCTTGCATTGCCTGGCTGCAAAGAGCTGGCTGGTGAGCCTGGACCACCATCAGGCTGATGATCGCAAGGCACATCAGCTCATTGAAATCTTCTGGCAAAATCTGGACGGATGGACAAGACTGGATCATGAGCACACATGTATGCCGTGAGCCTCCTAGGGCGGCAGCCCAGAGCTGGCCTGTCAAGGCCACAGACAGCTGGCAGCAGCCAGCATGAATCTGGCACCAAAGCCTACACTGACTGGTCACTGCAGGCTTTGGTGTAGACTCATGATATTCTGCTCCTGACAGTCCATGGCCATGCCAAACATGTTCTAGCAAAGTTTAAGCGGTTTAAACAGCTGTGTGGTGCCAATCAGAATGACCCTTGGCCATGCCAGCATATATGGTTCACTGGCTTACAACAAGGTAGGGTGGTACACCACTGTTTCCCTTGCGTTCTTGCTATGTCATTGCTTCAGGCTGCTGCCCAAGAAGGACCCTGTTATGATTGCTGAAAAGCGAAAACTTCTCTTTTCTTGTCCTCAGAAGTGTGCAGATTGACCTGAGGTGATACAGATGTTGTGAGTGATCCTGAGCTAGCATGAATGGCCATATGGCGCCATGCTAACTCAAGGTCTTCTTGACATCTTCATCATGTTATTGGGCAGCTGCTCTCATCTATTATCTTGACAGTTCTGTACACACATATTGTATGTCTCAGTATGTATATAATATTATGCATATATGGACCTCAGTCTAGACCTCATGAGTCTGATCAGTCCAGATCTGTGGATGCCACTCATGAATTGATGGCCATCAGCCAAGAGCTTGGGTGATGGTCCATACTCTATGAGTGGCAATCCCAGACTGAGGTCCATTGCCAGCTTTATTTCCTTGCCGCACATTGTCACCATTGTCAGGGTTGGGTGTAGCTGCAGCTGCATAACACCAACAGGCTCTGCAGGCCCTGCCAGCGACAATGAGAAGTTCAGTGCTCCTGAGAATACGCTTTGCAATACCCTACAGCTGTCCCTGGGGATGTTTCTGGGGAGCAGAAACAGCACTGGCTCTAGTGCTAGACACAATCGAGAAGCTTTGTCTAAAAGTTCATGATCATGAACTAGCTATAGTCTTGAGTGCTGCAGGCCTTTAGACTCTCCATGGTGACAACTGTTCAGGCCATTCTTGAGTGGCCATGGCCAGCTCTTGAGTGTTTGAGCTGGCTACTCAAGAGCTGGCCACTCAAGAATGGCATGAATAAATCCAAACAAAGATTTTTGTCTATTTTCAGCGCCAGCCTGCCCCTGAGACTCCCCCTGGGGTATGCCCTTCTTGAAATGGCCTGCAACACCCACATCCATGCGCTTGTGCAATGGCAATTTTTGATGATTTATATTCAATGACTTGCATGTCAAAACAGCTATTGGGGCCATCGTTTGCATGCATTGTAACACATACATTTTGGATTAAATACCACCTGACAATTTTTCTGTTTTGTGACTGATTTGAGAAAGCTGCAGGGTCGTAGTGTGAGTTGAGACCTGACACTAGTCTGCAGAGGCCAACATACTATGTTGTTTATTGTACATGTCATGGCTGAGCAGTCAGGTTGCTTCACCTTGATTCCCCGACTGCTTGACAACGCACAGCTGCTGTGCTGCCCACGCATAAGCAAATTGCATTGAACGCTGTACCACTTGCAGCCACCAACATGATATCTGACGAAGTCTAACACCATCATTGATATCAGAGCTTGACAGGTGTGCTCTTGACCCTGTTGGCAAAACACTAAAGCAAACCAGGTTCATTCATTATGTGCCAAACTTTTTTGTTTCTGCAGAAAACTACATGCACTTGTTGACATCATGTCCTGTGGTGAACAACTCTCAGAAGCAGTGCAGGCATCATGCAGACCAGGCATGCTTGTCACTAACGACACAGTCATATGCCTATGAGTGTGCTTGAGCTTATATCAAGCTGATCACGACTCACAAGTGTGCCTGAGTGCAGCCTGTCTCACACCTAGCATGCCAAGTGTTGACTGCATGCTGACCATTTTGATTTGCTCGCAGGCTGTGAAGCACGTGCGTCAGGGGCTGAAGGCCCAATTTGCTGGTGAAAACTGCTCTATATGCGGCATTGTAGCTACAACACTGCTTGTCAACGTCTTGCAGCAGCTAGCTAGACCATTTGGAACACAAAGGGCTGCTTGCTGCTGCACATGTCGAATATGGGAAGCTATGCGTGAAGCAATACGAGAAGGTACAACGAGGGGATTAGTAGGAGCAAGGTGCTTCCTTCGCGTCTTTGTGAGCAGAAAGGCCCCATGACAGCGGACCATCAGATGCGTTCAACTTCCACGCATGTCACATTATACTAAGTAAATCTGCCAGAACAGCCGCTTGTGCCAGCAATTTATGCGATCGCCTGCCCAGCATATCAGACTGTACGGTTCGATACATTGGAAAACGTCGGAATGACGGGGGTAACTTATGTAACGGACATTTCGATGAGTAAATCGCTAAATAGCTTGTGATTTGGACCCCCGATTCGAGTGAAGGATTTTGTCCATGCTGCGGCTGAACGGAGACAGTTGGGAAACAACGTTCGTTTTCGACTCATCGCCGAGTAGCTTTGATCTTGTCGTCAGCAGATGTAATCGACTACAAGCGTGAGCCAGCCTCTCGCATTGGCTGCTCACGACAGGCTTGCCCTTGGGGCCAGAACAGGGATCTTGACATCCAGCGGGATGGAACGCCTGCATTCGTCCGAAGAGGACCTGTTCAACTTGCCCCAGGACGACCTTGCCGAGGCGTTTGGAACACCTCCCACACGTAACAACAGCATCAAGCCGTTGCGAAAGCTGTCCAGTGAGCTTTTCTATGCGCTACCTAAGCAGCTCAATTTTGCGCCTTTGTACCCTCAAGGTCACAGACTTCATCGATTTGTGCAGGCAAAAAGAGCAAAAAGATGGAGAGGGAAGGTACTCAAGCTCAGAAGGACAAGCAGGTATTTTCTTACTTAACCTTGGCTTTTGCATGCCTAGCTTGTACAGCCCCGACGGTTCTGTCGAGCTCACGTATTATTTGCATGCAGGAGTTGATGTTGACTCGGCGGCAGAATGCCAAGTCCCAGGCTCGCAAAGATGCTAGAGCATTTAAAGAGCTGGACACCACTCTGCAAGTGTTGGGGATCAACGGCAAACAGGCTGCTGTGGAGCCTACAGGCAATGACCTGCAGACGTCACGCAAAATACAGAGGGCTGTTTCTGAGGCCAGCAGGTAAAGCTTGCATTGCAGCTTGAAGCTTTGTTGTCACAGAGTCAATGGCAACTCATGTACAGCTCTGTTCTAGCGCAACATATCAGAGGTGCTGCTCTCCTACTTTGTCTTCGTATCCATTCCGCAGACATATGTTGACGTGACTTTCTGTCTACAGTGAAGCAAGTGAGGTCAGCAGCCGTGTTGCTGTGGTGCACCCTCCCAGACCACTCAGGGTGCAGTCCTCCCAAGCGCTCAACGGGCCAAAAGCAGCACCGCCGAGGATCGCCTCATCTCTAGTCTTGCATGACTTTGCATCACCACCAGCACTGGCACAAGGTCAGCACGCTTGCTGTTCCATTATCTCATGACACAACAGCCTTGTCAGCTTCTCACCATCCAGCATGTTACATGTTGTCCTTGCAGTAATGGCAGGAAGCAAGCTTCACCTAAGCATCTTTATCAGCAACAGTAGCTTGACTTTCACACTCAGTCATTTTGTCAGCATGACCACGGTTTTTTTGACAAGCTTTGGCCTCTCCTTTTTGACACATTATAAGCCTATCTTGTGACATGTCATGAGCCCTCCTTGATGCTGTGTGGCAGGCATGCTGTGAGCATAACGGTACTCAATTCAATCGCATTGAATATACATCCTATTTTGGTACAGGTTTTCTGCGAGACAGAAGTGGTGAGTACTCAGGTCATAGCGATCTGTCAGACTTGCTGAATGCTCGGCAGGAATGGCATGCTGTGCTGGATGATGTTCTGGAAGGCACTCATGAAGATGTGGAAGCCATCATGAGTTCAGCCAGGTCAGCAGCAACAGTCAAGTTGCATTCACACTACTTCACATTTTAGGCATCAACTGTCGCCAGGACTAACAAGTTGCATTCACATAACATCAAGCGTCAACTGTGGCCGGGACTACCAAGTTGCAATCACAAATATTCAGGCATCAACTGTCGCCAGGACAAGCAAGAAATTCTGTCATGCACCCCAAACAAAATTACTGTTCTTACCTGCTCATACTCTATGCTTCTCATGGCTTCTGTGATGCTTAGCCAACTCCCTCTGACAATTCCCCAGTGCAAGATCTGCTTCTTGATCCAAGCCAGTCAGTCTGGTAACAGTGTTTTCTATGTGCTGCAGTTCAAAAGCGCAAGATCTCAGGGAGCAGCTGATCATGTGGCAGACGCCCCCTGAGGGCACTTGGCAGGCCCGCCAGCAGCGCCTGGACTGGCTGGGTTTGGCCATGTCCGATGCCAAGGAGATGTTTCTGGGCCTCAGGCGTCACTGGAACCTTTTGGAGCACCAGAACCGCGTCACTGATGCAGTTGACATCATGAAGGTGTGGCAGAGCCTGCTTCACTCCATCACATAGCATGTCTGAGCGCTTGCTGTAACTGCATGTGTTTTTGATGGCATCCCATGGAAGGCAGATACTGTCAGGATGGTGGCGCTGTCTTGCTGCTCACGTGCATGTTGGCATATCTAGTACACACGTCCTAGCTGCCAAGTGAAACCAAAGGAGTTGCATCAGTGATCAAGCTGCAGCAAGAGCCTGCTGTGAGCACCTGCTATGCTTCCTGCAGGATGTGACTCAGGAGTTGAGCGGCATGGCCACGCTCTGCTGTGATGCAGTCGCAGAGGGGCTGCGCACAGTGCCAGCTATATCACTAGCAGACCTGAGAGAGGGTTTCAACATGCAGCGCACCATTCTGCACATGGTCCTGAAACTGCACCACCGCATCACCACAGGGCTTGTCACCACCAATGGCCCTGCCCTAGGGCAGTCGCTGGGCCCACCTGCCCTGGAAGTTGTCATGGCCGGCTTTGAGGCTACCATGCGGTTACAGGAGGCTGTGCTGTGTCCTGATGCTCTCGCCTGCGGCCTTGGTGAGTTCAAAACTGTATGGTTATGCAGACATGGCAGAAATACTTGTCAGCCAGCGTCACCCAGTCTGTGACAGTGCCTTGACATCCAGAACTAGAACAAGAAGCTGTCCTGACAGCTTCCTGATGTGCAAACAACAGCTTGGTCCCTTTTGTACATGACCAACACGTATACAGCTTGTGTGATGTACAAAAGACATGCTGTTTCTGTGCTGTGTGTTTGACCAAGCCATCTCATGCTCCCTGACTGCAGCACCTTTCCTGTCCATTGCCATGCAATGTGCACAATCTTGCTCTATGTCATTGCAACCCATGCACAATCTTGCATGATGATACTGCAAGTTGTGCATCAGCATCAAGGTGTTGCTTGTTGCAGGCGGGCGTAGTGCGCATGAGACCAATGTGCGGGCCAGGCAGCTGCAGTCCTGCTGGGAGGAATGCCAGCATGCCACACACGCCATCACCTCCACCTGGCAGAATCTACGCGATGAGGCCCACAGGTATGACCACATCTGATTGACAGCATCACAGCATCTGTTGTCTTGCTGCATGTGCCTTGGTTCGTTGCGTGTGCTGCGGCTGCAGTTGTGCAAGGTTGCAAAGTTGCATGGGGGATTTCTCTGGACGCGTGACCAGTGTCGTGTCCTGCTGATGACAACACACATGCCTGACGGTCGAATGGTGGGCCTGAGCTTTGGCAGCTGTCAAACATAGCACAGGCACATTCCCTTACGCTACACTTCTGGGCAGCAAACCTTAGTCTGTCTTGTTGATGGTGCAGGGAGTGGTGCCAAGTGTATTTGAAGGCAGCTCAGCTGGCAGAGGCCATGCAGACCGCTGTCACGCCAGATCAGCCCAGCTCCCGCACTGGCAGCCCAGATGCTGAGATGGGCATCTCTCATGGTATATTTACCATGACACATCATATGTGCAATATGGGCCGCAGGCATGATGCATCAGTCTCTCCACCCATGAACATGTGCCTTGGCGTCTGTTTGTGTTTGCAAGTTATTGCACTGCATGAGCATGATGTCCAACTCGCATATGATCATGCAAGCGTGACAGGGCTCCAGCAAAGACTGCATACTGATATTGTTTTGTGGTGCAGGTGGAGGTGTATGGGGCAGGAGCCCCACAACAGAATGCTGTCAGACACCATCTGTTAGTGATGAGGACCTGCAAGCACAGGCTTGGTTCCCAGGGACGCTCACCGTCATGCTGCACCTGGCTGACCAGGCTGCAACCATCACTCTCAATGAGTCCTGTGAGTCCACTCTTGTACTGCTACTCTGCATCGTAACCTGCAGACCACGCTTAAAAGAGCCACTTGTGCGGCGGCTCTGCTGCTGTATCTGCTTTGTGGCAGCCCAGCTCTGTTGCACCACTGCTTGTCTGCAGCCTCGCGCTCCTGTCATGATGATACATTGCAAGCGTGCATGTATCCATGGTCTTGCATACACACGCAGCTCTCTGCTCCTCAAGCTTTGTCTGGCTTTGTAGGTCTGGTGGAGTTTGAAGGGGAGGAGTACATGACCGAGGCACCTGCAGAAGCAGAAGAGCTGATTGACAGCATGTCCACTGCCTTCTACTCCTTGGCAGCCACCGGTACTGTCAGGGTCGGCCGCCTGTGCAAGGCACCTCAGCTGCTGGCATGCTGGGCTCTGGAGCTTCTGGAAGAGCAAGCCTGTCATGTGAGCCAAGCTGTGCTGGCATGTGCCGTGCCCTGCTGGTCTGAGGATCTATCGTTGTCTGCTACTCAGATGTGCACTGCAGTCAGCGTATGGCAGCAATGATGTCAAGATAGTGTGTCCCTTCGTGGCAGCAGTGCAGATTTGCTTCACAATCACAAAGAAGGCTCTTCAAGTAACCTGCTGTAACGTTGCAGGCTCTGATGTTTGTGCGTGACTTGGACACATCCCTCCTGGGGCAGAATGAGCATGGCCTGGAGCAGTTTGATACCTTGAGGAAATGCACAGATGAGCTGGTCAATGCCATCCTGCATGTCAGGCAGCTGCTTAAGCGCCGCAGATTTGAAGGTGAATGTGCCATCTTCTACGTGCATATTTGTCCTATGCTCTTGCATTGGTCAGATCTGCAGCAAACTCTGTCAAAACTTTGTTGCAACCCTTTCTTGTTCTGGTTCATGGCATTCGTAGCTTAGAGTGTGAAAGTTGCTTGCACTTGCTTGTGTCCAAGTGACACTGCATCTGGACTTTACATGTCTGCTGCTGAAGTTATGTGCGCCTGTGCAGCTCCTGACGTGCCAAAGCCAGCCGGTCTCAGGGCCGCTAGGCCTGGCCCCTCCGCCAAGCCCAGCATGCCCCCTCGCACCTCATCCTCATCAACAACTGGAGTCCGCCCCTCCACTTCAGCCCACCCCTCCCCAGCAGGTCCTTCCAGACCACCCCCAGCTCCTTCAGCCAAAGCTGCAGCTGCTCTCTACAGGCAGCAACCCTCAGCACTCACCTCACGCAGCTCGCAGCTCACTGCCAGCTTGAAGGGCAGCTCAGCAAGCATACCTTCTGGCAGGCCTCCCATTGGGGTAGCCTCCAATGGGCAGGTACCAAGGGCAGCGGCCCCCACTGCTGCTGCCCTCAGACCAGCTAATGGCGTTACTCAGCAAGCCAGACCTATGCTCAGCGCACATGGGTTCCAGCCTTTGCCTCAGCAAACAGCAGATCAGGCTGCGCCTCCATCTGCAAGCCAGGACTCCACAGCACCGGCTCAGGCCTTAGCTGACCACACAGTAGGCGCGCTGACTTCACAGAGAGGGCAAGGGGCAGCACAGTCTGCTGGGCAGCAGTCCACTAGCACTGCAGATGCAACCAATGGCCCTGCAGAACCTGCACGAGCCTCATATGCTAGTAAAGTGGGCATACCTGTTGATCCTGACAGCAGCACACCAGCTAGCACCCAGAGCGCGTCTCGACACAGAAGCAGGCATAAACATCACAGCAACAGGGGCAGAGGCAGGGGCTACGGCAGACACCGGCCCCATGTTGAAGCTGCTGAGGCAGCTTCCTCTGAAGCTGCTGATGTTGCTCAGGACAGCAGTGGGAGGGAGCAACCTGCTGCACTTCAGACCGTTGCTCAGCAGCAGAGCCCATTTGCTTCTCAGAAGTCTTGGTCGTTTGGGCGACAGGCAGAAGCTGCAACTGAAGCTGCAGCATCAGCTGCTGACCAGAGTGGTGCCCCGATGGAAAACGGTGCGAGGAACAGTAATGCTCAGCCTGGTGCCTCGTCAAAGCAGACGCAGCAGCAGCAGCAGCACCCTCCATTTCGAGATACGCAGGCAGCGTCTGGAAGTCGCGATTGCAGTGGGGATGAATCAGTTTCCCAAGGAGGTGCAGAGTCTTCTCTGGGGACAGAGAATCATGATCCAAGATTGAGTCATGAGGAAGCCAGGGCAGCCTCCGCGCGAAAGGCAGCTGCTGCCAACAAAGACCTGCTGGCATCCCCTTTCAAGGCCATCAACCTTGAGTCCATGCCGTCCTTTACCAAGCCTCTGCCAGCCTCCAAGACCAAGGAGTTTCCTTCTAGCAGGTCCTCTGGTCTTCAGCCGGCAGCTCCCATCCAACCAGATGGTGGGCGCTGCTCTTCTTCTCAAGCCCAGCCTGCTGGCAAGCCTGATCAGGCAAGGTCTTCTTCCCCAGATGCCCTCAGGGCAGAGGGCAGTGAGCGTGCAACCGCCCCTCCTGAGGCAGCTGACACTTCAGATTCTCAACCGCCTGCTGCTGAGGGCATTGCAGGGTCCAGCCCTCCAGCTGCCAATGGCGCAATCCGGCTCAATGGACTGACCAGGCAAGGGCAGTTGCCCTGGGAAAAGGCACATGCTCCCACCAGCCCTAATACACCACTAGCTCTGCCAGACTCCTCTGAGTGGAGCTTCAAACAGAGTGAGGCCTTGCAGAGCAGTGGCTGCAGTGATAGTGGCTTCAGCCTGTTATGGGATGATGATCCTTTCTGGCAGGTCAGTCCTGTCATTTGGTTGTGTATGTGACTTGTTGTATGACCCCATGTGTGTGTGTGTGTGTGTGTGTATGTGTGTGTTTCAGTTGTAATCATAGGCACAAGGCTAATCATAGGCACAAGGCTAGGCTGTCTCGACTTGCACATCCTATCGAAAGTCTGAGTGCACAGAGGATAAGGTGTTATCTGCCTGTCTGCAGTTATGCTGGGAGGAAATCAAGCCGACGCTGGTGACTAAGCTGGGGCAGGGCAGCTTTGGGCAGGTGTACGAGGGCTGGTATCACAGCGCCCCCATGGCTGTCAAGATCATCAATGTGGATCGGTGTTCAGGTAAAGACCCGTTGCACGCCAGATCAGTAAAAAGCCTTCCTGCAAGGAATCGCATCTGCATGCAAACATCCAACACCATTGTAATGGAGCGCCTTTAGCACCTTTACACTGTTGAGCTTGTTGATCACTTCACCGCGAGCATGGCAGAGCATGTCTGCATTGCAGCAGCTTCAGTTCTTTGTTTCAGCCACTTAAACTCTTTGTGGTAGCCACTCAAGCTGTTTGAAACAGTCACTCAAGTGCTTTGCAGCAGCTACCCAAGCTCCACGGCTGACATCAGCTCTTCTTTACTGGCAAAAACATCTTTTCAATGTAGAAAGGCGATTTGACTATCCCCAGGCGGTTACAGTGCAAATTTCCACTGAAGACTGGTTTGAAAAGATCACTGTTTTATACCATGGCTGAATGCAGGGCTGAACACGCGAGCTTTGCAGCTGTTCAAGGATGAGGTGGACCTGCAGCGCAAGCTGTCTTTCCATCCCAACATTGTGCGCTTCATTGGAGCCTGCTGCCAGATTCCTCGCCAGCTCATTGCTGAGCCCACGGAGCAGCAGCAGCATCCCCACTTGCAGGTGACTGCCTGCAGTCCTCATTGCAATACTTTATACATGCATGTGTAGGATTGTGGATCTAGGTATATATATATACATATATTGTATCGGCATCCAGGGTCACAAGTAGTGCTGTCCTTGCTTTGCCGTATACCTCACATGAGGTTGACTTCCAGCTTGTTTTCAATTTTCATCCTAAAACAGAGGGGGGGATATAGCGACCATCTTTCCCATGCAACTTTGAGAACACAAGCTGCATCAAAACATGTGTCTGATTCCCCATCTGGCACAAAGTTCCTGCTTCCAGGACAGAAATGGTCAAATGCAAAAGTGTTGGTGTGCAGGCCATAGAGACAGACATGTGTGGGGTGACGCTGGCCATTGTGATGGAGCTGTGCCGCCTGGGCAGCTTCTACAAGCTCATAGAGCAGGCGCGCCGCGTGGCCCACCTGCCCCTGGAAGTGCGCACCGGCGCCCGATGCCCCTCCACCCCTGAAATGGCCAAGGCCAAGGTGACACTGCTTTCCCTTAGTCTCTTTCCCAGTTCTCCCCTTAATTTCTTTGGCCAAGGCCAAGGCAACACGGCATGCTCTTAGTCTCTGCCAATTCTCCTCTTGATTTTGTGGGCCAAGGCCAAGGCAACACTGCTTGTCCTCAGTTTCTTTCTCACTTCTCCCCTTGTCTTTACACTTTCTTGGAGTTGAACAACAACTGGGTCGCAAACTTAGACTCTTGAGCAAGCTTGTTTGAAGTGTACCTCCTGCTGATGTGTCTCATCTGGAGAGGGCTTGCACATAAATCTGCACTCGTTCATCAAGAAGACGTTGATTCCTATTGCATCTGCACTGTTTGCTCATTCATCCATTCATGCATCCAGTAGTTGTTGGTCTTTCGCATCTGCACTCATTGACACAATCATTCTACACTCATGTGTGCACCAAGCACAGCCTTCCAAGCTGTGTACATGTGTGTGTGCATACAGGCCTCACCAGGGTTCCGGCTGTACAACCAGTGGTCCATCAGGCTGGAGCTGGCGCACCAGGCAGCAGCTGCCGTGGAGTTCATGCACAGCCACAATGTGGTCCACCGAGACCTCACCTCCAACAATCTGCTGGTCGCTGATAAGTGGGAAGCCAAGGTACATGCCAAAAACCCATCTGAACCTGCTCTGTGCATTGCAAAGTGGCTATGGCTGTGTGATACCGCTTTAGTGCATACATGAGATGTGGGATGTTACAGAGTGCCCCTTTATGAGCTGGCATATCTAGCTCTTCATGAGCTGGGAAGCAATCGTTATCATTATTGCTATTCTTTGCCGTCTTATTAGCGTTAGTCATCACTGTCAGCTGTATGCCTTGTAAAATGGGTAATTGCCTGCGACCACAAGCAAAGCTTGTGTTCTGCAAGATCTCCACTACCATCTCATCTTTTACATATTTTCTTCATGCCACATGCATTTGCTGTACAGGTGTGTGACTTCAACCTGGCCAGAGCACTGAAGACAGACACAGTGGAGCCCAGTGCTACACTCAACTCCCCAGCTTGGAGTGCGCCTGAGAGGCTGCAGGGCAAGCGCTATGGCAAATCAGCGGATGTCTTCTCCTTTGGAGTCATCCTGTGGGAGCTCATCACCCTGGGTAAGCTCTTCACTCATCATGCATTTCCAAGGTGTGTTTTCAAGCCAAGATGTCTTGATGAGTCAAACCATGATTGATAGCACCCATGACATCACCTTCGGTGATGTATAAGGTTGTAACTTTTGTTTCCGCTATTTGTGTTTTCTTGGTAGCTGGATCTATGCCTCAGACTGTAAGTGCTGAAAGCAAGGTTGATGACACTTCCTGTCCGGCTTTCTTACTGCCCAGCAGTGGCGGCTACTGTGTTTTGGTCCAGGTCCTCCTTGTGTAAGCTTAATGTGCCAAAGTATGACCAAGATGACGCTTCCAGCAGCCAAAATCTTGCACTGAAAGGCAATCTACATCTGGCAATGGGGCAATGTGTGTTCAAGCATCTGCAGTGGGGATAGCATCAGCTCATCTCTATCTGCAAATGTTGCCTAACTTTGGTGTTGGGTTGCTCAATTTTGGTGCCTCACATGGTTGGGAAACTAAAGGTTGAGGATAGACGTGCAGGCGTTCCTTGGCGTGACATGGCAGAGGACGGTTCGGTGGATGAAGGGCGTGACAACTTCTACTATGTGCTCAACAATGTCATCACAGGCAACCACCTACCATGCCCCTTGACGGTGGAGCCTATCCTACCCGAGCTGCCTCAGGTAAACCTGTGAGTCAAGCTGTTGCAGGCATGTGCACCCTAAGAGCGTTGTAGCCAACACCTGATGATGTCAGTCTTCTGAACATCAGAGCTTGTCACAGTCTGTTGCTGATGCAGCCTGCCTAGCATCGCCCTGTAGCTGCATCTATTGTCAGGTCATTCTGCTCAATGTCTTGTGCTTGCCATGTCTCAATCTTGATGTGACTAATAGCTTCAGTGCTTGACTGCAACCTTGTCACATAAGTGTGTGCCTCATCGTGCTGACTGTGAAGTGTGTGGGCATGCAGTTGGTCAAGGTCATGGAGGACTGCTGGCATACTGAACCAGACAAGCGGCCTACTATGGCGCAAGTAGCGCACAGCATGCACAGCATTGCACAGGCAGTAAAAAGGCGTGCCAGAACAGAGCACCAAAGTCGAGCTACTCATACCAGTCCCCATGTTTAACTTGGGTTTTGAGAGTTTGTTGCGTCCATGCACATCCCGGTGGGGGATTCGTTTTGTTGCATGTTGAGTTGTGAGACTATCAGGTTTGGGTGTGTAGAGTACGGCATTCTTACCAAAAGTTCCTTCATTTATTGCCATTATGACACTAATTGAGGTTTTTGGCGACCTGTGTGTCATAGCTTAGTAGTTTCTAGTCAACGGTTTCTCTCAAGGTCAGCGTGTCAGCTTTTTGGGTCCCAGATTTGTCACTATAGTGACCCAATTCACACTGCAGGCTCATGATCTAAGTACTGACACACTGATTTGGTTTACAACTTGAAGTATAGTGTATTACATGTTTGCCGATTTGCAAAACAAGGTCATGAGTATAGAAACATGAGGTTGTCAGCTGATATGCACCCAACACATTCAGAGGCTTATGTAGTAGAAATTGTGTTGTAAACTTCACATACTACAACAAAATCATGAGCTTATGGCATTGCAGCATCAAGTAGACCAATGAAATCAACACAGCACACAACTATAATACAAAAGTCCCATCCGCATGGCAGATCGTCAAGCCAGGTGCTACTGTTTGCGTAAATTATTCAGACGTGCTTGGAGGTCATCATCAATGCCATCTCCACCCCCTGCTGCAGAAGTTCCTATTGCCTCTGGTTCAGCAGCAACCGCCTGAGCTGCAGCTTGCTTCTGTCCAGGAGCTTTTACCAGCTCAGAGTCCAAGTTGACACCAATTTCATCCAAGACTTGACTGACTAGCTCATTTGACTCGTCTTCTTCATCTTCACCCTGAAAAGACAGCTCAGTTAAAGAAACTGTGCACAACTGCTAAGACAATGCAGGGAAGTACTGAAGGCTGTAGGCTCTTATCAAAGTCCTAGCTGATCCATTCAGCTTTGTGCATGCATTCTGCAGTCAGTTGGGCAGATTGATGAGCCCAGCTCAAGGACTGTGTATTGTAGCTCACGCAGATTCAGATCATGCAGACTTTGACCCACATCTGATGAAACAACTCCTAACGCATCAGCAAAGTGTAACAGCCAGCAAAACCAAACGGTGCTGTATGCTTGCTTGAAGCCGTGCATACTTGTCAGTGTAAGCGCCAATGCTGAGTTGCTAGTGCTGTGCATGAGACATGGTGCAGTGAAGACATGACTTGCCTCAAAGGCATCATCTACGGCGTCTCCCATCATCTCACTGGTCATCTCCATGCGCTCATTCTGGCGGTCGAACTCTCGCATGATGTTTGACAAGGCTGGCAGGTTCATTTGCTTGTTCATTGCCCCCATTGCCTGCACACCAGCAATGTGCACTTGTCACAACTGAGCGCAGACAAAACACAAAGGAGCTCAGCTGCATGTGAATGAGCAGTGCCTCAGCAACGTGTAACAATGTAGGGCTGCTGTTCAGCAATCTCGGTTGGTTTCAAGAAGACAAAGTTGCACAGCGGTCTCTGGAATGAAGATGACTGTGTGCTAATCAGCTGGCTTGAAGAGTAAGCTGTCAGCAGACTTGCGACATGCATGTGGATTAGCATAATAATAATAATAATAACAACGCTTTCCAGCTCATGATGAGCTAGGTATGTGCGGGACAAGTCTTGTCTTTCCAAAGCAGTCTGTCTTGCGCATCTCTATACGGTCTACTAATCCGACGGGTTTGACAATCTTGCAAAGCAACATCATTGAAACTAGACCTAGGGCGACCAGGTGGGCGGAGCCCCTTAACTTGACCAAACAATAGCTTCTTAGGCAATCTATCATTA
>JAABUP010006483.1_pt1 | contig 16599 bp, 11 predicted proteins | sample 5559201 | NCBI WGS metagenome assembly JAABUP01 (sample SAMN10711887, study PRJNA513373) | rock metagenome | isolation source: Antarctica rocks | place: Antarctica
CCGCCATGTTCGATTTGGATGATCGGGTCAATAGAGCGAATTCAATCGAAGTAGATGGATCATACTATCAAGCAATATCGAGCGACGATGCCAGCACGCTTCTTCCGAACACCTCTTATCATAGCAGCAGCACCTTAAGCACAATCGACCCATTGTCCGAGATCTTAGCACACAGGGAAGACTCCTCTTCGAACGCCTCCGAGTATGACTGCGCTACCGTTGTCATGAACATGCTTCAACATCTCAATGCCGTTTGCGCCGCAATACTCGATATACACGGCATCGTTCTTCGCGACTTCACTAGATCTACAATTCACTATTCCCCTACCGACAAGCCTACACACACCACCGCGTCTTTAGTCAACGACGTGATAAACGCTGACAGGATAGAGTTCTGCACAGCATCTCTTCAGGACGGATCTAACGAGAAGGCGACGATGATGCGGGTGCTAGAGGAATTACCCAAAGTCGCGAATCTGGTGATGCAGTTTACCAAGAGATACAGTCAGAACGTCGAGGAATCTCCGGCAGAATTTCTTCCCGCATTGGCAGACTCAAGTCCACCACCAATGATGCCACCGACTGGCTCGCCCAGGTCTGAATCTTGTTGCGGTCAAGGTGGGAATCTTTGACGTTCTTGCAAACGGCCCGTTGTCATTTATTCGAGCATTTGCCAAAAACCTGCATTTGCTAAAAACCTGCATTTGTTGACAAGACTTCAAAACATTGCGTGACATGAATACTTTGTGTAACAACTGCAATTATAGAAACATCATGAATATGACTTATCAAGTGTAAGTTGCATACAAAGAACCTATGTTAAAGAGTCTCATGCTGTGATGAACAGGTCTGCAGGTTACAGAGCTACAGTACATCGGCGGTTTGGGAACCGGCTCGGGAATAGTGGTTTGGCCTAGCGTGCCTAGCTGGCCCTGGGAGCCCCGGTCAAAATTCTCCCGCACCCTTCGCAACACACCAAAATTGCATTGACTTGTAAAAATCATAACGCTTTCGAATGTTCTCTGAAAATTACAAAATTCACATCTATAATTGAACAACTTCTTGATCGCATCATAAACTAGTTTTTGTCGAAAACAAAAATCCGTAGCGTTTGCTGTTGCGCAGGAAATCTATCGACTTTCGAGTTTTTAATGTTCGCTTACTAAGGGGTGCGGGAGAATTTTGAGAGGGGCCTCGCCTGGTACCCACACCATAATCACTAGCCCCTTTCCAATAGCCCCAGCTTGCAACGTTTTTTAATCCTTGATTATACCTGCGATTTTCCAGGTACTTAGTGCTTATCAAACCTGCTCGTCCACTCGCGTCTAGAGCTGCCATCTTTCCGTGACCAATTAGCGGAGACCGGTCGTGCAATGACCTCGGAATTCGTAGTGTCATTCTCGCCGTCCAAAGGCACGAAATCGATTGTCTTGACTTTAACGCCATCAAAGATCTTCGCACCACTCTTGCCTGCATGCCTAAACATGAGATCATCCGCTTCGGAGCGAACAACGTTCCATGCGTAGCCTTCGGGTCCGCCCGCCGCGACGAAGTCAGTGTCTACTTACGGGTAAGTGACCAATGAGGAATCTTTGAAGGTGAAGGGCCCAACTTACAAACCTCAGGGTTCGCATTGAGTTTGTACGCTGCACCTTTCTGTCAGGGGGGTTTCAGTGTCAGGAATCCTGGATAATTTTGGGCTACGGAAGCTTACCTTCTTGGCGAATCCATAGCTGTCAAATGCGGAATCCAGGTCAATGAAACGTAGGAAGTGGCGCATCGATGGGAGCATACTCTCGCCGACATGGTATCTGGCAATGTCAGGTCATACTCATCCGTCACCTAATATGTGAAAGGCAGGAGCATGACGTTCGTAAAGCAGAGGTAAAACTCCGGGGTATCGTTTCACGGGAACCTCGTCTTCGCCCCAATTGCGTACATGATTATGTGTCCTTCCTCCTCAGACTCGTCTTTTGTGTCTTAATCATCGGAGATCGCTAGGGGCATTCCACAATAATTGACCTCGAGGAACGGAACACCAGTGCTAGGTATGAATAGAGAATGAATAGGATGGGCGAATGACCAACAAACACGAGCAGAAGAACAGCAATCAAAGAAGAGTCACAGTGACCCACCTGGGAAATACATCTGCCTCCAACAGGACAGTACTGATGCCCTCACGTGCCAGCGCTGCAGCTGTATATGAACCCCCTGGGCCACCACCTACCACCAGTACGGTACATTCGTCCGGAATAGACATGTTTCTTCGCTTGGCAACTTAGGACGCCGGGCTGGAGTGCGATATGTTTCAAGGATGACGGGAGCAGACAGGAGTATAACAGACACGACAGGAGTATGACCTCGACGATACAGTCAATATATGCGTCTCTCAAACCTATAGATCGAATCCTCTGACCAAATGTCGACGGCGAATTCCGGACACCGACGTTGCATAAGACTAGAGCCACAAAGATCGAAGATCGTATTACCCGAGGCTCCGCCCCCACAGGTTTGCAGGCGGAATCTGGGGACATGGAACAGGTCGTCAGCACAAGACGCGAGAAGGGTTTGAAAGACGTCGAACACAGTTCCTGCGGTTGATGCTTGTCGATCCGCACCGGACTCCGAGGGGACTGTGACCTCTGTCGCGCTAGGTACCAGGTGCCAGATCAACCTTAACTCCAAATGCATGTTTGAGAGGCATGTAGGCCTCCAACCAATATATGTGCGCTGACTCACCGCCTCATGTTGTGCGCCTGAGGCACTGAAGTAGATCAGCTCGGCCTTCCTTGGTCCTCCGCACACTCGCATGTACATCGGCTTTTGCAATTTGCACCGAAACACCGAGACCACTTCAATATCAACAAACCAGCGTACATAGTACTTTCTGCGAACTTGGGACGTCCAGCGCACTCAACTTTTGCGCTTTAACTCAGATACCTCCAACACGTTCTAAAAACTTCAATCTTCCCTGCGCAACAATGGCCGAATCCAACTCTCAGTTTACTTACACTGACAATGATTCGGAGGAGATTCCACGAGATATAAGAATGAGCGGTGACCAGCAGTCGAAGGAAGTCTCTACCGCCGCGCTTCAAGATGCAGAGAAGGCCGAGAAGCCACCACCCAATCCTTTTCCTGAAGGTGGTGCAAAAGCATGGCTCACGGTTGCTGGGGCTTCTGCTTGTCTCTTCGTATCCTTTGGCTGGGTCAATTGTGCTGGAGTCTTCCAGGATTATTATCAAACAAACCAGCTCAAAGAGTACAGCGCGTCTGCTATCTCTTGGATTCCCGCCCTACAAAGTAGGTGATTCTTATTGTGATGTCGATTTTCCTGACGATGCTAGTTTTCTTCATGCTCTTTGGTGGAGCATTCGTTGGCAAAATCTTTGATGACTATGGGCCCCGCTCCCTTTTATTGGGCGGCACCTTTCTTCATGTCTTCGGCTTGATGATGACCAGCATTTCAAAGAAATACTATCAAATCCTACTCAGCCAAGCCATCTGCTCTGCTATTGGAGCATCTATGGTATTCTATCCCGCATTTACATGTGTAAGTTCCAACGGATTACTCGGTTTACTTGCCGCTCTAATTTTCTAGGTATCGACTTGGTTCTTTGAGAAACGAGGCGCTGCTCTCGGCCTCGTCGTTGCTGGGTCGTCTCTAGGCGGCGTCATTTTCCCCATCATGGTTATTCATTTGATTCCTGAGGTCGGCTTCGGCTGGGCAGTGCGCACATGTGCTTTCCTGATATTGGCACTGCTCATTTTCGCAAATCTAACCGTGCGCTCTCGAATTGCCCCAACGAAGCGTCCACTCAGCCTAATAACTTTCATCCGTCCTCTGAAGGAGCTGAATTTCTCGCTTTTGACCGGGGCCATCTTCTTCTTCTACTGTCAGTCAGGTTTTGCCTAGCTTCCTTACAGCAACTAATTGTCATAGGGGGCATGTTCATACCTTTCACCTTCATCGTCGTGGAAGCACGCTCGCACGGTATGTCTCAGCGTCTTGCTCCTTATCTTGTACCGATTTTGAATGGGGCAAGGTCAGTGCTCTACCCCATTAAGCTAGCACCCAGCGTAGACTAATTTTGCCCAGCATAATTGGACGCACAGTTCCTAATGCTCTTGCCGACAAGGTTGGCCGCTTCAATATGATGATCCTTATGAGCTGTTTCACGACCATTCTCATCCTCGCATTGTGGCTACCAGCAACCGGTAATGCTCCCATTATCGTCTTTGCCGCGCTTTTCGGCATCGGTTCAGGTGCTGGCATTGGCCTCACTCCGGCGCTCTGCGCACAACTTTCGCCCATCACGGAAATCGGCGTTCGCACCGGTACTATCTTCTCAATTTCAGCTTTCGCAGCATTGACCGGCTCACCAATTGGAGGTCAGATCATCGCTGACAGCCATGGCTCGTTCCGAAATGCCATAGTCTTTGGTGGTGTGAGCTGTGCCATTGGCACGGCTCTTTTTATCGTAACGAGGATTAAGCTTGCTGGCGTTAAGATGACGAAGATTTGAGCAGGTTAACCAGAAAGAGCTGTACCAAATCGCAGAGCGCATTCAAGAAAGAAGCTGTAGGCGTTGTGACTGGGTTGGGGCGGTACAATCGCCCGGCGAGGACCTCTACGGTGACTTCGCTGTCGCCATGTCGCTCTCCCTGCAGCTGTCCCTCTCCCTGTACGCTGTGGGATAGGTGTGATTACTTGGTCTGGGCCGCCCCGGTTAGCGGCCCACATATACGTCTGCGACTGTCTTTCAGCATTAGACGTTGTCCCCTGGTTCCCATGCTCTTGCTATTATTTCAATAGCTATAAGTCTCTAAACCAAATACAATGCCAGATATGCTGATAGAACTGATAAAAACTGTTAGAGTAGGTATGTACTAGTATCTACAGTAGTCTAAATAGCTCTATGTATGCGACGATAAGCGAAAAGGGAAACCATGGTATATGATTAGGAAACGCAGTCTAAGGTAGAGTATGCAACAGATAGTCACACAACCATAGGGCTATGCTACTCGACGACATGTTAAGGTATGAGAGATGAGGGAATACGGCTAGACTACATGAGGTGTCAGTTCTTTATTCTCGACGCTGATGCTTTGATTTGACAAATCCCTTACGATCTCTTTTCTCTTCCATAATTAGTCCACACGTACAAGCTACATATACTGTGACTGCTTACCTTAGAGTCTCACATTGCCACCCAACTCTCTAGACTAAGTCTACCTGTTGAGCAGGCCCAGAACGTACCCCTTCGAAACCAGGGGTGTCGTATCTTGCTGCTGAATCTTACGCAAAAGCTCACTGGTGCAGGGGTGAGCATGACTGCGGAAGCGTCTTCTGACTTCGGCAGGTATTGCCAGGCACATCAACGCAAAGAGCCAATGTCAGCTCATACCTTACTCTTGCTAATTTAGCTGACATTCCGTCGGCATACCTATGTGAAGCGCATCTGCAGATCGGATTCCGGGCCATGTGGCCTCAACAAGCCCACGATACCGAGTGCCAGGGAAGTATTGGGCTACATTTAGGCTAAATATAGCAACTTCGTACAAAGCATAGAGCTGTAAGGGACTCCGTAAGCCTGGGTGACAAGATCCTGCGACTAGGGCCAAAATACAGCCATCCTGTCTAGAGCTGTGCGGTTGTAATTGTATAGGGCTATAGGAATTAGCACTGGTAACTATGTACGTATAAGTATATACTAATAGCCACATACTAGAGTAAGTCTGCTAGCAGCTCAACCTGCCACCGTAATCGAGTTGTTGAACACTTTCAAGATGGCTTTGGACCCGATCAAAATCAACCAGTGTATTTGGAAGGACTATCTCTCTACCCAGGAAGCAAGGCTTCCTTGTCTTACTGACGTCGAAGATATTACGAGCAGGGTTATTAGGATAACGGGAGGTAACCCAGGTGCAATGCAACTGCAAGGAACTAATAACTACCTTGTCGGCAATGGTAAATCAAGGATTCTTATCGACACTGGCCAGGTAAGCAGTGTTCCTGTGCAAAAAGGCTCGATTGTTAAATGAACAAGGACAATCGCAATAACAATCTTTGATAGGGAATCCCCATATGGGCTGAAAACTTGACTAAGCTCCTCAGAGGCCGAGACCTAGACATCTCCCACGTCCTCTTGACTCACTGGCACGGTGATCACACTGAGGGCGTTCCAGATCTGATTTCGTATAACCCCGAATTCGCTTCACGTATCTACAAAAACCAGCCCGACCGTGGCCAACAACCAATTGAAGACGGACAATTTTTCCGGACAGAGGGCGCACCGTCAGGGCAGTCTTCACACCCGGCCACGCGGTCGACCACATGTGCTTTGTGTTGGAGGAGGAGAACGCGCTCTTCACAGGCGACAATGTCCTGGGCCACGGCTACAGCGTCTCTGAAGACCTCGGCGCATACACGAACAACTTAGACTACATGGACGACCAACACTGCGCAGTCGGCTACCCAGCTCACGGGATAAAGATCGAAGATCTACCTCGGAAGATCAAGCAATATATTCGGCACAAGAAGACCCGTGAAAGGCAGATATTCTCAGTGCTTGTGAGGACCAAGGCGAAAGTGGTCAATGCTGGCCAGAGCGGCAAAGGTAGCTTGACGACCCGAGAGCTTGTGTACTCCCTTCACGGCGACGTGTCGGATGATATGTTTGAGATGGCACTCGAGCCGTTCACGACCGAAGTGTTGTCGAAGTTGGCCGAGGATCGCAAGGTTGGTTTTGAGCTGGTCAAAGGCAAGAGGCGGTGGTTTCCAAATGAGCGCACATGGAAGCTTGAGTCGCTCAAACATTGATAAAGACGCATAGACTTACTAGTAGACTCGGACATTGTAGTAGACATTGGCGACGTCGATGATTCAAATACAAGTTAGAATATTATCCCATGGATAAAGCCACGTATAATCGATTAAAATACCTTAATTAGCATCTTAATTATTGTATGCGAAACCTGTGCCGTTTTTTTTGAATTTGCCGAGCGCCCCATCAAAATTTCAAAAAGTGCAAAATAAGAACCAGATTTGTAGAATCAACCCCACTACCCCCTCAGTGCTTCATATGTAGTATATTCAATGCTTCATATGTGACCTGTTCAGTGCTTCATATGTGACCTATCCAGTACTTCATATGTGACCCATTCAGTGCCCCATATGTGACCCATCCAGTGCCTCATATGTGACCTACCCAGTGCTTCATATGTGACCTATTCAGTACTTCATATGTGACTCATTCAGTGTCTCATATGCGATCTATTCAGTGCTTCATATGTAGTATTAGCGTATGCAGAAAGCTATGAATTTCTTGACATCGCAATTGTCGCACCTTCCCTCAAATTTACTATTGAATTCAGATATTCTTGACATTCTCAAATCTCAACGCTCTATTGAATAAATCAATAGAAAAATCAAAACAGATAAATTTGAAGCTGTTCAAATCTTTCACAGTGCTGACATTCTTTTAGCTCTTTCGATTCTCAAAGTCATCATATCATCATCACGTCGAAGTCAGAATCTATCTCTGAAGAATTCACTCATTCTCTCAAGCATCTCATCAAGATCGAAGAAATCTTCTGACAAAGTCAAAGCAGACGCTGCTGACAAAGTCAAAGCAGACGTTGCTCGCAAAGTCAAAGCAGATGTCGCTGCTAGAATCATTGTAAAGACTGCTGTCAAAGCAAACACTGCAGACGCTGCTGTCAAAGTCAATTGCTTTCGCAATTTCAAGAGACATATCATTGATAATTTCAAAGCAGCGAAGAAAGCATGCAAAACTTACGTCGCTGAGCTTCAGCAATAAGCGAATGCTGCAAATCATGTCAAAGCTCAGATAAAACAAGAGAAAAGAGCTCAATCTGCAAAGATTGCTCAATTTAATGAAGAAGAGATTCTACGTCATCGTAAAGAGAAAAGAGAAATTAAAAACATCGTCGATGAACTTTCTATTTCAAATATAAAGAGTGCAAAGTTGAAGAATCAAATTGTTGATTCAATGCTCAAGATTTTCATTTATCTTCAAGTCAATAAACAAATTGAATGATCAACTTTCATAGAAACTCAGACTAGTAATTTCTTCAATATATGAAACTTCAAGCAATTGCTGAAGAATGCAATCAGCAAAAAAGATGATCATAACAAGAGATGAAAAATCACTCATTAAATGATCAGCGTTCAAACTTCTCGATCAAAGATCACTTGAAAGCTACAGTTCATTGATGATTTCATCAAAGCAAAGTGAAATAAGATGTTAAAAATCATTGCTTCGAAGATTATCATCAAGTATGATGTAAGAATAGAGCTTCAGATTGAATTCTTAAAGAAAAAGAGTTTTTTAAAGCGATTCTTGAATGTTTTATCATTCGATTCTCTGAAGTTTTCATTGCTCAAAGCAACAAGAATCACTCGCATCAATAAGCTGCTTGATCATGCATGTATATGAGTTGATGATCTCATTCAAGTTGCAGTTGATAATTTTGATCATAAGCTGCTTCATTGCTGACAATACATTGATAAAGCGTGTCAAAACTTCAACGACTGATGTTTCATTGACTTTGCAGACAAGCACTTCAATATAAATCACACTCAACAATCATTCTGAGACAAAGTCATCATTATTGATGATGATGATGTTACTATTAAGAAATCTTCTATCTCTCTTTATCGCTTCTGAATCAACTCACAAGAAGAAATGATTCAGAACTCTTGATAATCATTGATGCATCAGAAAAGATTGAAGATGTGAACAGATAAAGAAGAATCAAAGAACTTTATGAGTAAATTCATGAGATTCAATGAACAACAGTTGAAAATGCGTTTAGTCGAGAGTATGATCAAACAGGTGAAAAGAATGACGTCTCGTCAAAGATCATCTTCATCTTCTCAGTCAATTTCTTCTTCATTTTCTCAGTTGATTTCTTCTTTATCTCAGTTGCAATGACAACAGTTGCAGTGATAACAGTCGTCTGTTAACAGTTCATATTCTGCATATCAATTATTATTATACTCACAGTGATAGCAGTCAGTTTCAATTTCTTCACTTCATTAATGACAAGAAGCTTCTTCTTCATTCTTATTCTTCACTTCATCGTTTCAGTCACAACGCTTCAATCTCATTGAATTATTTGAAGAGAAGAAAACAGTGATTGAACAGTTCTTTTTTAGATCAGCGATGAAACTCATCTGTACACAACGCTGACTATGAATTTACTGTTTAGTTATAGTAAAGTCTAGAGATTATCAAAAGTTTGAATGACATCAAGATGCTGCATGATGATGAAGCGTTGTGCGTTGATCGCGTGCAGAGTTTTCATGATTGCACAGACTTTGATAATCTCAATGCGCATGCTACAAGCAATCTGCATGCAGATGAGAAAGTCAAATAGAACGCAGAACTATGAGAAAAATCGCTTATAAAAATCATTCAATTCAGTATCTTGTCATTGTAATGACAAGAACTGAGATAGAACATTCTTGTGTTTGATTTGTTGAGAGTGATTAGCAGAAAGAACTTGAATCATGAACATTCTTTAAATTTACATGCTAATTACATGTAAATCTTGTTAAGACTGCGTGTCTGTTACTACGACATGAACAACTCACGAGACTCGTTAAGTTTAACATGAGCAAACTCAAGAGTCTCGTTAATATCGTTTAACAGATGTTCAGACACAGACATTCTATATGTAAGCAATACACTGATGAGAAAACTTCGTTAAAAGAAGAGAGATACAAGCAAGTTAATAGAGAATGATTGAACTACGCTGTCTGATTAAAAGTGTAGCATATGAACATTTCTGCAAAATATGTTCAATCTGCATGAGAAAGATCTTTACAGATAACATAAAACAGATGAGTTGCATGTCTTACAAGCGAAGTGAGCGTCTGCGAGACATGATATACAATGACAACGATTGTTGATTTCAAGAATCTCATTTCTTCACTGAGTTCTGACTCTTAAATGTCTTGATAATAAAGTCAATCTCTAGTTAAAGACATTGTCTGTATAGCTTGAAAGAACAGTAGTGCATGTCGATGTGATTAAAGAAGAAATTGACTGCAATATGCATGCATATTGCTGATGAAACATCTGCAACTTATACTTAAGAAGTAAACTGTCAAAATCTAAGCAGTGAGAGATTTTACTCATCTTGAACTGTGAATTTGCTGCAAGAGACTATCTCTCGCTAAGAAAAAAATTAGCATAGAGATCATGTCTTATGTTTATTGCATGCAACATATGCAACATATTTTTGATAGATGCTACTCAACACGCTGAGCAAGATACTGAAGTTCATTATATTTGAACGTCTGTAAAACGTCGTAGAAGCATGCAACTCGATATTAAACATTCAAATAAGAGTTTGCAAACACAGATCAATAAATACGACTTTGCAACTGATTATAAAAAAGATACACATTGTATGAAGTGACACAAGAAGAAAAGTAGTCTCATTGCTGAGTCTGAATGAGAAAAGTGCATTCAACAATGTAGCACATAGCAGACTTTTGCATGATATGAAAAAGAGAAAAGTTCTCAGACTGCTTCTTGAATTTGTGAAGAACTTTCTGAGAAATTGACGCATCACGATCACAATCGATGATTACATGATGATGAAATGCAACGTGAACATTAATATATCACAAGACTTTTTGCTATCATTAATATTATATCTGTTTTACAATGTAAACTTGCTAAAAGCATGTGATAACATCAGATTGAGAACAAGCTTTACAAATTTTATAAACGATGTCAATATTTTAATATACAAGAAATTCATGAAGCGCAATTGCAGAGTTCTTAATGAGATCTATGATAGATGCGAACAGTGATCAAAAATGCACGACATCAAGTTTTCAAAAACAAAGCATGAGCTGATTCACTTTATGAAAATCTTTAAGTGATTCAATATGAACGTTGATGTAAAGTTTGTTACGAGTCTAGTCTTCGTCTATTCTTTCTAGCCTTCGCCTTGATTTCATTCTAATCGAGCCTAGTGAGCATTTGAGCTAGAAGTGATGTCATTGAGACTCTGCATCATATGTGTAAGACGTCAACCCAATCGAGCCTAGCACAGGGCTGAGAAACACACATATAAGAATCGAGTTCTTTCCTGTAGATACTTTTCTTTCTTAGCATTTATCTATTAGTTAAATGACATTCATATGACTCGCTCTATGCTGATCTCTAACATATTCAATGCTTCATATGTAGTATATTCAGTGCTTTATATGTAGTATATACGATCTATTCAGTAAGTCGCATAAGAGACACTAGATAGATCACATATGAAGCATTGAATAAATCACATATGAAGTATTGAATATACTACATATGAAGCTCTGAATATACTAAATATAAAGCACTGAATAGATCACGTATGAAGTATTGAATATACTACATATGAAGAACTGAATAGATTGTATATGAAGCATCAAATATACTACATATAAAGCATTGAATAGATTGCATATGAAGAACTGAGTAGATCACATATGAAGCATTGAATATATTATATATGAAGATCATATATGAAGCACTGAATAGATCACAGATGAAGCATCAAATATACTATATATGAAGCATTGAATAGATTACATATGAAGCATTGAATATATTAACATATGCAGAAAGTTATGAATTTCTTGACATTGCAATTGTTGCACTTCTCTTCAAATTTACTATTGAATTCAGACATTCTTGACATTCTCAAATCTCAACACTCTATTGAATAAATCAATAGAAAAATCAAATCAATAAATTTGAAGCTGTTCAAATCTTTCACAGCTGACATTCTTTTAACTATGACAGATTAACTGACTTCGACTCTTCGCTTGAAGATATTACGTCTTTTGCTTTTACATTGAATTTTCTTCGTCATTATTGAAGAGATTCACTGTCATCGTAACATCATTTATACTATGCAAGAGAATCTCTTCATGTATGATTCTTTCTTTAAATCTCAGTTTCGTTCAAAGAGTGTCTCTCAAAAGATTTTTTCAGCAGCTGAAGATGCTTTAATTACATATCTGAAGCAACAGTCATGAATCATGCAGAAAGAAATGATATGATTTTTATGAAAAGAGTGAGAATTAAATGTGCATCAGTTCACGATATCGAGAATTCTGAAGAGAAGACGCTGAAGCAATAAAAAGAAACAGCATGTGAGCATCAGACAGAACGATGAGCTTCATTTAAACTGAGTTGTCGATCTGTTGCAGCTGATGATTGAACAGCTTGTCTTTGTTAGAATCATGCCTAGAGCAAGTCATAGAGATACAGGTAAACGAAGAGTAAATCAGATAAACGAGAATTCAAAGCTAAAGAGCGAGATCTATCGAGGTGCAAAGACTATATGTACAGAAGAAAGAGAAGCGTTAGACTCGATAGAACCTAGGCTCGCTTCGAGAACGCACGTTTCAGTAGAAGACTGAGCACGCTCGTAACATTACTTTCTTCTCTCAGTCAAGCAATGATTCATTACTTCAATCAGTTCTTTCTTTCTTGGTCGTTTTATTATCGTTCTATTCGAGCGTTTCAAGCTCATTTCATCGAGCGTTTCAAGCTCATTTCATCAAACGTTTCAAGTCTATTTCTTCTTGACATAGAGTGTTTCAAGCTTATTTCATCAGGCGTTTCAAGCCTATTTCTTCTTGTCGAATGTCATTGAAGCAGACTCACTTCTGATTCGTGTCTACTACATAGTAGAGCTTGTTTTGTTCGTTGACTGACTCAATCAAGAGATCAATCATTGTCTTTCGATTCATGTCTGCAACGCGTCGCAGAGCTTGTTCTGTTCGTGTCATTGAAGCAGACTCACTGTCGAATTCTGGTGTCATTGTAGCAGACTCACTTTGAGTGTCGTTCAAGCAGACTCACTATCGAGTGACGAGCTCAGTCGATGAGATCAATCGTTGTCTTCTGATTCGTGCCTGCTACATGCATGTAGCAGAGCTTGTTTCGTTCGTGCCTACTACACGCATGTAGTAGAGCTTGTTTCGTTCGTGTCTATCGCATTCGATAGAGCTTGTTCTGTTCAATGACGAGCTCAGTCAAGAGATCAACTATAGACTTTGTCATTGTAGCAGACTCACTTCGAGTGACGAGCTCGACGACGAGATCAATCGTTATCTGTCTTTGTAGCAGGCTTACTATTCTTGTCATTCAAGCAGACTCTTTCTATTCAGCTTCAAATATTCAACGATGAACGAGTTTCAGCTCATATCTTCATGTTTTCAGGCATATAGTATATGTTCTATTCTCTCGAGGCATATAGTATATGCTACTCTGTCTGCAGTACATATCATCTTTGCTGTTGTCGTCAATGTCGTGAATAGAGATAAATCATAGAAGATACGAATAAGAGATTCGTTGCTGAATCGAGTAAATTGTCATTGAAGCAGACTCACTATTGATTCGTGCCTACTACACGCATGTAGTAGAGCTTGTTTCGTTCATGTCTTTGTAGCAGACTCACTTCGAATGTCGTTCAAGCAGGCTAACTATCGAGTGATCAACTCAGTAAAGAGATCAATTGTTGTCTTCTGATTCGTGTCTGCAACGCGTCGCAGAGCTTGTTCTGTTCATGCCTATCGCGTTCGATAGAGCTTGTGCTGTTCATGTCTATCGCGTTCGACAGAGCTTGTTCTATTTGATGACTGACTCAATAAAGAGATCATTCAGAATCATTCTTTGCTTTCGATCGTAGAGCTGCAAAACTCGACTAAACGAGAAAGCGAATCACTGTCGTGTGATATGTACGAAGCTTTGAATAATGTTAGAATCATGTCTAGAGCAAGTCATAGAAATACAGATAAACGAAGAGTAAACCAGGTAAACGAGAATTCAAAGCTAAAGAGCGAGATCTATCGAGGTGCGAAGACTATATGTACAGAAGAAAGGAAAGCGCTAGGCTCGATAGAACCTAGGCTCGCTTCGAGAACGCGCGTTTCAGTAGAAGGCTGAGCACGCTCGTAACAGTCTTCGTTGACAAGATTCTCTTCAATGAGACTACAAGATGATGTCATTAAGTCTATACATCAATTGATGAATCAGCTTGCTATCAAGTCTTTAGAAAGAAAGAACATTGCTGAAGTGTTCTTTCAATTTACATGAAGATTGATTCAACAACAAGATTTTCTTTCAATGATTAGCAGATGAATTGTTATCTCTATGCAGTTTCTTTTCGATCTCGAAGAGTGTCATCATCATGAATAATGTTAACATACATTGTAATGCTCATATTAAGAAACTCATTATTTCACATGAGTGTAAGATATGATATTTGTCATCATACTCTTTGAACTTCAACTTCATTGAACTCAGTTTCAATGTGCTGAAGATCTGAATCAAAAGACATTTCAAGAAAATATGATTTCATTTCAAAGATACTTTTGATGAGTTTCTGCACTATGCAGTAACTAGAAGTCGCTGTGATTGATTTTCAAGACAGCATTTCAAGCATAACATTAATGATTATATATTTGAGATGAATATTAAAGTGTCAGAAACTGAGCTAGACTAAAGATACTATCAATTTAAAAGACTGATATTATTATTACTTTGATAGAATCTAGATACAAGACAATACATCAGATAATGTACAAGACGAAAGATAAAAAGTGAAAGAAAAGAACAAAAGTTCAACTTCTATATACATGAATTGAGCAGAATCAAGACTAAACAGTAGTTTTATTGATTTAAGATTGCAGAAGTTCATGCACACAACTGAAATGATCAAAACAGAATTGCTGAGACTAAATTAAGATGATGATGACTAGATTGATGACTTGATTCATTGAACTGCAAAATAGATTCAATGAATTGAGATTATTTAAAATATCATAATTTATGTTTTAAATCAAGTTGATAATCTGACATTATGACAGTAGTTTCTCTCTTCAAGACTGAGCTTTTGCAAGATGATAAGAAGAAACAAGATGAGATGAAGAAAAATTGAAGACGAAGACTGAAACGAGATGAGAATGAATATGAATGCATTTTAATGTGATGAAGCACAAATGAGACTAGAATAGATTTGAGTCACATCTGAGTCAAATCTGAGTAAGATGTCTGAAGAATGAGACGAGATGAGATGCATTTTAACGTGATGATGCATGAGAATTGAAACACATCTGAGTCACATTTGAGTCAGATTTAAACAAGATGTCTGAGTCAAATCTAAACAAGATCTGAATCAGATCTGAGCAAGAAAGAGACAAAACACAATTTAATATGATGATGCACAGATGAAACTAAAATACATTTGAATCACATTTAAGTCAGATTTAAACAAAATGTTTGAGTCAGATTTAGACAAGATCTGAGTCAGATTGAAACTGAATTGAAACAATAAAGATTGAATTTAAAGTTCTTAACATTGATATTGAAATATCACACATGACAGTACATGTGATTCTTCAATGACAGAGTTGACGAGATGATATTCATCAAGCGCTTGCTCACAATTATTCAGAAGATGAAAAGACTTTCAAGTAAAGAAGTGATTTTCTCAATCGATGTAATACTTGAGCAGAAATGAGTTATAATGTTTATCACGCTTGAAGTTTAGTATGCTGTTTACATATCAGAATCTTTTGTCATTCTTGACAATAATGAGTTCTTAAGATTTCTGATGTTGACTTGAAAGAAAATCACTTGTGATATGATTCAAAAGAATGACATGAAAGATTGAATGAATTTTCATGAATGTTGAAAGATTTAACTCAATGATCAGAGAATTGTTCTTGAAGACACACTTGATCTTGAAGAAATAAATGTTATGATCATTTAACTTGACAACAAAGCGAGCGATGCTGAGATTGTAAGCATTCAATCAGACTTTATCTTCGACGAAGTATTTAAAACAAAAACAATGAGAGAAATTAACATTGAATTCGTAGATGATCTGAGTTATAAACATCTCATCATGTAGATGCTCAGTTAATTTCTTCATTTTCTTGATGAACTCTTCAACATTGATTAACTTGTTTTAAGCTTGAAACATAAGATTCTCAAGCAGAGATTTAAAAGACTTGAAGTCTAAACGTGAGTTTTGATTCAAATTGATCAAGAAGAATGATGCTAAAGTGATTAATGATGATGCATTATTGACGATGAATTCGACTTTAGAAAGTCACTTAACTCAATCATTCTGCATGTAGTTGACGAAGACTTGAAGATAATGCTTCATGATAGCATTGACTTTCTCGATTTGATCATCGATCTCAAAGTGATACATTGTTGATAACTTAATATTTATCTTCAACATTTTACACATATCCTTTCAGACATCGAAGATGAATTGTGTGTCTCGATCAGACATGAAGAACTCAAGTAAATCATGATGTTTTCAAACATGAGCATAGAAGTAGTTGATAACTTCTTCAACTTTCATAGAAGTGATGAGAACTAAATGTTTCATTTTGATAAAATGATCAACAAAGATTAAAACATATTTATATATGATATTCATGAAGATACTGAGCGATAAAGAATCTACATAGTTCATGAAAATATCACATCAACGATGTTCAAGAACTGAAAGAGAACACAATCATTCTTGAGTTCATTGTTTAAA
>JAABUP010006484.1_pt1 | contig 16598 bp, 16 predicted proteins | sample 5559201 | NCBI WGS metagenome assembly JAABUP01 (sample SAMN10711887, study PRJNA513373) | rock metagenome | isolation source: Antarctica rocks | place: Antarctica
GCTGGTGATGCTGATCAATACCTTCTGCCGTGTCTTCTTGCCCTGCATACACCTGCATAGCATGCAAAATTTGAATTTTGTGATCGCTCGGCACGCTTTGACTGTCACTGGAAAGTTGTACCTCAAAGCTATCTCCTCCTAGAGCATCTGCGCCGACTAACAATCGGCACAGTTCTTAGAGGCGCACTTCATTTTGATCCAGCAAAGATGCCAGACAGCAGGTTGGTGTACACGCTGTCTGGCGATGCAACAGCGGGACAAGGGGATTTAACCCCAGCTTCGCGGCATCTCAAGATTATGCCAGCAGTTTTGAGGTGCTGTTCGCGAGCGCAGGCCTTAATGTCTGAGGCCGATAGGCCGACGCCGTACGTCTTGAACAGGCACCTCAAAACCCTAGCTGGCATAATTTTCGATTCACCAGCGAAGCAGGGGTTAAACCTCTTCTTGCATTCCAGAATTGGTACCTGCGGCTGCTTTGTGACTCATCTTTTGCGTCTCCTAACTCAGGTTGAGCTACATCTGCTGAGAGTCGCTTAAAAGTTACGTTGAGTATTTCCTTTAGTGCTGCCTGCACGTCACCCGCAAGTATCCCGTGAGGGATGACACCGAAGTGACACTCAAACGCAATCCGAAGACAGACGGACTGCGAAGAGATGGCTGCCATGTATAATGATTACAGTACCAAGCTAACTGCGGCTCAATACATACTTGGCTGCATATCTATTGCTTCGTCACAGGAGGGTCACAGTCCACTGCTAGGATGCAGCATGTCAGGGCATGTCAGTGGCCACCCTGTCACGCTTTTGCAAAGCATTTGGCCCTGATTTGCCGCAAAATTGAGCAACATATCAAGATATGTTGTGCAGGCCTGGCAGAGCTTGCAAACACCCCTGCAACAATAAACTTCTGGTAATTTTCTGACCCATCCTCTCCCAAGAGAGTGCACTGCTCACATGTTGTGTCTGCATGCAGCCTTTGTGTAAGAAAGGAAAGCCTGTGTATACATCAGACAGACAGAGAGAAGCCCTTTACATCCTTTGCCCAGCCTCAAGCCTGATGGATGTGCCAGGGTCTGTAAACCCTGACAAACTGATAAATGTGCCAATCAAATATGCAGATAATGGTGCTAACTTGCCCCTAAACAGTCAAGGCACAAAAGGCATAGCAGAGCAGCTGTCTATGCTATACATAGCTTTTGAACAAGCAGGACAAGACAAGCAACAAACAAACGGCCGTTTACTGTGGGATAGTCAACTGGCAATGCAAGGCTAATGCACCAAGGTTCGGCCCCCCAAAGGGCTTGGCAGTTAAAAACCAACAAAGGCAAAAGAAAAATGTCCATGCGGATTGTTCTCTGGTACTGACTAGATTTTTGTTGGCTACAGAAGACCCTAGGAAACAACCAGTTCCACATGTACCAACATGGCAGGTTCTTGCTCTTGCATGAGTGCCACTCTCACTTGATGATGTACATCATTATCCATCTGCGCATTCTTATTGAGCTGAACATTATAAACATTATTGAAAAATGATCACAAAACTGCAGTCATAGCCAGGACGTTCTCAGGCAAATAGCTGCTGTTTCAGCTCAAGCAGAAAGCCAAGCCACATCCTCCCAAAACAAGACCAATAGCAAGCTGAGCCGAACAGCACAGATGCGTACACAACAACTGCGATATAGGCCAAGCCCTGAGCAAAGTCTACTCACAGACGCAAAAGCAACAGCATGTCACTCAGTTGCAAGCTGCATAGGGCACAAGTGTTGTCACAGGCCTGTGCATCAATGCTACCTGGGCATCCCGGTGTGATACTTGGCTTCTCATTAAATTGACTCCAAAAGGCGTAGTCTTTTCTTTTCTTTCCATAATGCTACCCTCCTGTCTTTTGTCGTTTTCGAGCCAGAAACTTCTCCCTGGCCGCCGCAATTCTATCTTCTTTGCTTGCTTGTGCAACAGCCTCAGCAGCAGCAGCAGCTTTTGCTTCTGCCTCTGCATCAGGCATTTTGGCAGCTCCCTCGGCAGCAGTCTGCGAAGGGTCCCTACCTTCTGTTGCAGCTGCTGCAGAAGCTTCTGGAGCAGCTGCTGAGGCTTCTGGTGCAGCTGCTGGTGTGACAGCTGGTTTGGCGTGCCTACAGGTGCATGCAGCAGAGACTTGCAGCAGCACATGGGATGACGAATTTTGCAAACAACAGAGGCTAGAACGTGCTGAAGCTGCGCATCGGTGTGTGCAAGGTTGAAGGCAATGCGTGCGTTGCAGCAGTACAATCGTACCCAGGTGTTGGTATGTACATCATGCGTCAATAACACATCGAGAGCACTGGGTCAGTCTTGACATGTAATAGATCACATCTGCACGCACGCACGTATGCACACGCACACACAAACACGTACATGGCCTGATGGGCACATGTATATGTCAAAGGCTGGTCAGGTCTTCTTGCCTTTTTAGCCTCAAAGTACAGGACTCACCTTTGTCTTGCTACAATAGCAGCATCCCACTCAGCAGCTGCTGCTGCAGCTGCTGAGGCAACAGATTCTGCCTGACCGTTTCTGCCAGGTTCTCTGTCAGCTGCTGCTGTAGCTGCTGCATCATCATGCTGAGCTGTATCTGCTAGTTGAGCTGCCTCAACTGAGGGTGCTCGCTTGTTGCTTTCTTGCTCAGGCTTCTTGAGACCAGTGCGCACATCATTTGTCTTTAAAATGTTCCTGCAGACGCCCAGAAACATAAAAAAAGGAAAAACAAAACAGCAAAAGAATGTCAAAAAGTATCAGAAACACATGGTGGTACATGGTAAGTGCAGCACACAAAGCATGACTTGCGATGCACGACCTGAATACAGAAACGCGAGAAAAGTGCTTATGCAAGGTACTCATCATGTTCCTCACCAGCTTCAAGCGCGCATTTACACCACCCCATCATTATGGACTGACCTGAGAGCACAAAAGCAAAGGCAACCTGCTGTGCTGAGCCTGTCAAAGCTGCAAACCACAGTTTGGTACGCAAAGCATTTATAACAGCTCCATGCAACTATGCTCTGGTCTGGTTGGTAGACTGTACCTGTAAAAATCGCCCATGTGACCCTTCTTAACAACATCATTCTTCTGCTCCTGAGCCTCTCGCAGCTTCTCCTCAGCTAGCCACTGTTTCTCTTCTTCCAGCTTGCGCTTGTAGGCAGCAGTCACGAACTTCTCCTTATCGCCGAAGAAATGATCCTCTGCAGATCGCTCCTTTGCCAATCTGCAGAATGATAATCATAATAATGATATTTACGCTTTCCAGCTCATGATGAGCTAGGTACGTGCAGGACACGTCTTGTCTTCCCAGAGCATACATCTCAGCCCATGAGCTGTTTTGGACATGGTCTGGTACTGTGGAAGACAACAGTGCTCTGGCTGGTGATTTTGAACTGTGACTCTCTCTGCTGGCATGAATGTGCTGCAGACATGAATTGCCAGAACAGCACAACAGAAGCTGATGTGCAGTCATACAGTCCACTCATCCCATTGCAAAATGTTCTTGTACAACACATGTGGCCACCCTTGCCTTGTTCAGTGTGACACACAAGGTGCTCAGCCCTGAATGACTGGAACAAACACATGAACACATTGCAGTGGGTGCCATGGTCGTTTGGCTGATGGTGTCTGGTTGGCAGTGCAGCCATCTTGAGTTGTCAGGACTGCAACTGCAACACAAGGCGACAAAGCAAAAGTGCACAGACATGATGTGAGTGGTTTTACCAATGCAGCCATACCTGCGCTCATACACGACGTTCTGTTCTCTTTCACGCTGCACTGCTTTGTCTTTTAGAGCTTCTATGTAGCGCGACTTGCGCTCGATCTTTTCTTGCATGGCTGGCCGAACTTTCTGCTCTTGCATGGCATCAAAATGACTATCATAGTCAAATATTGAGGGGTCCTCCTCCAATGCTTTTGCATGCATGTTAGCAACCTGAACGACAGGTGCATGATCAGGACGCTTACCAGCTGCCAGCTGAGAAGTTTGCACACTTTTCAGAGCATACTTGATTTGGAGAGAGCAGACGAAAGCAGCGTTCACAGCACCTTGACGTCAGTACTGATCTTTGCCTGCTGCCGAGCAATCTGCTTGCCAATCGTGTCCTCATCGTCTGAGCCTTCCTGGAATGCAGATATAGCTGCTTGCGGTTTCTTGACCTGCTTGGTGGCAGGTTTGGCAGGCAGCTGCAGGCCATACTTCACGCCTTTATTGCCGAGCAGCATGGCAGCGGAAGTGTCCACAACAGTCTAGCGAAGCTTCTGCGCAGGTCTAGCGCTTCACCCGCTGTATCACAGGCGGGTTGTTGGAGCCAACCTTGACCGCTACGCCCATACAGCGTTTGGTCGCTGTTTTGCGAATGGTGTCGGAGCATAAGCAGAGCATTGCAATTTATGTTTTTTATTTCTGGTTTTATTCAAAGCAGGACAGACAACCTCCTGTGTAAGTAATGAGTCTAGAAGGTCATATCATATAAGCTCAGGACGTTCAGAATCAGACTCAATGATTGCTGTTTGCTTAGCTGTTGCAGCGCAAGTGGCAAGCAGCGTGAGCTGGATGGCAGCGTGCGTTCTTCAGGAACAATGACAATGCATCATATGACAAGCGTCTTTGAAGATGATCTGACTGGGGCATGAAGGTAAGCAGCGGGGTGTTCTTTGCAGAGCCAAGGTGCATGCATGCAGTATTCGGTTGATTGATCAACGAGTATGAGTCATACAAGCGCTGACAAAGTGACTTTGTCTGCCAAGGCCCAAGGATCCCAAGGAAAAGAGTGTGACCTGACTCAGAGCATTTAACACTGTGCTGAGAAAATACTAGCTGAGCTAAGGCTCAAGGAGCCCGGAGGAGTGCGACCTGAGCATCTGCAGTACTATAGTATAATATCAAGGCCTAGCTAGGAGGCCTATAGAGGAGACTCCTCTCAGTGTAACTTGAGCATCTGACCATTTGGACAAGGAACTAGGCCAACAGCAAAAGGCCGAAGGAGCAAGACATGCATTTGAAAAGTAATGTAGAAAATTTCGCGGGAACGTTCACAAATTGGCGAGTATGGGACAGACATAAACCCATGGTTTGACCTAACTTTTCAACTGTGCTGGAGCTGCTGGAGCATTTTCCGACACAACTAGTTCTTAGCAGACAGGTCAGAAAGGATCGCCTACCGCGGACAATGTATTTCGTGCAGAACACCAACTGTTGAAGCTTTCCGCAAGAGCTACTGATGCGTCGGCGTCTTCGGACGTGACATTTGCGCGATATTGACCTTGCACACCCGTCGATCCGTAACTGCCTTCAACTCGCGCGACAAAGTATAACAGTCACACCTAGGCTGCTTTACGTGTTTGAGTATGGGCAAGGCGCGCAAAGTGAGTATCGGTGGTGGATCGATATGTGGCCACATCAGCGACTTGACATGCGCACGTCGCGACTGCTTCTTGCTTGCTCTCCGACTCACTGCTTGGAAATGCTGGGAAGCGACCTTTGACCCGCAGTATTCTTATATCTCGATCTGCCCTCCACGCTGCACAGGTGGCCTATTTCTATGACCCAGAGATTGGAAATTACCACTACAGCAACCAGCATCCAATGAAGCCACATCGCATCAAGATGACACACGCTCTCATACTACATTATGGCTTGTACAATGATCTTGAGGTATTGTCACAACCCTGCTGACAAGACTGGGCCATGCTGCAGTGTATGCAACCTTTACTTGTGCAAATGCTATTGAGACTTTGTAGCACACACAGATGCATTGCTCTGCATGCATACACTGAGACTTGCATGCATAACATTTGAGGTAGACACACACATGGCTGTTCATACAGTGTTTCAGGCCAATACCAGCTGAGAAGAAGGACCTCCTGAAGTTCCACAGCAGTGACTACTTAAACTTTCTGCAGACAGTGACCACAGAAAATCAGGTAACAATCCATCCCAATCTAACTGTCATGCACATCTCTACACCCTGCAACACGGTCTTAGGCATCAGCGCATGCCAGCATTCATTTCAGCTTTTACCCACATTCAAGCACCATATGCACGTCAACACCCATACCCTGGCAGCATGTGTAGCGCATGCCAGCATTAGTTTCAGCTTTTGCCCACATTCAAGCACCACATGTACGACAACAACCCATAACCTGGCAGCATGTTTAGCGCATGCCAGCACTAGTTTCAGCCTTTACCCACATTCAAGCTCCATATGCATGACTGCAACCCATACTCTGGCAGCATGCTGTAGGACAGCTGCATCCTCTCATTCATCATCCACCCCTGACCCGGCCTCGCATACTCACACACTCACTTTCTGCTGACCAATGTCTGGCTTGTTAGCGTCCTGGCGACAACAGGTAAACCATAGCTGTCACCCAAACAGTCCAGCTGCTGTACATTGCCGGCCTATGAGATCCCCAATGCATACCAGCTCTTCTCAATTATGAAACATCCATTTTAGCTCAGAAACGTCATCCCTACACTGGAAATTTAAATTCAGGAACGTCTGAGGACTGTAACAACGTGTTTCTACATTTTGGAGATGTGTTAGATCTCCAATGCATACCTGACAGACTGTTGGTTGTGTCTTTTGCAGGATGATTTTGAGGAGGAGATGCAGAGCTTCTTGGGAGGGGAAGACTGCCCTGTCTTCAACAACATGTACCAATACTGCCAGGTGTGCTGCTCACATGCTGCCTATGCTGACATTGCTGTTTGTTCAACAACATGTAGAAAAGAAAAGAGAAGAAAAGAAAACAAGAAACCTCACCTTTAGGCATCAATTTGATGAGAAGTCATGAATTGTACCGGGCTGCCCAGCTCTTTGTTCAACAACATGTACAAATACTGCCAGGTGCTGTCCACATGCTGCCTCTGCTGCATTTGTTGAGATTGCTCTCTCTTCAACAACATGTAACAGTACTGCCGGGTGTGCCACTTACATGCTGCCTCTGCTGCATTTGATGACACATGTAACAACATGTACCAACACTGCCAGGTGCCGTTCATATGCTGCCTTGACATTGCTCTCTGTTCAACAGCATATATTAGTGTTGTCACATGCCGTTCACATGCTGCCTCTGCTGCATTTGTTGACAACCCTCTTTGTTCAACAACCTTCACCAATACTGCCCGGTGTGCCACTCACATGCTGCCTCTGCTGCATTTGACAATGTCACATTGTCAATTAACAATGCTCTCTGAGCAATCACATGTACCAACACTGCCAGGTGCCACTCACATGCTGCCTCTGCTGCATTTGTTGACCTTGCTCTCTGTTCAACAACATGTACCAATACTGCCAGGTGCCATTCACATGCTGCCTCTGCTGCATTTGGTGACATTGCTTAACTTGTTGCCTTTGCCTGTGTCTGCCTCTGCTGCATGTGAACAGCACCTGGCAGTTCTGGTACATGCTATTGAACAGAGAGCAATGTCAACAAATGCTGCCTCTGCTGCATTTGTTGACATCGCTCTTTGTTCAATAGCATGCACCAATGCTGCCAGGTGATGTTCACATGCTGCATTTGTTGACATTGCTCTTTGCCAGGTGTGCCAGTCACAAGCTGCCTCTGCTGCATTTTTTGACAATCCTCTCTGTTCAGCAACATGCACCAGTGTTATTGAGAACTGCAAACAGGCTGTCTCCAGGCTGATTTTGCTTTATGTGTTGGCCGTAAATTCTGCATGCCATACGGGCAACGCTAGCTACAGTATCAGGCTGCACAGAAATGTTGGAATAGCCAACATTGGTGCATGTGTTTAATATGTCTTACTACCATGCTGCACAAGAACATGCAGCAAAATCAAAAATGCTTCTAAATGTCCAGTTGGGAAACCCAAACGAAAAGGAGCCTGCATGAATTCAGCACCAAAAGTTGTTTCAGCATATTTACTTTTGCAGGCTGTGACTTGTACAAGTGCTGTGTGTTTGATGTAGAAGTATGCTGGAGCATCCATAGCAGGAGCAGTCAAGCTGAACCAGTCTGCTAATGACATTGTCATCAACTGGTCTGGCGGCTTGCACCATGCCAAAAAGTCTGAGGTCAGATTTTCGCATTTTGCCCTCCAAATCTTCATTATGAAGCAGTAAACAATAACATTTGCTTTCCAGTGAAGGACAGGTTGCACTATCTGCAGTGGCAATGTGCTTACTGTGGCCATATCAGATTAAGCCTCATAGTGTACAAAGCTTTGCGTGTTGTGTCCACTAGTGTTGCAGGCGTTTCTGGAAAGCAAAAGTCTGAGCAGTTTTGGCTCTTCAGCGGATTATCATGTTTATGCTGCCATGCCTTCAAACCAAGATCTACACTCTGTCTTGAAAGCAGCCTTCTATCAAAATTTCTTGCAGCTTTGTTATTATTTGGGATCATGTGATAGTATGCTGTCCATCAAGCGATGATGCCTCATTTTGGGGCTTAGTTTTCTCAATTTGAGGCCTGCCGGCTCTTCTTCATCAGTGAAAAAGCTGACTAAGAAGAGCCTTGCTTACTTTGCCTGCATACATGCGTAGCACAGGTGGCACAAAAAACCTTAAATACAAACCCTAAGCTCATGACTACATCATCTCCCACATTGGCTTGCCACCTTCTGCAGGCCTCAGGCTTCTGTTACGTCAATGACATTGTGCTAGCCATTTTGGAGCTGCTGAAATACCACAACCGGGTGCTGTATGTTGACATTGACATTCACCATGGAGACGGAGTGGAAGAGGCGTTTCTGACCACCAACAGGGTCATGACGGTGTCTTTTCACAAGTACGGGGACAACTTCTTCCCTGGGACGGGCGATCTGGACAGCATCGGCAAGCGAGAGTGAGTGTCATGCCTTTTTCTGCAGAACACGCTTCTGTGGAAAATGAGAATAACAACAGTAAAATTGCTTTCCAGCTCATGATGAGCTAGGTTTGTGCACTTCTGTAGGAGAGAATTTTGATGTAGTTGAGCTACTTGCCTTTGACCTGTCTGTGACTCCTGAACAACAACCCTACACTTTTCCTGCTCCACCTTTCCCAGTCCCTCTCACCCCCCCCCCCATCGTTGAACCCCTCCTCTCTCTTGCTCACCTGCATTTCTTCTTCTTCTTTCCTTTTTCTCCTGCAGCTGTTGCAAAATGCCACATCGTGTTATGACTAGACACCATAGAGGTGTGGCGTTCACTCCATGTACTGTTAAAAGCAGCATGGGTGCGTGTTATAACACTGATATGTATGTGGATTTAATACTGCATTCAGAGTACTTAGGGCACTACAAACTGTTCATCCTGCTGAGGTTTAGGGCCTAACAGGATGTAATGTCCATTCAATCTGACAAGGATGCATCTTGCACACACGACCTATCAACTCATATTACTGCTGGTATGCTCAAGTAGCCCAAGTTGAACCTCGTACAGGAAACTACTCAGGATTATACATCACCGACCCTCTGAGAAAAACTGTTTTGAACGCATGAATGAATGGATGGAACAAATCCAGGCCTCATACACAAGACTGTTCACACCTGACTTCCCACAAAACAGGGTCTCGAATGCAATGGATACATGCACAAATCATTTATTATGACAGTGTGAAGGAGTACTCAAACAAAGGAAAGATCGTACATACGGGGCATGACCCAACTACACACATGGGTGCCGGTCTCTATTCGAATTTTCCACAGGTCTTGCGTGTTGTCTGTTGACTGCCCTGATGAGCCCCAAAGACAGAAATGTACATTCATTGGTTGGTTGGTTGGTTGATTGATTGGTTGGTTGATTGATTGATTCGTTGATTGATTGGTTGCAGGGGCAAGTACTATGCCATGAACGTTCCATTGAAAGATGGCATAGACGATCAATCGTATGCAGCTCTCTTCAGGCCGGTGATGAGTAAGCTGGTTGAGGTGTACCAACCCCAAGCTGTGGTCTTTCAGAGTGGTATGGATACCCCTGCTTACCGTTCTTCTTCTGCAATTTTACATGTGTGCTGTTAGCTCATTGAAGTATACCAGCCCCAAGCTGTGGTCTTTCAGAGTGGTATGCACACCCCACCTTTCTTCTTCTGTACTGCTACCTGTGTGCTCTTGAGGATGGTACGCACACCCCTGCATGCCTTTCTTCTTCTGCAATGTTACATGTGTGCTGTTAGCTCATTGGAGTGTGCCAACCCCAAGCTGTGGTCTTTCAGAGTGGTATGGATACCCCTGCTTACTGTTCTTCTTCTGCAATGTTACATGTGTGCTGTTAGCTCATTGAAGTATACCAACCCCAAGCTGTGGTCTTTCAAAGTGGTATGCACACCCCTGCGTGCCCTTCTTCTTCTGTAGTGCTACATGTGTGTTGTTGAGTATGGTAGGCATATCCCTGCTCATCATACTTCTTCTGCAATGCTACATGTGTGCTGTTGAGGATGGTTTGTATATCTTTGCTTGCATGCCTTTCTTTTCTTCCACTACTCATTGCTGTGCACTGTCTGTGTCAGCAAGCCAGGACCGTCCCGCTGCTCTCTTCCTCTTCCTCTTTGTGTATCTTTGCACTCACAAATAAGCTCATGTCCAAATGCAAAGTGTGCTTCTTGAGGACGATGTGCACAATCCTGCTTCCCTTTCCTCTTCCTCAATCCTACTTGCTGCACTGTGGATCAGCAAGCCGTAATATTGATTTTTTTTCAAAAAGATGTTTTCAATGCTTCCACATGCGCTGAGCAATGCTGTGATGCACATATGCTTGAAATGTTGCGCATGCGTGTGGTAGGCGTGTTGCAGGCGTGTTGCAGACGCTGATTTGTGAGCGGACGACAAGCTTGGTGTTTTGCACCCATCTATGCATGGGCACGCCAACTACATGCACTTCATCAAGCACTCTGAACAATCCACCTGTGCTGACAACTCTGGCTCCTACCAGTTTGAGGTCAACATGTGTGTAGACACAAGAGTTGTCCTGCACGTACCTAGCTCATCATGAGCTGGAAAGCATTTCTATTGTTACTATTGATATGTGTAATCACTATTACTATAACTAGTATGTGTATGTTGCAGGAGCTGATTCTTTGGCTAGAGACATACTTGGTGCTTTCCGGCTATCTATGTATGGGCATGCTGATTGCAATCCCTTCGTCAAGGAAATTGCATGATCCACATGTGCTGACAACTCTAGGTCCTATGGGGTTTGAGATCGACATGTGCGTGTGTGTGTTGCAGGTGCTGATTCTCTGGCTGGAGACAAACTGGGTGCCTTCAATCTGTCTATGCGTGGGCACGCTGACTGCCTGAATTTTATCAAATCCTTTGGGCTACCCATGCTGGTGCTGGGGGGTGGGGGGTACAGGATCAGCAATGTGTCCAGGTGTTGGGCTTATGAGACAGGCGTCATCTTGGGAAAGGGTGAGCTCTCATAGCTGAGTATAAAAAGGAAAAGAAAAGACCACAACTTTCAGCGTCAATTTTAAAGCCAAGTATCATACCAGGTTGCCCAGTAGCTGAGTATAGACCTGTTGTGACAGCTATGGCAGCAATGCAATGACTGAGTTGCCTTGCTGCACGTAGATTGTTATCATTACTCACATTGACATAATGATGATTGGCTATCACGACAAGGCACACATGTAACTTACATGATGTAAATAATTCGGACAACTATTTTCAGTTCCTCCCTGTTGTGTCCACTACAGCAGCAGGGCTGCAGAGGCAGCTTGTGAAGTTTATACAGTGAGCATTCTTATAATTCATATGGTAGGTATCACTGATATCTGTTTGTTCATGTGTGCTGTCATGTGCTGGCCTCAGAAGTGACCCCTGGTGCATTGTAGATAACCAAATGGAGGATGAGCTGCCACCTCATGCATACACCAACTGTAGTTTGCACTTCAGGCTGCATATCCTGTCATCAGAGGCAACCCAGAGTTGGAAAACCAAACAATAAAACAAACAAAACACCCACCAAAAAAATGCCTGTTTGTGCATTGTAGACAACCAATTAGAGGATGAGCTTTGCCCCAGAGAAAAACCAGTTTTACAAAACAAACAAGAAATATTAAAAAACGACTTCTTGTGCATTGCAGACAAACAAATGGAGGATGAGCTCCCCCCTCATGCATACACCAACAACTACGGTCCAGATTTCCAGCTGCACATTCCAGTTCGCACCGGCAACTCAAAATTTCACATATATAAATAACCCATAATCAAATGAGTAAAAATTGACTTCTTGTGCATTGCAGACAAACAAATGGAGGATGAGCTCCCCCCGCATGCGTACACCAACAACTATGGTCCAGATTTCCGGCTGCACATTCTGTCATCAGAGGCAACTCAGAATCAACCTCTCAACCTAAATTCAGTTTGTTCATACAGTGCTGCCATCAGAGGCAACTCAGAGTCAATGTCTTGTGCGTTGCAGACACCCAAATGGAGGATGAACTCCCCCCTCATGCGTACACCAACAACTATGGTCCAGATTTCAGGCTGCACATTCCAGTTCGCACCGGCAAAGAGAACCTGAACTCCCCCGAGCGCATCGCCAAGCTGAGGAATGAGCTGCTGCAGAACATCAGCAGGTCAGCCCTTCTGTCATTTCTGGTCCGACTCAAGTCAAATTGTCACTCGGGGACTCATCTGAGCAAAATGCTGAGCTCCAAATTTGGGCTGAGCTCCAAATTTGGTCTACAGAATATCAGCAGGTCAGCCCTTCTGTCATTTCTAATCAGAATCAAGTCATCCATGTTCATTTTCATTGTCACTTTTTAACTTACCATCTGGGGTGTGGAGCCAGTTGTGACTCATCAGACGTCCTGGCTTGAAAGCACAGGTGTAAGTCAACTCAACACTCAGGGAGTCACAAACTCCCTGAGCTCCAAATTTGAGCTGATGCAAACCTACTGTGAAATTTGGTCCGACTCAAGTCAACTCATCACTCAGGGGTCATCAGAGCAGACTGCTGAGCTCCAAATTTGAGCTGCTGCAGACCTGCTGAAAGATTTGGTCTGACTCAAGTCCGATTATCATCAAGGAAGCCATTGTGCATACTCGCTGAGCTTATAATGAGCTGCTGCAGATCTTCTGTGACATGTAAGCCTCAACCATGCAAGCATACTACAAGTTCTGTGGGTGCAAAGCTCAAACACACATGACCAGCATAAGTAAGTAAACATAGACTGGCCTGGCCTCGCACCTACATGTGCTGATGGCCTGCCACAGGTTTTGAGCCGTGCTGCTCTATGCTAACCTGTGCTAACTGCACTAACCTGTGCTGACTTGTTTTTAGCTGTGCTTGTATTGGCACAGGCTTTGAGCTACGCTAAACCATGCCAACCTATGCTAACCTGTGCTAACTGCACTAACCTGTGCTGACTTGTTTTTAGCTGTGCTTGTATTGGCACAGGCTTTGAGCTACGCTAAACCATGCTAACCTGTGCTAACTGCACTAACCTGTGCTGACTTGATTTTAGCTGTGCTTGTATTGGCACAGGCTTTGAGCTACGCTAAACCATGCTAACCTATGCTAACCTGTGCTAGCTTGTACTAACCTGTTCTGACTTGCCCCAACCTGAGCTTGTGCTGGCACAGGTTTTGAGCTACACTAACCTATGCTAAGCTCTGCTACCTTGTCCTAAACTGCGCTTGCGCTGGCACACGGTTTGGTTCAGAATCTTTGCTGTTGAATGCAGAATGGAGGCTGCTCCAAGCGTACCATTCCATGAGAGAGCTCCAGATCTGATGACAGAAGAAGACTTGCAGAGTAACCAGCTGGAAGCTGAAGAGTCAGTCAACAGGCTTCAGGCTGCTCACTGGCAACTGCCCAGAGACTCGAAGGAGAGCCTTCCTACTGGAAAGGCAGACAGGGCGGACCTTGCCTTCGGGGTTCCTACTGGAAGGGCAGTTAGGGCAGGCCCTGCCTATGGGGTGTCACCTGGACAGGCAGAAAGGGCAAACCTTGCCTCTGGGACCCCTGCTGAAAGGGCAGGGGTGCCTTTCAGCACTTCGGCAGAAAGGGCAAACCTTGCCTCTGGGATCCCTACTGAAAGGGCAGGGGTGCCTTTCAGCACTTTGGCAGAAAGGGCACAGAAGGGGGAAACCTCCTATGGCTTGCAGGATGCATCTGCATACGGTGAGCTGACATCATCTGATACACAAAAAAGAAAAGAAAAGAAAAAAAGAAAAGACTACGCCTTTCAGCATCAATTTAGTGAGAAGCCAAGTGTTATACCGGGCTGCCCAGGAACATCATCTGATACTCAGAAATCGTTTGCCTTTGTACACAGACAGACTTGAATGCATGTTGCGTGGAAGTTGGGGTGTCTGAAATCCCAAAAAAGGCATATTTTGCTGGCCAGGGTTCAGAAAAAATCTGCTGGCTAGAGTTCGATTTATTGGCTAGGGTTTTATTTGATGGCTAGGGTCCAGACAATTTGCTGGAACAGGCCTCAACCCTGGACCAACAGCACCACATGTTGTGTCGTTAGTCTAGGCAAAATCTGTGTTTTCCCCTGGAAATTGCTGAGTCAGACTTCCATTCTTGGTGTGCATCAAGCAGCCGTGTGTACCCCAAATCCTTTGTCCTAGATCTCTAGTCCTAGATTGTCAATCGGGCTTTAGTCAGGCTGCAGCCAGAGCAAAACAACATCAGGTATGGGTGCCTAGGGCCCTAGCTACGCACACACGCACTGTCACATGTTTGCTTTATCTGTCTGATCGTATTTGCCAGCTGACTTGCTTCTGTTCCTGTGCAGCACAAGCTGCAAGGCAAGATTTGGATTTCTCAAGGTCAAATCAGGCTGCAGCTGGGCAAGAAGAGGTACGGGTCCCCAGGGCCCTAGCAAAGGACACATGGGCTGCAACGCATGATAGCGTTCAGCCAAGCCTGAATGCCAACCAGCAGAGTCTTCAACCCTCAGGAGCTTTGGTGAGGACTCTGCATGATTACTATAACTTAGTCGTGATAGGCCTATTGTACAAGGCATAACCCGATGGTCGCCAGCAACTCCTGCTGAGGCTAAGGTTCCACCCCTTGAGGGAGCACTGGCTCTTGTGAGACTTTGCATGATGCATCAGGTTACATGCAGGTTACAAACTGGTTACGTGCTGGTCACATGCAAGTCACAAACCGGTTACGTGCTGGTCACATGCAGGTCATGAACAGCTGACGCGTCGTCTGCTTTCAGGGCATGTGCAGATCTCGTGCTGGGCGCATGCAAATCATGTGCAGCTCATGAGTGATCACTTGCATACTGCGCACTGAGTACATGCAGGTTATGCACGGGTATAATGCAGGTTATATGCTTCATATGTGTAGATTTTGTGGTGGTCACATGCGTGTCATGTGCTGGTTAGTAGTAAGGCTTTTGCTGGTCACATGCAGATTATGTGCATGATGTGCTCAATGGTGCTTCTTTCTTCCAACAGTCTCTGTGTACAGTAACTGAAACCATCCCAGTTACAGTCAGGCAGTTCATTCCTGAACTGTTCCTGTACTGACACAAGACTGCAGCAGTGACTGAGCACAAAGGAATGTTCTATCAGAACTGTGTTCTTTCAAAACTTGTTTCCACGCTTGTTTCTTTGAGATTGTCTTTGCAGCAAGTGGCACTATGACATGACTTATCTGACCTTTAGGGTTTCATGTCTAGGGTTTAGACAAATCTGTGTTTTGCAGGTCTCCCCTCGAAATCAGGAGAGCTCCTCCCTGATGAAGGACTTTGACCCTGGCGTAAATCCTAAATCCTAAACCGTAAACCATGGATAGCTTGATGTTTTTGGGTTGCTTTGCTTCACACGAAGGTTACCGGCAGGTTAACATGGGTGTGCCATCAGTGCTGACGGTCCAGACAAGTGCAGAGACGCAGCTGCCTGAGCAAGAGAAAAAAAGGGGAAAAAACATGCCTTTTGGCGTCAATTCAATGAGAAGCTAAGTATTATACCGGGCTGCCCACGCTGCATGAGCATTACCATCCTTTCAAGTGACCTCTGCAGGCCTGCAAACTATAGCAATGAAAGCTAACAAACAAGCATGTCAAATCTGATCGACGTAACCCTTTAAAGGCAAATTTGCTAGGCCGATGTGGAGTCTCATCATGCAACAATTTTGATAGACAGGTAACATGCGGCACTTGCTGACAGGCATGCAGCTGAGGCGCCCTTTTTGCATGTATGAGCATGGCTTTGTATTGCACCTGAATTACTTTCTGCTTAAGCAAATCAAACGGAGTGCTGTCAGTTTTTACTAGAAAAGACATACAGAATTGTGCCAAATCTGGAACCAGAGGTGACACCTTGCTGCAATCGCAAGTGTGCTCATGTGAGCTGCAATATTGTTTGGTAGTCATGGTCAGCAGATCTGTCAGCTGGATCAAAAACCCCTGTCACGATGAGGCATTAGCTGCCAACAGCAGCTTATTCGGCATCAGCTCCAGTTGATGAAACACATTTGATCACACACTGGTACTGAGAATGTAAGATTTCTAAACCCTCATGAGTGTTTGAGTACTCAGGCATGGCTTCACCCACATGTTCCCTCGTTCCCTTGATAGATTGGATCTCAGATACACGTTCCCAAGGATGCACTGATCTGCAGAGCCTGGTAAAGTGCCTGGATCATGGGGGTATTGTTTTAGCGTT
>JAABUP010006485.1_pt1 | contig 16597 bp, 25 predicted proteins | sample 5559201 | NCBI WGS metagenome assembly JAABUP01 (sample SAMN10711887, study PRJNA513373) | rock metagenome | isolation source: Antarctica rocks | place: Antarctica
GGTGGCCGCTGCGCAGCATATATATAGTTTCCAGGCAAAGCCTGTACCTACTTGACCCGCCGTCAGCTCATATACCAAGTTCCGAAAAACCGGGAATTGAACTGCCGACCGACGCTTGAGAGGCAGTCGCTTAAACCACAGGCTAGGTGGTCCTGTGGGGGGTGGCTGGACAGGCTACAAATGCAGCATTGCTCCTCGTCTAAGGCTGATGTGTTGATGTGTTCTAGCAACTGCTGATATGCATCAGTGCTGGGCATCAGAACATGCCCTGATGCAACTGCAGTTTGGAAGTACCTGCGTTGTGGCACCTTGCTAGAAGAGGCAGAGCAAGGATGCTCCTGATCAGGCTCCCCTTCGAAGAATTCTTCCCAGGCGCTTTGCCAGGCTCTTGCTCTTCTGCAGGCATGCCTTAAGCACACCACGCTTGGCTTTGACCCTGCATGAGCATGTCCACCATGACTGACACTGACCAACTCAGTGGGCAGTGCCCATCAATGATGCTGTCTGTATGCTTAAGGGCAACACAGCAGTAGACATCTTGCGCTCAGTCAAGCATCACACATGTCATTTTGCATGCTTTTCTGAGCTAGCAAGGTGCACTACCTGGCTGATGTGCACTGCAATCTTACCTGCTTGGCCTGGAGTCTGCTGGTTGTGAGTCAGACCCATCTGCATCTACTTGATGGGGTTGTGCAGGTGCTGCATCATGCTGCATGTCAGCTGCTTGGTCAACGTTCTGTGCTTCATGTTGCCTCATCCCGACGACCCCATGTTCACGAAGCCGGTCCTGAGAAGGCTGCTGCTGCAGTAAAGCAACCTTGCCACTCTCTGATGCAGCTGTCATGCTCAGCACCTGTAATCCATCAAGTGGTATGCCTGAAGCTGAACAGGCACTCTTGATCTGGGCAGCCACTGGAAGCTCTGCAGCAGCTGGTCTGGCACCAGATGCCTGGTGTTTGCGTCGGCTGAATAGACCAGAGACTGCACCCCTTGCCCTGCTGACATAGCCCTGCTTCTTGAGTGGCACAGACCCACTACTTGATGGCACCGGTTTGCTCTGTGCATTGCTGCAGCAGAGTCTGGAAGCTGGTGCCACTTCAGCTGTGTCAGACGCACAGCTGTCACTGTCTGGTATTGTTTGCGTGTTGAGACAACAGACCCAACTTAGCAAGGAGGCACAGCGACCATGTATTCTTTTGTTGGCCTCTGGCTGCATGTCTGGGTCTACATACGATACAACTGGCGTGTAGCTAGTCCCTGTCTCTGCAAACATCCTGCTGACTTTCAGTCACTATCCTTGCGTGTGTAAGTGCTTGTTTGGCTTGTTCCCCACCCCCGTACTCCCAACTAAGGTTGCACACCAGGCAGACTGCCAACCCAGCTCACATGCACACATTGGTCCAACTGGAGCACAATTACATGCCAAACGCTGCACATCATGACTGTACCTTTGTGAAGGGTCTGCAACTTTGGCAGGAGATGCCCTGTCCTGGCAGGTTCATTGCTGTGTTGCTTGCAGGCAGGCAGGGAAACGAAGACATGCCGGCCATGTTTGTACTACTCATTCAGCATGATGCCTGCATGCTGAAAGGCTGCAGGGTGCTCAGCTGCTGTGGCCAGGCACTTGTACATTATGCACATGTACAATATTGATATGCACACTAATTGTTCACTATATGCCAAGCAGTGAATGAGTGTCTCCTTTCATGCTCAGCATTTGCAATTGACTGTATATTATTGCTGTGTACTCATTTTCCTAAGTTCTGCTGAAGAAGCATGTATGATGCCTGAGCATGTAAATATTTGCGTAAGCCAAAAATTAATTTTCACAGCTTCTGCAAGACAATACCTGGGTACCTAAAACCATAAGACTACATCCCCAAGAGTATCAATGGATCAGATGTCACAGATCATGCTCTCGATACACAGAAGTCTTGACCCAAGTACATTGATGAAGACCAACAAGCCTTGGCAAGTGCACAGCAGACATCAGACAGTCAGAGTTTCTTAGCAGCACCATGTGGAGTCCTTCAGTACAAGCAGATCTGGTGGCACCGCCTGACTGTACAGTCTGACTGAACCTGTTCTGCATTTCATGATACCATACAGGTAAGAAGGCCAGATGTCATTCGCCACACAAGAAGCTGCCCAACCAGCGGTGCCTTGACATCCAGGTGCCTTTCTGAGCATATGACTGGGTGATTGCGATGCAGTGGCCATATGAAGAGGTAGTACGCCTCGTCGTACCAGGTCCTGCAACAATTATTTGTTGACCTAGATCAAACAGAAGCTTCCACAGCACCTGCAGAGTGACGCTGCAGCCGTGCACGCACAGCGCACTGCGTTGCTCTCCGTCAAGCAATATGCGACGTGCGTTGCAATTTCTGCAAATCTGCAAGTTCTGAAGCGCAAGCAGCCTGCAGCGGGCAACTGGAAGACATTGCACAAGCTCAATATGAGCATTGTTGGGTGCTATGCACAAAGCCTGGCCAAGCGCCCTCAGGAAGCAGGGGAGAGGCATCACTATGCGTTGCCGTGTATGAAAAGACGCATGACGCTCAAGCGTACTCTGCATGTTATTCTCTGAGAGACGTAATTTGGATTTCAGCCAGTCCTCTCTTGCCCATCTTGAAATTACGCGTACCCGACGCAGCTGCACTTACTGCAAACTCGAGTGATCACTCGAAGAGAATTATGGAGGACGGGAGCGGAGCCAGCCGGCCGAAACGCCGATGTTCATCCCGGGCTAAAGCCTCCGCAGCTCCCAGCGCTGTCCATTATGTGGGGTACGTGGAGGAAGATGAAACTCCTGAGGCGATCATGAAGAAGTTTGAGGAATTAGACAAGGTACATGCAGCAGGCGACCGGAGGCCAAACGACGAAGCCTTCCAAGAAGGTGCATTTCCCAACTTTGGACATGTTTGTAGGTTATGGCAGCTCGGCAAGGTGAAGCCAGCACGTCCAAAGCTGCAAGTGACACAGAGGGTGAACAGGTGGACCAGCCTGAAGCAAGTTCTTCTGCTGCCATTGGACTGACAGATGATCAGCTCATGGAGGTTTTCAAACAGACCAGTATCTTCAATGTCAAAAGTGCTCTGGCCAACAACCAGAATCTTATGCAAAACGAGACTGCAGAGGACCAGCAGCATGACTTCTTTAGTGATTCTGACATGTCAGATACGGATGAATGGGACTATCTCCGAGGCTTCTGGTCAGGTTAGTTCTGTCAGCACATGATTGACACGCTGACTCAGAGACCAAATTGTGCACTGGTGCCACCATCTGCATAATGTTTAGTGCTGCAGACTTGCTGAAAGTCATGCACTCTCCTGATCTGCTCTGTGTCACTTGCACATCCCCATTGCTTAAGGCTCAAGTATTACCTTCAAGCCTAGGGTGTCCTGACTTACGTTGCATACCAGCAAAACTGCATGCTTGCCTGCCAAGGTATGCATGCTGAGTGTATCTGCTGGTCACAGCCTTGTACAGTCAGGCTTTGATGCAATGCATTGATGTCCAGATGAGGAAGATATGAGCTACAGTGATCACTGGAAGAAGCTGAAGAAGCTGAAGAGCAAGGGCGGCCAGATCAGGCAACGTGGCGGTAGCTATGCTAAGCCTGGTCAGCACATTGTCACTCACTACAATGCTACAACACAGGCGCTCATACGGCGCAAGGTCAAGGTCATTGACAAGGATGCACTGTATCATGTCAAGGTCAGCTAGCCACAGACTATAATCCTGTCTTGGCATCACATGTCTCTAGCATAGCGAACAAACAGCCGTAGTCAGCTTGCAGGTCTGTATTGTCTCAAACTCTCTTGCTATATACATATTGGCTAATCTGTACACTCCAAGCATGAGCAGCCATCTTACCAGCCCTCAGCTGAAAGACAATGACATGCATCAAATGGCCCCACAAACAGTCATCACAAGACAGGTCCAAATCCACACTATGTCTGCCAGGTGCCCCATCCCCTGCCCTTGTCATGGGGCCGCACCGTAAAGCCCTATATACCAGCGTCAGTGCGACAGCAGCCTTCAGTGGCAGCAGCAGCAGACACTGAAAATGTTGACAGCAGCAATGGCCAGTCGGTGGGCACCTCCTACCAGGAAGAGGAAGACTTGCTGGATGCCGACTTCAAGCCCTTCAAGCAGGCCTTCCAAGCTGTCCTGATCAACCCTGGTACGTCTGGAGGTTGCTGAAGAAGCAGCCTGCCCTGTTACTTTACCTGTTACATGACCTGTTACGTGGCCTCTGTAACCCCTGATTGTTGTGTGTGCTGCTGGGCAGGGTGTGTCACAGTGCACCTCCACAGCCTATAGCATGGCAAAGCGCAGAGTATGCTCACCAATGCTAACTATGCTATCTGTGGTACAAACTCACTGTCCATTTGGCAAGAGAGCCTGATCTTGAACCCTCAGTGCTTCAAGCATGTGCCGTTACAGTGGCTCCATTCAGTTTGCCTGTATGGGTTGCCTGTTGCTCACGTTGGAGTGGTTTCATCACAAGCTGTTACTTTACCTGTTACATGACCTGTTTTTCACTGTCCATTTGGCAAAAGAGCCTGATCTGGAACCCTCATCAAGAGCATGCTTGCAGAAAGACACAGAATCGAAGTGATTACTTGTGCTTTGAGTGAAATGGCAGAACACCCGCTTGTGCAGACACCTGTTGATTGAGGTCCTGAATATTCCAAGCCTTGGCATTATAGTGGTGCCATGCAGTCTGCCTGTATGGGTTGACTGTTGCTCAGGTTGGAGCGGTCCCACCACAAGCTGTTCTGACATAGACCCAGGGCCGCGTCTTGCAGCCCTGCCCCTGCCCAAGCTGTGTCCTGTTGGCTTTGTTTTCATCTGGGCTGAGAAGGAGCACCTCAGTACTGTAGTCAAGCAGGCAAGGAAACACGACAATGCTAATTGCATGCTATGGCAATTCTCTGTCCATGCAGATAAAGGCAAGGACATTGAGCTTCGGCATCAACGGAATCCTGATGTCACTTTTGACTGCGTGAGAGCCTCTAAAGGTGCTTATAGAAATAAACTTGATACATAATTGCTTGTACGAACTTGCATTGGACATGCATGAGCTGGAGTGCACTGCCTGCTGCATATTCCCAGTCTGGACTGCGCCCGTGTGCTAGACTCAGATGCACTACGCTCGTGGTGTCGCTTGGGCAGGTGATGATCGCAAGGCAGGGCAGACAGGGCTGTTGCTATCTGTCCTGCCTTTGCTGGACCCGATGATTTGCCTACTTGTGTCACGAGCAATCTCGGGTTATCATACATGTATTGAGCTTGCAGTGCTGTGATATGCTGAATGTATCTGCAGTGATAAGCATGAGGTCATGATGTAGCCTCATAGGGCTGTGCTCATTGCTTATTGGCTTAGCATTGACAAAAGTGAAGCTCGTGTGCAGGTCAGGGGAAGGACATTTCAGAGGAGATCTTTATGGCTATGGAGACGCTTATTTTGCTCCGTTTGTTCACACTCTATGCTTCCTGCCTCTCATCACACCATGCACTGGTGATCAGCTCATCATTGAGCACACGTTGAAGTCTTGAGTCACTAGACCACATCTGGATTCAAGCTGGTAAGCTATGTCTCAAAGACGCTTCTTGTGATACTTTAGTTGTTCCAAGGTTGGCCGCCTTGGTTCATCAACAAATTTGTTATCAACTGATAGCTTCTGTTTAGGTTTCAGCCTTTATCATGTTAATGTTGTGCACACACATTTTGCCACATCTTAGCATTGCAAGCAGAACGAGAAGACAGGCAACAGCGTACAGCAGCAACACACTATAAACACGTTGCTATGAAACAACTGTGAATCGTGCTCAGGACAAGCTTGTTCTTCGTGGGGTTCTGAAAGAAGTTCGTTTTCTGGGTACGCTGGTGCAAAAACGCTGGTACAGCACAGGACTGACTGCCAGTATTGCACAGACACCAAGTTTTGATACATTCCAGAAGCTGTAGAGATCGCTGTAGCTGTGCAACTGACCCAGAGTCTGGCCAGCCTGCACAAGTATGAAATTTAATGGCTGCAGCCCCACAGCAGTTCCCATGATGTACTCTCTGAATGGGAAGCCGACAACAGGGGAGGCTGTGTTGATGAACCAGGATGGAAGGAATGGTGTCACACGGAGAAATATCATGTAATTAGTCAGATGCTGCTTGTGCTTCAGTAATGTTTTGCCAAAAGCATCTATGCGCCCAGGGAAAAGTCCCAGCAAGATCTCCTGCACAGTAGCATGCAGTTTTGAACATAAACGCTTTCTTGTGACAATGCACTCAAGCCTGTTGTTGCTCTTGTGGTGTTTGTAATGCACTCAACCCTGTTGTTGCTGGGATATACAGCCAGGTGTGCATCATGCACCAGCTTCAGAATGTGTGAGTTGTAAACTGTTTGCTAGCTGTCAGTATAGGCAGATATACAAACATTATGAACAGAGGGTTACCCTGACAAGCAATCTGGCCAGCCAATAGTTGAGCCCAGCACCCAGTGTGCTGACACAGGCAATGACACAGAAAGTGCCCCATAAACCATACAGGGAGCCTGCCAATACATTGATGAACATAGCGCCAGGGATCATGAACACCTGCATCCACAAAGACATTGCTTGTTTTGGAGCACAGCAACCATTATGAGGAACAGTATATAAGGCATAGTATATACGTGCTCAGGGAGAGCAACACGCAGGGAGGGTAATATTGTTATCATTATGAAAGGAACACAAAGCATGGACGTAAGTTGTCACGTGTCTGCAGGGCCTGACTGAATGCACATTTATGACAGACTGTTCTGCTACTGACAAGCTGTGAATGCCATCAAGCATGCGTGAGGTGAATTGCACCTGCATGAAGAGGTATAGGCAGATCAGGAGGGCAATGACGTGCCCACTGCAGTTCTCCTTGTACAGTGCAAGAGTGGCCTTGACAGCCTGTGCCTCCTGGAAGTTGGTTGGAAGCTTCAGCAGCAGCTCCTCATCCTCTGAATGCAAAAGTAGCATATCTCAGACAACGCATGTTATGTGATGCGCTTCATGCATCATGTGACGCAGTTATGCTGCAATACCCAACCCATGCTGGAGTATGTCATATGTAATAGCTACTGCTGGATGTGGCAACTGTACAGTTGAGTAAACCAGTTGCAATGTGTGATTTGCAGCAACAGCCATGCAGACTGACATATGACTGGGTCAAAGCTTGTCAGCTCTTTTGCATGTGCAACAGGTGCATCATGTACCTCCATGACAACCATGCTTCCCCATCAAGTGGTGTCACATTAGCAGCGTGTCATGCAGGCTGCAGCTTGCACATGACAGGACAAGCTCAAGGATACGCAGACCTTGCAGATGAGCTTTGGAGGACAATGTGTCTCTGCTGGGCAATTGCCAGAAGAGGTTGAGCAGCAGGAGGAGGGCCACGCAGTATAGCAACACCAGCACTGCAATTGGTCGGGCCCATTTGAAGGATGCAATGTAGCTCCATGAGGAAGGACCATGACTTTTGCTTGGGCTTGGAGGCAACTGAAAGCGCACAGTGAAGTTTTCAAATGCAGCAGCGTTTGAATTCGGCAGGCCTGCATTGTGCGTGTATTTCAGGCTCCCATGGAGTGACATTGCACTATGACACATAACAGATGTCAAGTGACAAAAAGGGAAAATGCGACAGCAAATGAGTCACCCTTACCCCAGACTCAAGGTCAAGCAGGTCCTGTTTTTTGAGGTTGATAGGGGCTGCTGCTGTCAAGATGTCTGAAGCCTGTGGGAGAACACAAGGCATGCTGAGCAACTGAACGAAGGTTGCTCAGACTGTAAATGACCCCCGATAGCTATGAGACCACTAGATACCTTGTCCTTGACAGTGTAGACAGCAGTGCTGATCTGTTGCTTAGCGGCATCGACGATGCTCATATTCCACCATCGACGACCAAGAACGCATTGCTGTCTTCAGGTGTGGTACTCATATGGACTTGAGTCCCGTAGTCGTCGTGCGTTCACGGTGGTGCCTCGAGTGTTCCTCGGACCTGCCCAACTCGCGCGTTCCTTTGCACGTGAAGGGTCAAGTAATGTCTGACGGTGTAAGGGAAATACAGATGGTCGCTGATCAATCAGCCGCGGATGTATTAGACGCCGTGTCCCGCTTCATAAAACAATGTACGAGTCTGTGCAATGGCTCCGAAACACTTTGTACATTGATCGATTGACTGATTGATGGTGCAGAAGTCAGAATTCTTCGTTGACTGTGCTCCCTGGGATCAGCGTCGGCAAGCAGCACAGGCATAACTGTGTGGCACAACTCATCTCACCACGATAAAGATGCAAGCGCTGAGTTCGGCACATTTCCGCGCTGGCTGCGGTGTCTTAGGCCTACAGCGTTTAACAAATCTCAAAAATCTGGCTGTCGCCTGTCGTAGCCCCTTGAACCGCAGCCCTGCTTTTCGAAGGCGCCAGACCAGTCAGTATAGGCCAGCTGTCGCATCTGCTTCAGCTGCAGCAACAGCTGCAGCAGGTTTGCCCCAGACATATGGGTAAGCCCTTCTCCACTGATCGACACAAAGCGTGAGTCAGGAAGGAACTCTGGTTGGCAAGATTGACATGGTTTGTGCTTTGCATTCAGTCCTGTCGTACAGGTACTTGATGGCATCAGTGGCTTTCACAGCTGCTGTGGTGCAGTGGATGGTGCTTCAGGTTATTCAAGCAAGGAAGGCAGCGTAAGACAAGTCAAGCATCTGTATCATGTCATGTCATGACTATGGCAGAAGGTTTGAAAATGACCTGCTCCACAGCAGTATGTGTTGCAAGCTCACAGAATAGATCACAGCTGCGCATCTGTCCTATCCTCCAGAGCTTGCTCAGAATAATCAGCATGCTTGGCTGCACTGCATCTCAAGGTTGCTGACCCTACTATGCTTGTCTGACCAGGGGTGTACAGTATCCAAAGCTCTACGCAGAAGGGACCAACGCAGTCTCAGTCAAGTTCAACTGCACCCAGCGAGTGCATCAAAATACCATGGAGAACCTGCCGAGCTTCCTGATCATGCAAATCCTGCTTGCACAGGCTTACCCCTTGCTGGCGTCTGTGCTGGGAGTGGCTTGGGCTGTAGGTGATTCACATGCTGCTCAGGAATCTCACAAGCGGTTTGCCAATGGCGTGAGTTACAATCAGATTGCACAAAGGCTGCCAGGTCATGCTGTCCTCAGTTGCTGTGACTCATGATCCTGGCAATTGTGCAGGAAGCTGTTTGTGCGCCCTGCTATGCATGAGCATCTCCCTGTTCTTGCTGATTGATGTCAAGCAATGTGACTTTTGCAGACTTCACTGTGTGAGCCTCTGAGTATATGCAGGTCGTATCATCTACTCTCTTGGGTACTCTTCTGGTGATGCCAATAAGCGGTTGCCAGGGGCAATAATTTCCAACTATGTGCAGCTGGGCACCCTTGGGACTTTGGCTTTCACTGCCTTCAAAGTTCTCACAGGCCGACCAATTTGAAGCTAGCGCCTAGATATTGTCTACAGCATGCAATGTAAGCATTCATTAGTGAGATAGGCCTTTTGCTTCATCTGTGTAGTTCTTGAGCTGCTGATATTGCTGTTACATGTGTACAAGCGTCAAGAGTTTTCAAAAATGGTTTGTTGCCCTGCATAGTCACTGATGGTGTGCTCCATTCCGGCTGCTTCCTTTGAAATGACTGTAACGACTGATACTCAGAGACTGTGTTGTGACTGTACCTTTGCAACTTGGATTGCCTGTGACGCATGCGCTGCGCATGCATAGTTTCCACGGTGCGGCAATTATTGAAGTTGGGTGCGGCGGTGCGCGTACCCGGTGCGCGCACCGAGGTACTAGCGTGATTAGTCAACCGTAACAAGCACATAACGGTCTCAGGCTGCTCTGTAACACATGTAAAGTCGTAACAAGCACCGCAAATGCAGTCCGCACTTGAACACACAGCGGTCGCGGCAGCAACTTGCCAACAAACGTGACCTCATTGCATGAAGGTTTAGCATTTGCAAGCATGCATTAATGTCAATATTGCCCTGCTGTCAATATTGCCCTGCTGTCAATATTGCCCTGCTGTCAATATTGCCCTGCTGTCTGGTACTCAGTGTTTGCCAATTGCTGTGGTCAGTCATCATCATCACTGCCAACTGCCTGGAGTCTGATGCGAGGCGGACCAGACACCTGTCAAATTGCTATCTTGGTAGCAAACACTGGCCGCGATTGACTGCATGTGCAAATGGATACACATGAGCTAAGGGCAGCTTCGAGAAGAGAGGGCCGTTGCACACAGTCCTGGCCAGGAATCACTGAATGGTCTGCTGGTCAACAAGTCAACTGATAGCAGGCCAACTTCGACGCGCAGCGGGACACACGCTCTGCATCACAGTAGACATACTCGAACTTGCCTGTGCATCCTCGTCCTTCTGCGATACTCGGCTGTTGCTTGCTGATCGGTCTGTTGCGGAGGATGCAATAAAGATCCTTCGGCATAAGACAAACTGCAAAATAAACAGGCTGCCCTGCGCGAATGGTTCATTGCCATTGCAGCACGTCCCAGACTTCCTCCTCCAGCCCGTTCCTCAGCACTCACAGTCCCGGCTATCGTCAGCCCAGTCATCGTCACAGCTGGCTGGGAAGGCAGCCTCAGCAACAAGCTCCGCAGCCTGCTTCCGTAGGCAGTCAAGTAGCCCATGCGGCAAGCGCATCTCGCCTCCTTACCTCTTCTGTCCCCAATTCACACAGGAACGTGAGTGTAGCTGCGCATCACAGGTATGTTGACAGTGTGTACTCAAGTTCGGCTCCAATTTCCTATGAGTCCAGACTCTAGCTTGCTGAGTCAGACGTTGCTCACAGACTCGAGGACCAGGACTTGCCTGTAAGCTTGTATTGGCCGTACAAGAATCTCCCACCTGATGGCCAGGTGAGTGTGTGTCAGTCACAACGCTGCGGCCCATAGACAAGTGTTCCATCCTGCAACCAGAAACAATAGCCAAATCACAAACCTTTGACATGCAGACGCGAACAGAAAAAGAGGAGTCATGTAACCCTGAAGAGAAGTCCTGCCAGGTATATGGCATACTGAGTAACAGGCAAAGGCCTTTCAGCGTTGACCTGACTGGCGCGCTTCGCACACATTGTATTACTTCTGCATCGTGTGTGCTGAATCTGCAGTAATTGCAAATCTGTTTCATCCTGGACTGTGTGCTGCAGACTCCCATGCATGTATTTGAGAGGGCATGCAAAGCGTGCACAGGGACGGGCTCTATCTCATCAAACAGTCGAGGGAGGCGACGAACAGCTTCTTATGTGTGTACCATATGCCATGGACTAGGTCAGCTGCTCATGCAAACACAGCATGTCACAACATCTGTCTGGGCACTTGCTTTGTGCTGTTCAGAACACATGTGCACTCAGATGCCACATGCTTCGCAGCTCCAACCAGGCATCAACACATCTATGAGTGCGTCCGTCACTGTGCATCCCTCACAATGCTCCCTCAATGTTTCACCCCCACGCCTGGTGTATCACATGCCGCATCACAACAAAGCAGCCAACGCTGTGATGCTCATGCCTTTTGTCTCTGCAGTTACTTCATGGGACAATCCAGTATGTGCCAACAAAAGTTGCAATGCTCAAAACATGTTGTTGCGACCGCCCTGCATTGCATGCATGCTACGTTGTCGTATTGCTGTGCTTCTTGGTGCCGGACAACATTCAGAGCTGTTTGCGTCAAGTGCATGTTACCATGCAGGGTATGTGCGGCATACCTCCAGTCGATTCATGCCACCCAACCTCAACAATGGCAGCGGGGACTTCACAATAGGCAGACCTGTGCCTCCTCCACCTGAAGAAGATGACAAAAAGAGAAAGTATAGAAGCCTTAGAAGATGACCGTCATCACCATGATCAGTAGTGAATTTCATGCCAGATCAAATTCTCATAGCCTTCAGATGTAGTCAGCTCAAGTGTCCAAAAAATAAGTTTTGCTATCTGTGTTGCCCGGATATGTTTGTCAAGGTCAGTGTAGTAAGTTTCATTTTGATTGAAGATGACAGAGGATTGTGACATAGACACAGACTGTGCAGCATTAGTTGGCAATCACCAACAGGGTGGTCATGTCAGCTGTGGGTGGGACTCATTTACAAGTCTTCATCACTACCAGTCACGTCTTGCAGTGTGTTTGACAGACAGCATTCTATGCACTTTTTGTGTGCACTAGACGTCAATTCTAGTCATTCTATACAAAGTAGTAGCCATCACCAAGTTCTGTTCAGAGGAATCCCATGTTATAACTGATGCAAGCCCACTAATTGTGCTTTGCAAAACTAGTGTGTTGCTGGCTGATGCTGGTCGCAGGTGTTTTCTCCATTTCATCCCATGCAGATGAGCTCAGCTGAAGACTACATCAGCTGCACAGGGCACTGCCGCTATTGGCCAAAGGATGGAGTGAAGCTTTGCCGCAGAGCAGTCCATGCTGTTATGCTCCATTGCTGCTCCTGCTTCTGAATCAGACCAGCTTCGTTCACAGTGTACACCTGCCACATCAGAAGCTGCAGCTGAAACCCAATGGCATACAGCCTGCAGTCTACCAAAGGTGGATGCAACAAACAGACTGCTTGTCAGGGATTAGTTCCCAGGTGGGTGACAGTCTTATCACAGCTTCCATTGAGCGTATGGTGTCGTCTGCAGACTAGAAGCACTGCTGTGGTGATGTACAGTTTGCGTTAGGCCACAGCAGAATGACATACTTACTGTGTGGCCACTTATGGTCTGAATGCGCGGCTGCCAGGGCAGCTTCAGGATGCCCCCAAGGGTCCAGTCTGCTTCCACTGTTGCTGGTCCAGAAACCCAAATCTGCTTGAGTTTCACCTCTGACCGGGCAGGGTCAAAAAGGATGGTCAATGCCTTACGATACCTACTCAAGCCTGTCACATCGTTGGTGGGATCCACAAACCTGCAAAGAGCATTGCTTTCCTGTCCCTCAAGTCACGCTGTAATCCACATCTATAATCATGTATCGTGACTGAACACTGTCTATACCTTACTCAGCATACATTAGCCTGTATATACTGTCAACTGCCAGATCTGGAGTGACATGCAGGCAAGGCTACATGCTGTCATCAAGGTGCAAGGTCTGGCTGCAAGAAAACAAGCTACAATCAAGCATTTGCCTGCAGTCGTCTGCAAACACCTCGGGGGTCAAATTGCCTGTCACAAAGTATTGACCATCTGCCAAATCTTCAGCCAGAATATCCTATGCCAGTCACACAACTTGAATCACTGTACAGACTTTGATGTGGCTCAGCATACGCAATAACAGCTTGATCAGTCGTAACAGTACAGGTGGCAGCACCTGCACTTGCTTCAGGCTTGGTTGCTGCAACTTGGGACCGCCTATAGTGTCACTGCCTTTCCCCAGCGGCGCTAAGGGTATTGCTTGAGCATCCTTGCCGACCAGAAAACTTCCGGTAAGTACAGTCAACGACAAAAGAAGTGCTGTCCTTCGATCTTTGCAGTGGTCTGCCAATGTCAATTCATCTACTGCTTTCACCACATTGTGTTGCTGCTTGGTGTCTCTAGCAGCAAAAGCAGCACAAGAGTAAGGGCTTGCTGGTGGCTTGCGAGTACGGAAGTTCGTTCGACCTAAGACCGGGTGCTGGTGTGGCGTTCCCGTAGGAGCTGTACGCAGCATGTTTGTGTCTGAGCTAGGCCTGTCTTTATCAGCAGAGGTGAAGCCGATGGAGTGGTTGCTCAGGGGCGCAAATGCATCATACTGTTTTGCTTGCATGCATGGTTTGCTGCGTGTTCTGTTTCTAGCCCACGTGATCAATCGGCATATACCTGCTTGGCCCCAAATTGTTACGCTGTCTCATTGTGCATATGCCTACTCATGCTAAGGAGTTCAGGTCGAAATTTGCCTAAGCCTCAATGCCAAACAGGATATGCAAACCTCAAACAGGTTACGTGGAACACCTGAAGGCACAACGGCAATAGCCCCTGATCAACTAATGTCACCCAATCATGATCAGATTTAAGTAACATAGACAACGCAAGGATCTCAGACCACGTGGACACGACTGTTGTGTCACAGTATGAATGTCAGGTCAAGGTATACATGCTAAACAGCAGGCAACTATTTTCAAATGTAGTCTCGATTTGAAGGCCTCCAGATTGAGACTAGGTCACATAAATGAGATAGCAAAATCGGTGTTCAAAAAGCATGTCAATACCAACGGGTCAAGCAGAATCAACAAGCAGTGACTGAGAAATAGCCAAACACACAGCCAGACAAGCAGCAGACAGCCTTCGGCCTCTGTCAGGTACTAATGACACAGATACACAACTGCTGCAACACAGGTAGGACTTGAGGCAGAATGCTTGCAGTACCATCGAATAGGGCACGTGTAGACCATTGTAGGCCACCATTGCATCAGCTGTACTCAGGGCGGTATAGTAATTGTTGAAACTCCGGCATTCTAACTAGCTTTTGCACTTGCTTCTGCGCAGCTGCTACCTGCTTTGAGGTTACTCCAGCCAATTCCAAAGGCTGTTGCACAAACTTTGCACACTTAATCCTAGAGTGTGCATATGATGGTTGTAAGCTGCAGTACAAGGCCAGATTGCGCCGCAGTGCATACTCAAAGCCCTTCTGTCCGGCTAGCCCAGCAGGTGCTGCACATGAATGATCCAGATCAGGATCGTGACGCCACAAATACATCCAGCACTCTGCAGCCTCTCCTGCCCCATACGCAGTACTGAAGTTCAAGCATGTTGTCAAGTATTTCACCAGGCAGACGTCCCAGAATTTATGGTGCAGCACTGCTTTGGTACAGGCATCCACAAATTTCTTCAAGGTAGCCAACCTGCAGTTATATGACCAGTAATTCTGTCACAGTCCACGTCCCTTGACACATCCCACACACCAAGAGACAGCTTTTGCTCAACTTGGCTTGCTGTATAAACTACCCCAGGGTACTTCTGGTTGTCCACAAACTGGCGCATCTGGGAGCTCAATGCGGTATCACAGAAATTTGAGTTTGGCACGCAATCAGCTGCCTGCATGTGCATAAGTTTGCTGATACAAGTCGTGGCGTAATGTCCTTCATGGGCATGCATGCTGTTTGATGTTTGGGCATGCTTAACTTGGCAAATTGCAGGAATAGCAGAGCTTGACCCACCTGCTGGTAGTACAAAGCCCGCTAGGGATGCCATATATCGTCATTGTCAGTGAACAGCAACCAGGTGTGGTGGTTATTGTATTCTGCCGAGAGCCAATGAGCAAGGAAGCTGTAATGCTGCCCCTGAGTCAGATGTTCTGGCTGCCAAAAATACGCAGCATTGGATATGCACCACTCAGCTCTTGCACTCTTTGTTGCCAGGGACCATCTGTGCTGATACTCAGGAACAATGGCACCTGATGAGCTTGATTCTTCCAAGATTCCAACATACAGCAGAGATATCCAAATCTCCGCTCATTGCCTAAATGGGAGGCGCAAAGGGCAACCAGCTTTTGAGGCGGTGCGTCTGCACCACAGATTGTATGCATCATCAGGATGTTTGCGCGTAACGCAATGAGGCATGCCAATGCACCCGTGAACGTGGGCAAGGGCAAAGGCAGTAAGTTCAAGTCTAACCATAAAGCAAAGGTCCCACAGTCGAGCACAGCGTTGTGTTAAACAATGGCATGACTGGCTTTGCTGACAGTTCTTACCTGCATTCTCACGTGGTTGCAGGGCGTACTGAGCACAAAATTCAGCAATGACGGTATCATTTGGCCGCAGATGCATACAATCTGTGGCTTGCTGCAGATGCTGCATCGCCTTCCAGGCTTGTGCTTGTCGATAGTATGCTTTGGCACTTCTGCAGCACTAACTGCAGTATTGTGAGTGGCACAGGCATACTGTGAAATGGGCAGTGTGAGTCCCTGCTTGGCACCTTTTATCCAACTTTGCAGCCTCTTCAGCATCAGCAAGGGCGCCCTCAAACTTGCCAAGTTTTAACCGAGTATGGCTCCTGAAGAAATGTTATTTGTGAAGACGTCTGGTCCAAAGCACAACAAACATAGGCACGCAGATGCTCTTTAGTTGTTTTGTTTCAATACCTGTTGTTGAAAGACTCCACACTCGGTTGCACCGCCAACGCGTGGCTATAGATTTCCTCCGCCGCTGTGTAGTTCTGGCTGTTGAACAGAGAATTTCCTTGTTCCCGCAATTGTTTGGCACTTCGCTGAACGTCAGCTGGTGTCTTAACCTTCATACCCGGTGAGTTCGCGCTGTCCTGCTATGATCGGCTGATGACCTGAGTGATCAGCCACGGGTGTTGCCTGAATTAGGGGCCAGTACACTGATGTCTTGAAACAGTGTATGTATGCACGTGAAATGTGCGAAAATTTACGAGCGCGAATGATTTCTGCCTCCCCAGTGCCGATGGCGCAGTGTACGGGCCGAACACCGAAAGCTTTGGCTGCCGAAAGGCACCGAAAGGCTTTCGGCCCGACCGAGACCAGAGGGCCCCTGTACCGATTGGCCGAATGAAGCCAAGGGTTTCTGGAAAACCTGATGTTTGACCGTAATTCATCATACATACAT
>JAABUP010006486.1_pt1 | contig 16597 bp, 18 predicted proteins | sample 5559201 | NCBI WGS metagenome assembly JAABUP01 (sample SAMN10711887, study PRJNA513373) | rock metagenome | isolation source: Antarctica rocks | place: Antarctica
CTCAGCGCGGCCATCGGGTCCTCGCCGAGCGCGGCGCCGGCGGCGCGTCCGCGCTAGACCACCGCTGCGGTGTCAGCCAGGGCGCCGGCGATGGCCAGGTAGTACGCGACGGCATCGGCCAGGTCCACCGGGCCGGAGTCGGCGCTAGCGACATCGAGCTAGGTCTCCACCGTCGACAGCGACCGGCTGGTGTGCCCCAGCAGGTCGCGCACGGACCACTCACCGAGGCCGGGGGCGTCATAGTGGCCTGCCGCGGAGGCGCTGACTTCGAGGAACCGGCGGGCGGCCCTATCGAAGGCATGAGCAGCTGGAGCGTCCATCAGCTCAGCATCGCAGCCGCCCGTGTTCAACGCCCGTACCGCGCGCCATCCCAGTCACCGATCGCCATCCGGGTCGGGTGAGCAGCTGGGGCGAGAGCGCTGTGCGGGCAGCGGGCTGCGGCGGGGGTGCGGTCGGTGCGGGCAGCGCCGTTGCGGTGGTGGCAGTCTCGAGCGCGATGGAGCAGGCACCGCTGTGGCGCAACCGCGACTTCATGCTGCTGCAGTCCGGCCAGCTGCTGTCGACGTTCGGCTCGAGCCTGTCCGGGATCGCCTACCCGCTGCTCGCGCTGGTGCTGACGGGCTCAGCCGCGAAGACGGGTTACGTCGGCGCCGTCGAGCTCGCGCCGATTGTGCTGTTGAGCGTTGCAGCCGGCCTGGCCGCGGACCGCTTCGACCGGCGCCGCCTGATGATCTGCTCTGACGTCCTTGGCGCTTCAGCGGTTGGCGTCCTGGCCGCCGCCGTGCTGACCCACCACGCGGCGTTCTGGCTGGTCCTGGCGGTCGCGTTTGCTGACACCACCGCCTCCGTCGTCTTCCGCGCGGGCAACAGCGGCGCGTTCAAGGCCGTCGTCCCGGCGGCGCAGCTCGCCGATGCCTCCAGCGTCTCGATGGCCCGTACCTCGACCGTGCGCCTAACCGCACCGCCGGTCGGTGGCGCGCTGTTCGGCGTCCTGCACGGCCTGCCGTTCCTCGCCGACGCGCTCTCCTACGCGTGCTCGACCGGCGCGCTGCTGCTGATGCGCACCCGCTTCCAGGAGAAGCGTGAGCCGGGCGCCCGTGTCGACCTGCGCGAGGGGCTGACCTACTTCTGGCGGATACCGTTTCTGCGCACGACGATCGGGATGATCGCCGCGTCCAACGTAGCCGCTACTGGGGTCCCGGTGGCCGTGATCGTCCTGGCGCACCGGCGCGGGTTGTCCAGCGCGGCGATCGGCGGGGCCGTCGCGCTGACAGGTGTGACGCTGCTGGCCGGCTCGCTGCTCTCCCCGCTGCTGCGACGGGTCCTGCCGATGCGCGCGGTGCTCCTGGGGGAGTTCTGGTCGGCGCTGGTCTACGCCGCCTTCCTTGCCCACCCAAGCGTGTACGTGCTCGTGGCCGCACTGGCGGTGCACGCCTTCTGGTTCCCGAACACCGACTCGGCGGTGCAGGCCTACTCCTACGCGCTGATTCCGGACCGCTTGCTCGGGCGGGCGATGGCCGCCTCGAACACGCTGCGCGCGCTGAGCGCGCCGCTCGGCCCGCTGGTTGCGGGACTGCTGCTCACCTACACCTCGCCGCGGACGGCGATCGCTGTGCTCGCAGCGCCGGTCATCCTCGCAGCAGTGCTGGGAACGGTCAGTTCGACGCTGCGCGACCTGCCTGACCTTTCGGGTAATCGATCACCAGTGGGCTGATGAGATCCGCGACGGCTTGTAGGCGTCTTGCTCGAGGCACTGCCCGGCGCTCCGGTAGCCGAACGCTCAGCGGGACGCCTGGTTGTGCGTTCAACCTGGTCATGGTCCCGTCGTTGAGACGTCGGCGACGACGGGCAGCGTCACGCCATGGATGGGCCGCAGCCGAGCAGGCGCGCAAGGTGTTGCAGATCGGCGTGGCTCATGTCGGCCATCGGGCCGGAGCCACTGGTCAATGAGTTCCAGAATGCGTCCCGGAGATTCAAGCCGGCGGGAGTCAACCGCAGCGTCTTACGTCGCCGGTCATTCGCGTCCTCGGTCCGCTCGAGCAGACCGCGGCCCCGCAGTCGCTCGACGAGCGTGGTGAGGTTCGAGGCGTCGTAGTCCAGCCGGGTCGCGACCTCGTTCATCGGTACGGCGTCATCTGCGCGCAGTGAGAGCAGCACCTTGATCTGCGCTCCGCTTACGCCGTGCATGGCGGCGTGGGCGTTCCAGTGCTCGACGAGCCGGGCGGCGATGTCAAGCAGTGCCAGGTCGACATCCAGCAGAGCGCGCAACCGGGGGTCGGCGGGTGCAGGTAGGTCATCGGGCAGTTGCACGGAGCAAGTCTACGGCGTACGGTGGTAACCTATAGTGGTAGAGCACTACTAATACGTCGTGTTATGCGACTGTCTCGAGACCGCGGAGGAACGGATGCGAGTTCTTGTGGTTGGCGCGGCCGGCAAGACCGGCCGGGCCGTGGTCGAGAAGGCGAAGGCCGCCGGGCACGACGTGACGGCGTTCGTGCACAGTGCGAGCGACTTTCACGTCGAGGGAGTCGCGGTGCTAGACGGCGACGCCGGCGACCGGGCAGCCATGGGCGCGGCGGTCCACGGCCAGGACGCCGTCGTCGACACCATCGGCGGGAAGACGCCGTACAAAGCCACGACGCTCGAGTCGGGCACCGTCAAGACGATCATCGAGTCGATGCAGCACAGCGGCGCGCGCCGGCTGCTCGTGACGTCGATGATCGGCGAGGGCGACAGCACGGCGAACACGCCCTGGTACGTCCGGTTGCTGCTGTCCACCTTCCTGCGCGGCGCGAAGCCGGACAAAGCCGCAATGGAGTCCGCCGTCGATTCGAGCGGGCTCGACTGGGTGATCACGCGGCCCGCCATTCTCAAGGACAACCCGGCGACCGGCGACATCCGCGTCTTCACCCCCGACTCCGGCGACAAGGCCCACAGCATCACCCGGCAGGACCTCGCCGCCTTCCTCGTCGCTCAGTTGACCAGCGACGAGTACCTGGGCCGCCCGGTCACGATCGCCAACCGCTGAGCACATCATCCCACCGGCCCATCCCGAACGGAGACACATTCGATGGACATCAACGGAGCCGTTGTGATCGTGACCGGAGCGTCGTCGGGCATCGGAGCGGCCACGGCACGAGCCGCTTCGCAGGCCGGCGCGCGAGTCGTGCTGGCCGCGCGTCGAGAGGACCAGATCCGACAGCTCGCCGCGGAACTGAGCGAAGCCGTCCACGTTCGCTGTGACGTCACCGATTCCAAACAGGTTGCCGCGGCGGTCGAAGCAGCGACCAGCGCCTTCGGCCGGATCGACGTACTGGTCAACAACGCCGGCCAAGGACTGCACGCGCCCTTGGAGCAGATCGATCCTGATGACTTCCGCGCCCTCCTTGACCTCAACCTCGTCGCGCCCCTGGTCACCATGCGGGCGGTGGTCCCGGTCATGCGAAAGCAGGGCGCCGGCAGCATCGTCAACGTGAGCTCCGGAATCACGTTCTCAGCGCTTCCTGGTTCAGCCGCGTACGGCGCGTCCAAAGCAGGTCTCAACAAGCTCTCCGCCGTGGCGCGATCCGAGCTCGCCGACGCCGGCATCGCGGTCTCGACGATGTACCCATTCATCACGGACACCGAGTTCATCGAATCACTCCGAGGCGAAACCGAATCCGCGTCGCAGTTGGAGTCCAGCCACGCCCCGAAGCCGCAGTCACCCGAGCAAGTCGCTGAGGCGATCCTCGACCTGATCAAGACCGGCGCTGAGCAAGCCGACTTGGTTCCCGAACAGTTCGGTGGCAGCTACCAGGGATGACTGCTAACCCGTCATGCCGATCAGCTGTCCGCCACGACGCACCATGACCGGCTAACCGAGGGCCAACCCGAAACGGGGTTCGCATCATGACTGCCGGCTGGTCTGGGGAAGAGCTGGAGCGAATCGGTAGGGCCGAAGAACTGCAGATTGCCGCCAAGCGTGCCGACGGGACGCTGCAGCGCTGGGTGCCGATCTGGGTGGTCTGCGTCGGTGAGCAGGTGTATGTGCGGACCTGGTACCGACGTGACAGCGGCTGGTTCGGACACGTGCTGGACTCGCGGCGGGCGCGGATCCGCGTCCCGGGCCTGGAAGTCGACGTCGCCGTTGAGGACGTCGGCGAAGACAGGGCCAACCTGCGGGCGGGTGTCGATGCCGCCTACCGCACCAAGTACGAACGCTACGGCGGCACGTCTGTCGACCGCATGGTGGCAGACGACGCCGCAGCCTCGACCCTGCGGCTTATCCCTGAGCAGGGAGCACGTACAGGTGACGATGAGTAACACGCCAACCAGCTCATCGCAAGTCCCGCATGTCGAACGACAGCCGGGATGGCAGCGTCGGCGACGCCGCTCGGGTACTCATGGCTACGGTCAGGGCCGTGACCCAGAGCTGGGATGCAGCAGCACCCGGAGTACTGCGCCTGCCGTCCGGGCGACTGATCCGCGGCCGCGGACTCGGACGACCACTTCCGGCCGGTCCGTGGCCCACCTTCGCAGTTCACCTGCTCGAGCACGAACCCCCGGCCGTCCCCTGGGACACGGTCTGGGTCTACTGGCCCGACTTCGGGCTGCCCGATGATCACCGACACCTACGGAGCGTGCTGACCGAGGCGTGGCGACGAGCCGAGGCCGAGCGCGTCGAGGTGGCCTGCCGGGGTGGACGAGGCAGAACCGGCACAGCGCTAGCCTGCCTCAGCGTCCTCGACGGGCTGCCAGCCGACCAAGCCGTGGCCTATGTCCGAAGCCGCTATGACGCTGAGGCCATCGAGACCAGGCAGCAGGAACGCTTCGTCACCGGCCCATGGGTGTAGCCGCCAGCGCTCATCTCGTCGCACAAGCCGGGACCCTCCACCGGTCCCCCTTCACCAGCCGTGCCGGAGTCGAGAAGCTGCAGGTCGAGCCGTCCCATGAGACTGGTTCGGTGGATCGCTTCGCTGATCGGGGGATAACCGGCACACAATGGGCCGGTGAGCAGCACCGAGTGCGTGGCGGACGTCGAGATTCGCCCCGCAACTGCAGAACGCTTCGCCGACGTGGCCAGCGTCCTGGCGCCCAAGAAGGCCGACGCGCCGGTGTGCTGGTGCCTGAGCTACCGGCTGCCCAACGCCGAGAACCACGTCCTACGCGGTTCGGATCGGCCCGCTCGGCTCCGCAGCTTCTGCCAGCAGGACCCACCTCCTGGTCTGGTCGCCTATGTCGACGGCGAAGCGGCCGGGTGGTGCTCGGTCGGCCCCCGGGCCTCTCTGCCGCGCTTGGTCAACTCGCGCACTATTCAACGCGTCGATGACGTCCCGACGTGGAGCGTCATTTGCTTCGTCATCCGTAGTGGATACCGCCGCCGCGGGCTCACTCATCAGCTACTCGCTGCCGCTGTTAGGTACGCGCGCGACTACGGGGCCCCCGCACTCGAGGGCTACCCGGTAGACCCTGCTGGAGGCCGCATCAGCTCCAGCCTTGCCTACGTCGGCACCACCTCACTGTTCGAGGCCGCGGACTTCCGCCGCGTGCAGCCCACTGCCGCGAAGTCCGGCGGCGCCACCCGGTGGTTGATGCGCCTGACACTCTGATCAAGAACTCGTTGCGTCGAGCCGGCGAGCGACTTCTTATCGACGCGTGTCTGCGGCGGGCAGGAGGTGACGGCCACCCCTCAAAGAAGCCCTCCATCTGCTCGGCGGTGATCGTGGACGCGTCCGTGCTATAGCGCCAGCGCCTCGATGGCGGCGACCAGGTCATCGGGCATCCGGCGGAGGCCGACGTCGCTGCGCGCCCGCCGCTGCAGCGCGGCGGTGGTCGGGTTGGTGCGGTAGCTGGCGGCCCAGCGACGCACCGCCCGGGCCGGCAGCCCGGCGGCTGCAGCGAGCCGGGTGAGCGGGACCCCGTCGTCGAGGTGTTGGCGGACCAGCGGCAGCCTTGTCCTCCAAGGTCGGCCGCGCGCCGAGGCCATCGCCGCGCCGCCGCTACCGCGTCGGCCCGGCAGCGGCGGCGCCGCGGTCGGTCAGGTGCCGGTACACCGTCGGCCGGGACACCCCGAAGGTGTCGGCGATCTCCTGCACGGTGTGCTTGCCGTCGTCGTACATCGCCCGGGCCTGGGCGATCTTGTTGGGTGTCATCTTGAACTTCGGGCCGCCCTTGCGGCCGCGGGCCCGGGCCGCGGCGAGTCCGTCGTGGGTGCGTTCGACGATCAGGTCGTGCTCGAACTCGGCGATCGCGGCGAGCATGTGGAAGAACAGCCGGCCACCCGGATGGTGGTGTCGATGCCCTGGCTCAGCGCCCGCAGCCCGACGTGACGGGCCTGCAGGTCATCGGCGATCTGCTTGAGGTTGCGCACCGAGCGTCCGAGCCGGTCCAGCTTGGTCACCACCAGGGTGTCGCCGGCGCGCAGGTAACCCAGCGCCTCGTCCAACGCCGGGCGCTTGGTCAGCGTCCCGGACGCGTGATCGGTGAAGGTCTTCTCACAGCCAGCCGTCGCCAGTGCGTCGGTCTGCGCCTCGGGATGCTGGTCACGGGTCGAGACCCGGGCGTACCCGACGAGAGCCACCCCAGGACTGTAGCGCGAACGTGCCTTGCATTACATAGACCGCGGACACGAGTCGCGAGACGCTCCTGCTGCTCCTTATCGCTACTTCCGGATCGTGGCTCGTAGACGGTCATCTACAAGACATGGTCACGGAGGATTGGACGGCATCGTCGCGACGATCTACGCGAGCCAAACGACGGCCGACCTGAGTTGCGCCACGGCGCTCGACTACGACCGCACTGGTTGAACTCTCAGCAGGGGACCTGGCGCAGTTGTCGTCCCGGCAGGGGGACGCATCACGTCCGACAGTGGCCTGGACTGAGCGGTGCCTATTAGCCGTCGTCGCCAGCCTGTGGTTGCAGCATCGCGCACGTGGCGAGGCTGAGACATCCACACGCGAGGCAGTCCGCGACGGTCTCGCGCAAGCGGCTGAGCCGAGTGATCAGCGCATCCAGTTCAGGCAGGCGGCGAGCGGCAAGAGCTTCCCACTGCTGCCGCACACTGGCGTCGGGACGTTGGTCGAGGAGCAACTTGATCTCAGCAAGACTGAACCCGGCCTCTTGAGCAGCCCGGATCAGGGCAAGGCGACGGAGCGCAGTACTGGGGAAGCGACGCGCACCGGCACGGCGGGGCACGGCGCCGAGCAGGCCGAGCCGGTCGTAGTAGCGCAGCGCCGACACGGCCAGCCCGGTGCGCTCGGCGACGTCGCCGATGAGAAACGTTCGCATCCGGCTCCTTGCCCTCAAGCGCACTTGAGGGTCAACGCTAGCGGGCGTGTCCCACCCGGTCGAACGCTCGTACTTGCAGGTGCTGCGCAATCGGCGCCTCGCGGTGCTTCTCGGTGGGGACGTGATGTCCAAGATCGGCGACGGCATGGTGATCGTCGCCCTGCCGCTGCAGACGCTGCGCATCCACGACGGGCTCAATCCAGCGATCGCCATATCCCTGATCGAAGCCGCGCCCTACACGCTGGCCGTCGCGGTAAGCCTGTTCTTCGGGTTGGGCCGCCGTCGGTTTCGGCCCCGCGCGCTGATGCTCACCGACTGCGTGCTCCGCTTCGCCGTCTTCACCGGCGTCGCTGTCCTGGCGCTCACCCAAGTGCTACCTCTGTGGTTGCTGGGTGTCGCGCTGTTCGCCGGGTCCGGGTTGCGGCTGCTCGCGGCCAGCAGCCGCCGACTGATCGCCACCGGGATGGGGGACGAGCAGAGCCGCTTTGCCATCAACGGGTTGTTGGGAACCAGCGACAGCCTCGCCGTTTACGTCGCCGGCCCGGCGCTCGGCGGCGTGCTCGCGGCCACCTTCAGCCCTGCGTTCGTGCTGCTGCTCGACGGCGTCAGCTTCCTCGCACTGCTCGTCGTCGTGCTCTTCGCGGTTCCCGCCAAGGCGAGCGAGGTCGTCCGCAGCGCCGCGGACCGGCACACGGGTTGGACCATTCTGCGCCGCGTGCCGGTGGCGGCGTGGCTGTTCGTTGTCGTGTTCTTCTTCAACTTCTTCTACATGCCGGTCGAAGTCGCCTTGCCACTACTCGTGCGCGGCCCATTCGACGCATCCGCCGGCACGCTGGGCGCCATCTGGACCAGCTTCGGCATCGGCGCCCTCGTCGGAGCAGTAGCCACCAACCAGCTCCGTCGCCTGCCACAAACCGCCCTGCTGGTGAGCATCATCGCCGGCTGGGCCAGCTGCATCGTGCTGCTCGCGGCGGCCCCCAACGCCGTTGTTGCAGGGATCGCGTTGACCGTGGGTGGCCTGATCTACGCCCCGTTCACTCCCGTCGCCTACAGCCTGGTGCAAGGCCTGCTCGATCCGCACGAGCAACAGCCCGTCCTCACCCTCTGGGCAGCCGGGACAGCCGTCGCCGCACCCCTCGGCCTGGTCCTCGGCGGCCCGCTGGTCCAATTCACCGGAATCCACGGCGGCCTGCTCGCCTCGGCGGTCCTGACGTTCGCCCTCGTGCCGGCAGCCGCCCAATCCGCGAAGCGCGACAGACGAACTCACATAGCGGCGGAGATCCGGAAGTAGCCGCAACAGCTCCCCGCGTCCCGCGCTGCGCGTCGTTCCCGGGCCACCGGCCAGCACCCACCTATACCAATGACCCGGCCGTCCCCCCGAGGTGCGCGTCAGCGACCAGCTCAGGTGTTGAAGGCCTCGACGTGGTCCAGGACCAGCGCACGGACCGTGCCTCCCTCTCCTGAGCGACGGTCCCACGCGGCACCCCGGCATGGTCCACCAGCGTCAGTCGCTGACCGACCCGCGGCAGCGACTCGCCCGACAGGTACTCGACTGCAAGAGATGACGTCGCGGTCTTCTCACCCCGGAGCACTGCCGACAGGAGCCGGTCACCCAGGCCGCCGTCGCCGTCGTACCCGAATCGCAAGGTCTCGGCCATGCACGGCACTGTGCCAGCGCCCGCGGTATCGACCGCAGGCCGATCCCTACGTGGTACTTGCTGGTGTCTCCACTGACACCCTCACCCAGTCAGTGTTGCGACCACCGCAAGGACCCAAGGTTCCCCATGCGGCACGCTCCTGATGGAGACCGGTCAAGCTTCTCCCGATGGACCTACTGGCCGATGCGTCCGTCGATGCGCTCGCGCAGCAGGTCGGCATGGCCGTTATGGCGGGCGTACTCCTCGATCATGTGGACCAGGAGCTCACGCAGGGAGATTGGTGTGCCGGCGCCGTCGTGTCCAACGAAGCTGAGGTCGGTGTCCCGCGCGAACCGCTCGGCGAATTCAACTTCATCGCGCCATGCGGCCCAGGCTTCATCCACCACGGCCTGATCGGGCACCGCACCGTCGAAGTCGCCGTCGGGCTCGGCCTCAGACTGGTAGCGCTTGGGCACGTCCTGGCCCGCGAACCGACGGCGGAACCACCCGCGTTCGACGTCGGTCATGTGTCGCAGCAGGCCGAGCAGCGACATCGTCGACTGCTTTACCGCCTGGTGCGCAAGTTGAGCGGCGTCGAGACCTTCGCACTTGAGCTGCAGGGTCAGGCGCTGGCAGCGCAGGAACTCGCCGAGGGTCGCGCGCTCGTCGCCGAGCGATGTGCCGCCCTCGCGCGGGTCGGCGTCGAGATCCATGAACATGGCGGCGCGGTGCTGCGGCTTGGTCACTACGACATGCTGCCCGCGCCGTTCCACGACGGCAACCCAGTTCACCGATGAGCTTGCCCGCGTCCGGCATGGGGCCGTCCACGACGAATCCGCACTCGGACGGCGATCAGGTTGGTCCGTAGCAGGATCCCTGTGCGGCGCAAGTCGTTGGTGGGCTTCGCCGGGCCGTGGGACTCTGCCTTGTGCCCTTTCCCGTCTCCTTGCCGGACTGTCTGGACGCCGCGCCGTGGCAGCTGCGGGCGATCACGGACGCTGATTGGCCGATTTGAGCAGGCGTTGTCGGGCGACCCCGGAGGTCATTCGCTGGACGATGTACCCGCCGCACATGGATGGGGAGCGCAGCAGAGAGCGGATCGGCCGGGCTCGGCAGCGCGCGGAGGAGCGCACCCTGAGACGTGGCGGGCAGCCCGACGGTGAGCCGGACGGCGACAGTCGCCCCGGAACTACTGGTAGCTGATGAACTCAGGCCGCGGATGCAGGGCCATCACCTGCGCGGGGGTGAGCAGCACCGGGTCGTCGACTCGGCGCAGAAACACCTTGAACCCGATGTGGAAGCGGCGAGGAATCGGCTGTGACGGCTCGGTAGGACTCTTCCTTGACCGAGACCGGGCCAAGGCCGTCCATCTGCAGCACGGTCGCCAAGCCGGGCCGGGTTTCGACCTTCTGGCGGTCCGGCAGCTCCGACAGGTGGAACTCGTGAACGATGAACAGCTTCTGCGGGAGCCGATACTTGGTGACGAATGCCGACAGGTAGGCCCCGACCGCGTTGACGCTGGCCGCCGAGGATGATCCCAGCGCCTGGTTGGGCAGCTGGGAGGCGGTCAGCTTCCACTCCGGGTCCAGCGCCACCCCGACGGAGGGGTCTTTCAGGAACCGCTCGTAGCGTTTCACCTGAGGCAGGAACTCGGCGCGACCGGGCTGGAAATCCAGGACCAGCAGCAGCTTGTGCCGGTGGGCGGTGTCAAGGTAGCGCTGGACGACGCTGGGGTCGACTCCGGAACTGTAGCTGCCATCGGCACCGGCCGATGCTGACGCGACTGTGGTGACCAGCTCGAACGCTGGCTGCACCGGACGGCCGAACTGACTGTAGGCGGCGGCCTGCCGCTCCACCCCGGCGGCGTCAGCCTCCGGGTTGTTGGACTGCCCCAGGATGTTCGAGGTCCCGACGATCCCGTAGTAGGCGACGACGAGGTGCCCGGGCAGAATCGTCCGGCCACCACGCGGTAGCGGCGGCGGCGGCGGTGGGGCGGGCGAGGTCGTCTGCGGGGCGGGTGACCCGGTTGCTGCTCCCCCAGGACTGCTCACCCCAGGACTGCTCACCCCAGGACTGCTCACCGCGCCGGCCGTGGTCGGGTGTCCGGCGGAGCTTGGCTTGCTGCTGCTCCCGCACCCGCCGACGATCAGCGCGGCCGCGAGCGCCGCAGCAGCCGCAGCAGCAGGCCGGACATCGGTTCTCCACACGAGGAGCAGTCTGGGCCATGCCGACGAGGTTGTGTCAGTTGACAGGCGGGGCGGCGCGTCGGTCATGAGCGGGCAGTGGTTGGCACCTGTCCCAGAGCTACGCCCGGGCCGGGAGAGCAAGCAGCCGGGCGCCGGGGTCGTGGCCGGAGTTCAGCGGTGTGTGACCGGGGGCGATGACCTGGTTCATGGCGTTATCGTCGTCCGTCCAGCCGCCCACGGTTGCTGCGACACGCACGCTGTTGTCACTGTCCGCTCGTGAGCCCTGGAATCTGGGCCTGAGCCCGTGAGCGCCATCGAATCGGGCGCGCGGCTAAGTAACTATGAGTTGTGCGGCGGCCGCTTCGGGTCCTCTACCCGGCTTGGCCACCGGCCTGGAGTTGCCGTCTCGTCATGGGAAGTGCGGGTGTCAGCCGGCGGCGAGTTCGATGGTGTTGCCGTCGGGGTCGCTCATGAAGAAGGTGCGCTCGCCCCAGGGGCGGTCCTCGGGCGGCCCGTCGGACACCGTCAGGGGGGTCAGCTGGCTGCGGCGGCGGGCAGTTCGCCGGCGGTGACGGGCTCGGGGGGCCGGGGCGGCAGGTGCCGGTAGAGGCTGGTGCGGGGGATGCCGGTCTTGGTGACGATCTCGGCGATGGTGTGCCCGGCGGCGCGTAGGTGGGCGGCGTAGTCGAGCTTGGTCGGGTCGACGGTGACCGGCCGGCCGACCCGGCGGCCCTTGGCGGTCGCGACGCGCTTGTCTTACCGAACAGTCACGGAGAACCGACACCCTGTTCGGGCAGATGGAACGCACCTACACCCGCGAGCGGGCCGCCCGCGGTGTGCGGCACCGCCCGGGGAGTAACAGGCGCTGTCGGCCCGGACGGGGAGCTGCGCGGTGCCGCCAGCATGGCGGACCCGGCTCACCGTCTCGGTCACCTACGACCGGCGCGGGCGGCACGGGCACTGCCACCGCGCAACCGCCAGCTACGGAGGGCGCCGAGCAGTGGGAGCTGGAGTTCTTAGGCCACCTGAGAGGGGGCTTCAGTTCTTAGAAAGTAGCATTCTCTTCTAGGCGGCGGACAATTATAGGTCTACTATCCGATTGGGCAGACGATCGTTGATTTCAACGTACCTCACAACATCCAGGTCGACAATCGCGCTCGGAACTTCCCTTTCATCAGTTGACCGTATCAGCGACCTCGGGTAATTGTCAAGGCGCCGCCAATACTGTTCCACGGTTCCGCCTTGATTACTGTTCAGCGATTCTGTGGCACGATACCAATCGTATTCGTAAGCCGACAGTGACGCAGGCCCCTCCTTCAGAAGCGCGTCCGGTACCAGCCCCTCGAATCCGATGAGTAGATCGTCCTCAGCTGTAGCGTGCTCGTGCAGTCCCCGCAACAGCTCGAGAGCCGCCCGGTCTGATGCATAGCATTCATTAACACAGCCGTTGGCAGAGACGGTGTTGACCAGGCGCACGCAGCCGTCGAGTGCGTCGACGCAGGGGATAGTCACATAGTCGAGACCGACGCTAAGACTTTTGGGCCTCGACGGCTTAGGTAAAGATAAGCGCAGTGCTAGCTGCGGCGATAGAGGGAAGTAATAGATAGGACGAGACCCGTTTCTTCCCAAGTGCGCGACTGCAATGCCGCGGTCCCCAAGGACAAACCTCGCCTTCCCTCGCGCTTTGAGTAGGGTCCAATGGGAGGACATTGTAAGCGCTAAGACCCTCTGATATTCTAAGGTCCGCGCTGCATTGATGCCCGACCGGTTAGGCTCGCGTTCAAAATCTCCATGCTGAGCGCGCCATCGCACTCTGCTCTCGAAGTCCCTGCCGCGTACGAAGGTCGCAGCCACGTAGGGAACGAGCGTCCACAAGAAAGTTTCGGTGCTGACACTGCCGTCGGGCAGCGTCGTCAAATCCGCGATAGCCCTAGGAAGACTAGATTCGAAGCCTCCCCAACCGTCATCTACTAGCGTTGTGGGTACTTGGTCAACTTTAATATCATAGTAGTTCTTCTCACGGTTGACCGTACTGGCCTTCGTAAGGGCAACACGGGAAGGCGCTCCACGCCGTCCAACCCAGACTCTGGATTTTCGTCGCGCTGTCGCTGGAGCGGCAGAGAAGTTGCCAATGACCGACGCGGGTAAGAGGTGCGGAATGCTTACCACGAGTACAGACACCTGTTCTTTGTCAGACGGAGGACAGGCAGGCCCTGCCCGCAACATCGTCAGAGTTCACGTACGAGGAGAGCAAGTCGCGCAATCGGGTCTCGTGGTCCTTCGTGTTGCAACTCTCAACGGCCTCGACCCTCAAGCTAGTCCCGGTCTTTCGTGTGTTGGCATGTCTGCCCTAGCGGCCCGTGAACACCGCCATCTGAACGACTTTCTTCACGTCGGGTACGCCCGGGTCGAAGGGGCGTCCTACAGGTACACCGTGTGCGCCGCCGTACGGCGGCCGCGATTCGTCCCGCCGCGCGAGGCCCGGAGTACCAGGTGTTCGATCGCAGCATGAGCGTCCACTCAAGATGACTCCGAACCGTCCGTCCACTGCCAAGGTTTGGGTCGTCTGGGTCCGCCCACCCGAACCCCGGCCCGGTCGCGGCTGCCTCGCTTGCCCGCCACCAGCTCGTGGCCGCCAACGCCGAGCTCCTCGCCGTCCCAGCTTCGATGAGGTGCAGACCGCCGAGCAGCAGGCAGGAGCCGACGGCTACGTCGACACCGATCCCTTGATCGCCCCCCGGCTCACCCCCACGGTGCCTGCCGCGGCAGCGAACCCTGCGCCGTGTTGGCCCCGGCGGTATCGACGCTGCCCGTTCCAGCGACGGGGTCCACCTGTGCCCCACCACCAGCGGCACCATCAACGGGGTGGTCACCGGAGTCTGCACCGTGTACGCAACGTCCGAGCAGCACTTCGCCGACCAGGTCACTAACGGGTGAGCGCCGCAAGCTGGACGCGGAAGTGGGCCTCCGCCTTACCGCGCCGAACCCCGCAGCGACCGCTCCGGCAACCGCATTGGGAACCAATCGCAGTGCTTATTGGTCGGACGTCCGTCGTGGCCCGACGTCGCTTCGCCGCCCGCGAGAGGAGCCGGCGAAGTTGTTGGGTGCCTTGCCGAAACGGCGGTACCGCTCGGTGCTGATGTGGTGGCTCAGGACGTTGCGGGACCAGCCGTGGCCGAGGCTTGGGCGGCATACCAATCACGTGCCCGCTGGTCCGGGACGATGTCGAGCAGCACCATCAGGTGCCCCCACGGCAGTTGCGCAGCAGCCTGCTGCGTGATCGTCTGCGGGTAGGCGGCGGCTAAAGTGCGCATGTAGACCGGATTGCGGGGCGAGAACCCGCGCATCCCCGGGAACTCGCTCCGCAGGTCAGCGGCGACCCGGTCGATCACCCGGGTGCCCCAGCCCTCGGCTTGCTGACGGGCGAGATGAGCCGGCCGATCTGCCAGTACGGCGGCTGCTGGGTGTCCGGAGCGGTTCGGCCAGATACCTCTGTGCAGGTCAGGCCACCGTCCGGACATCGGCGAACCTTGTCGAACGACCCTGAACGCGCCGCTTTGGCCACCATCGTGGCACCACCTAGAGGGTCCAGAACTCTACGACTGTCGCCCACAACCGCCGGCGCTCGCCTCGCTCTACCTCTTGTAACGATGGTGCGCGTGGATCGTCGCCGGCCGCAGCAGGAGCGAATCGGGTTCCCTGGGCACGATCAGCACGTCGGCCGCAAGAACGCGACGTGATCGAGCGGGTTCGCGGAGAGCCCACAGTCGCGGCATCCCTCGGGTGAGAGCATGCAGCGATGGCCAGGATCGTCTACGACGCCAGAGCTGCTGCCGGGTTCCAGGCAGCGCGCGAGGTCCCGCGCGAAGGGCTCGACGGGTGGCGGGATGCGATCACCCGTCACATGTCCCCGCGGCCCGGGATGACCGTGGTCGACGTCGGCGCCGGCACCGGGGCGTTCAGCACCGCGATCCACGACTGGTTCGGGGTGGCAGTCGTTGCCGTAGAACCGTCAGAGGCGATGCGCACCCTGATCCCCCACACCACGGGTATCGAGATCCTCGCCGGGTCAGCCGAGGAACTGCCCATCAACGACTCGACCGTCGACGGCGCGTGGCTGTCGACGGTCACCCACCACATCACAGACCTCCCCGCCGCCGCGACAGAGCTGCGCCGAGTGCTGCGCCCAGGCGCTCCGGTCCTGATCCGCAACTTCTTCCCCGGCCGGACCCAGCGGATCGGCTTGCTGCGGTTCTTTCCCGAGGTCCGCCGGGTCTTCTCCACCTTCCCGACCGTCGAGCAGACGACAGCGGCGTTCGCCACGGCCGGCTTCTCGCTGCAGGCGACAGAGTCGGTGCCGCAGCAGACCGCGCCGAGCCTGGCGGCAATTGCAGCAAAACTCGACCGAAATGCCGACACCGCGCTGCAGTCCTTGTCCGACGCCGAGTTCGCGGCCGGGATGACACGCCTTCGAGCCGCAGCGACACGCGAGCACGACCCCGTCGTCGACTACCTGGAGCTGCTGGTCCTACGGTGATAGCCGCAGCCGACTGTCCCGTCTGGACAGCAGCCTGCGCCCGCCGAACGGGCGTACAGCCGGGGCAGACGCGGTCCTGGCTGCTGCAGCCGAGGTGCGGCCAGGCCTTCCACTGATACCAGCAGTCGTGGGCGCGGACGCCGCTAATGTCATGGTGCTGGGTGCTCTGCAGGCGGAAGCCGAGCCTTTCAGCGATCCGCCGGCTCGCGGTGTTTGCCTCCTGCACCACGCACACCAGGTCGGTGAATCCCAGCTCCCCGCTCGCCCAGTCCAACACCGCTCGGGCGGCTTCCCCGGCGTAGCCCTGGCCCCAGTGCTCCCGCCCGAACCGGTACCCCAGCTCCACCGCACCGGTCTCCCGGCCGTCCTGCCGCCACGGATAGAGCCCGCACTCCCCCAGCACCCGCCCGTCGCTGCGCCGCGACACCAGCAGCCCCGACCAGCCGCGGTTGAGGTACATCTGCCCCAGCATCGCCGCTGCTCGCTCGATCCGCTCCCGCGCCGGCAGCACCCCGGCGCCGATGTAGCGCCAGACCAGCGGGTCGTTCCACTCCTGCCACAGCGCGGCCCCGTCTTCGGGCTGCAGCGGACGCAGGACCAGGCGCTCGGTCACCAGCGGCGGGGGCACGCCCGCCACCCTGCCAGCACCGGTCGCCGTCCCGGCCGCGCGAACTCGCCCTGGCGCCGCCTCCGGTGATCAGCACCCAACCCGAGCAACCCAAAGGTCACCGGCATCCCGGGCACCACCTCGACGATCTTCAGGGGGCGCCGGCTGCGGCAGTGGCCCCAGTCCGGCTGGTCTGCCTCAGGACGGTCCGCTCGCGGTGGACGCGCTGGCAACCGACCCGCTCACACGCACAGTGGGCCCATGAGCGCCGTGTCCGTCGTGCAGGTCGGCGTCCAAGCCGAGCCCTGCGACCTCGCCTCCTGGACCGCCCTGGCCCGCCAACTGGAATCCGACGGCTTCGCCG
>JAABUP010006487.1_pt1 | contig 16592 bp, 23 predicted proteins | sample 5559201 | NCBI WGS metagenome assembly JAABUP01 (sample SAMN10711887, study PRJNA513373) | rock metagenome | isolation source: Antarctica rocks | place: Antarctica
TGCGCCGCGGCGCCAGGCGCATGGCGCGCTGTCCAGGCTGTCGCCCCCAGCGCCCGCCAGGCCTGCGGTCACCGCGCCTGCGCGTCGGCGCGTCTGCTGCAGTGCCTGCTGGTCGTTGTCCTCACATACAGTGAGATGACTGTGCTGTGAAGAGTGTGCAGGCTGCACCTGTAATGCAGGCGCCTGGATATAGTGCTCAGGGTCTGCACTCGTTGGCTGTACTCCCGGGTGCGCGACCATGCCCTGCTGCCGCAGGTGCTGAAGACGTACCCCACCGACCGGCCAGCAAACTCCGCGGCGCTGTCGCCGATCTTTGACCATGTGCGCGCACACCCGCGCACTGCTCAGCTGATCTAGCGGGGGCCGTGCGAGTCAGAGCCACATCTCACAAAAATCCTGCAGCGGCAGCGGTGCTACTGTGCGCTTTCACCGCGCGTGGTAATCTCGTGTGTGCATTGCATGGATGCTGCATGTGTGGTGTTGACTGTTTGTGCTGGTTGCACAAAAAGCGCGTTCAGTGCAAAGGTGCAAGGTCGTGTCCTCTTCGGGGGTGAGTGGCATCGGTAAGCGTCGGGCGCCTATAGCAAGGGCAAGTCCCGCATGAGCGCAGGGCGGGTGGTTGCCTCCCCGGGGGGCGTGCCGCTGGGGTGCGTAGACGGCCACCCAGCGCCGGCAGCGGACGCTCCGCGGCGCGGCGGCGACGCCCGGACCTGAGGCGGGCATGGCGCCTCGGCGGCAGGTGCTCATCGGCGGCGGGCAGGAGGCGTCGCAGGTGACGACCACATCGTCGCGCGCCGGCAAGTTCGAGTCGCGCTTCTTCCACAAGGCGCGCCCGGCGGCCGCAGGCTGCCTGGCCCGAGCCTGTCGCGCGCTCGCGTTCCCCCGCTTGCCACGTCAGAGTGCACAGCTTTGGCAGGATGCGCCGTGGCATGGAGGTGAGTGCGCCGACACTTGCTGCGGTGCTGCCCATGCACCGTGCATGTTCTTCCACGGCGTGTGCTTTGCCACAGCAGCTGCACGCGGACATGCTGGGGTGTGCGATGTAGACGCACTCACCATGCTGCAGTCTGGAATTACAACATGCAGACATTTTGGAATGCAGTGGCCCATGCAAGGCCTGGTTGGTGACAGAGGCAAGCAGAGTTAGTAAGCCGCTGGTGCGGGGCGCACCGCAGATCTTCATGGAAGAGTTTGGTAGCGTGCGCGGACACTTTGGGCCCATCAACGCGTGCGCGTTCAGCCCGGACGGCCGGAGCTTTGCCACGGGCGGCGAGGATGGGTACATCCGCATGCACCACTTTGATAACGAGTACTTGACAGCTCGCTTCTTCTAGCAGAGGGGCGAGCCTGTGTGAGCTGTGGGACAAGGGCGTTGATTTTGTTGCTTCCGGCAGTAAGAGAGCAGGATTTAATAGTGTTTGTGACATGGTCCTTCTACTATACTACTACTACTATACTACTATACTACTACTGTATAAGTGATGCAGTGCTTTTATGCACTAAAGCAACCCCTCGTGCCCACAAGTGAACCATGTCAGAGGAACGTTTTCCGTAGGAAGCCGTTGACTGGCCATTAGGTGTTCCAAGCTGTCCATTTCCCTGCTTTCATAAGCCCGTCTTGACTGGTCAGCGACGTACTGAGCCTCTTGCTACTAGCAACTTGCACGTGCACTCGAAAGACATCTTGTCGTGCCCTAGCATTGAGTAAGCCCTGCCCAGTTTCGGCAACACAAGATGTGAGGCGCAGCTCTTGCCCATACTTGGCGCCTGTTTCGCTCAGCAGTGCATTGGAGAAAGGGCGCGGCCATGGGGTGGAAGCCCCCGCAGTTCCCGACCGAGGACCACCCGGACTGGAACCCAGATGACCCGTATGCTGACCCCGTCGCGCTCCTGGAGCACCGCGAGCTTATGGTCAGGCAAAAGTTTGTGAAGCAGGAAAAAGCCAAGGTGCAGCCCTGCTGCTGCGCATGCGCCCCTGCCCCTGCCACTGCCACTGCCACTGCACAGTAAAGGTTGCTGGCATGCTCACCGTGCTGTGCAGCCCTGCACCACACCCTTTTGCACCTGACAATGCTCTTGCGTGCCCCTGCGCTCCAGCTGCTTTCCGCAGCTCACACCTCCAAGAGGGGGCTGGTGTCACTGCTCTTTCACACTGTGCTGTGAGTCTAGCTGGTTTCTCAGGTTCTCTACCTGCTTAAAGCCACTGGCTGGCGCGCTGCGCAGATCCTGCGCGAGAAGATGCGGTTGTGTTACATACGCGAGGGCGTCAACCATATGGCCAACTGCCGGGAGAGTGTAGATATGTACTGGGAGGCCATGAAGGACCTGAAGGGAGGCTTCCAGCTGGCTGACTCCACGCGCTTTGCTGACAGCCATCAGAGCCAGGTGAAGCGGTAGCAAGTGCTGGAGCGTGACAGCCGGCTAAGCGATTGCACCACTACCAGCTGCTCGCCCCTGATCAAGGCGCTTTTGACAGACCCTCTGTAACAGTAGCTGTGGCCTGCTACTGAGGACTGTCCAGGCATGCCTTTGCAGTGTGCTTGATCGCTTCACTGCAGCTATTTCCCCAGGCAGGCGGCTACTTCTGCATGCGCCTGCACAGCACTCAACTCCGACCTAGGTAGACGTCAACAAAACAGCCAGACCACACCACATCACCACACCCATGATAGCAACTCGTACATATCACGCTCACGCACGCTCACACACAAACCCCCAAGACAAGGCTCATGGCTTTGCCTCGGGGTCTACCATCTCCAAGATGAACAGGTTCCCTGCACCTCAAGTGACCCGTGTCAGTGACACTTCATACGTTGTGCATGTCGATGCCGCACAGGGCGGCTGTGGCTGCTGGGTGCCATTGCCAAGCTTGAGGCAGAGAGCAGGAGCTCAACATGCATTGACAGCGTGGAAACACCAGGCTATGTCTGCAAGACAGACAAAGCTCTGCTTGACAAAGCAAAAACTATGCAGCCAGAATGTGCAGCCTCTGCATGATTCGTATGGCGCCGCGCATTGACGTTTTGGTGCTGCAATGTTCGGGACAGGCAGTGGGCCGTGCATCAACTTTGGTGCACATGAGGCAGAAGCAGGCGCGCTGCCATCCACAGCCGCCTGCTGCACAGAGACCTGCGGCCCAGTGATGAACATGTGCTGCCATTGTGAGGTCTCAGCTCTGTGAGCTTACCTCAGTATCCTAAGGTCGGCAAGCAGCGCAGGCATCACATCGAGGCGCGCGGAGCAGGAGGCAAACACTGAAGCCGCTGAAGAGCTAGGCGAGGCGGCGACGTGGAATGAGGACATGAAGAACTGGCGCGCGCTGTGGCGCCGCCTGCGGCTGGCGCATGCGGCGGTGCCCTACCCCATGCAGCAGCTGATGGCGCTCTTCCTGTCTGGCGAAGGCGCGCCGGTCCCTCTGACGCAGCGCACATTGGCAGCTTCAGTTGTTTCTCTGCAGACTCTTCCATGCAACATTTTGTAAACTCGTCCTGTTTCCAGCTTGCACATGGGGTTCCTGTGAGTGAATGGGCGCATGTGTCGTGCCTGTCTGCACCATACGAGTCGTATGGTGCAGACAGGCACGACGCATGCGCCCATTCACTCACAGGATACGGGGTATGATACGAGCCCTTGCGGATCGCTGAGCAGTTTCACGGCTTCAGAGCAATCCGCTCTGAGCAGCGCAGGCAGCTCCTGGACGCAGCGAGCTCCGGCTACAGATGCTGCTACAGAGCGCCCTGAAGAGCATGACCCAGCGCGGGACGCTGCCATACATGCTGGCGGCGCTGCCGATGCCGCTCAGGCTCCTAAGGCTGTGACTGCCAAGGGGCGCGCTTCCATGGTGAGCGGAACCCGCGTTGTCATATCCTTGGCAGAGAAAGTGAGATACACAGCCTGAAGGAAGGCAGGTAGCATTGTGCATGCCTTGTGTGAAGTGTTGGAGGTCAAAAAGTGAGAGGACGCTGCCATGTTTGCTACACCGGAGGTGCACCCTCCGCTCTTCCTGAGCAGAGCTGCACTGCCGAGGCGGCCCTGTCTGTGTCATGAGCATACTGCTTGCAGCAGAGATACGGTTTGCGCTGCTGCCAATGATCAGGCCTGTTAGCCGTGCGGACCTCACATCTCCTGCTCTGCTACTGATATGTTGCTCATTGCCTGTGTCGTAGTTCACCCAGAAGCGCATGCACAGAGCTCAGGAGTTGCACGCAGCAGTGAGTCTAGCAACCTTTTCAGTGCCTGCCTTCAGGAGGTCACAGACACGGGGCGGGCTCCGCTGCACAAGCGAGTGCTCGCGATGCTGGGATGCTACCGCCCACGCTGGCGACCAGTGGAGGATGCCACATGGACACGCACGCAAGCTGGCAGTGTGGAGGAGTGAGGAGGCATACATGGGCTTGAGCCTTGACGGATCTGCAATAGCCACGCTTTCACTTTGTGCATGCCACCCCAAGCTTGGCATTGGGTTGCAATGCACATTTTCGTAATGAGTCCTTTGCCTCAAACAGAAGCCTGCCAGGTTTGCCAAGCATGCTGCATGACGGCAACGATGATGGAATGCTATATAATTGTTAGGTGTACACGTATCACGTGCCAGTTGCTTACATCTCCTAAGCTTCCTCCATGTTTCCTCTGTGTCTCATGGTGTCCAAATCCACTGTTTCTCACTTGTCGGCCCACTTCATCCATACATCGTGTCGTGCATCGTTTGCCAGTGCTGTTTCTGCTCTGCGAAGCAGGCAACGTATGTCAACTGTGCGACAAATGTTGTGTTGCTATGCCTGTGTACAACGCTGTGCTCCTTCCAACCTATGGGCGGGCGATGCGTTGCTGTCATTGCTTACTGCGTATGTTGACAGGCGATCATGTGGTCAATTACAGCGAAGCATACCCACAATAGGAGTGTAGCAGTGGCAAGTAGAAAGGCTCCTTGCAACGGATGTAAGCTCAGTGCTCCGAGCAGTATTGAGGATAGTGCAGAACGGCCGATATACACAGCATGCACCACATGCTCAAGCATACCACAAGTGCAAGTTACGGCGGTATACGGTCAAAGGGCGCGGTATCCGCGATGCAGCGCTCAAAAGCATTATCCACCGCGGCCCTCGCGGTTCCGCGGCAGTGCGGGTTCATGGCGACGGACAGCTCAGCGCGCCGCCGCACGCAGCTCTGGTGCCCGCCGCGGAACTGCCAGTGGCCGCGCATGACCTCTAGCTTGTAGTGGCAGTCGCCGCTCAGGCTGGCCGAGCGTACCTGCACGGAGCTCACAGCTTCTTAGGACAGGCAGAGGGCGCCTCTCTGCAAGAGAGCCGAAGTCCCTTGGCCACAAGTTGGCGTTCCTGTCTGGATATCCAGTGTCAGCTGACACCCAGGCACTGCTGCAGGGCAGCGCCGCAGAGATCGCGAGCCAAGGTTGCAGGCAGGTTTCCATGCGCATACATCGCCCCTGTGACTCTACCCGCAACGACACTCTGTGCCAACCCCTAAGCTTTAATTATGTGCAGTAAGAAACAAGACAGCCAGCCTCAGTGTCACCAGGCTCTGCAAGTAGCCTATTCGCAAGTATTGTGGCCCGCCCCAAACACGGCAGCTTGTCGGCGGCACCTCGCTGCACGCGTGGTGCTCGCAGTTGGTCCAGTCCAGATCGCGGCCGCGGCAGTGGTCGTATGCGTGCACCAGCTCGTGCGTCAGCGCGTGCGCCACCTCCTCCTGGCTGCTGAGGTGGTTGTGGCAGATGACCACCTGCGCGCCCGGCAGTCCCAAGCCTGGGCCGGCTTGCAGGAGCGCCCGGCCCCACAGGCCGTGTGCAAGGCGAACAGACTGGGACTGCTGCTCCCAGTGAAAGCTGGCAGGAGCTGCTGGTCCCAGCAGTCCTGCAGGCGTGGAGTGGGGCAGGTCGCAGTGCGAGCATGTGCACTGCTGGAAAGGAGGCGGCGCGATGTTTGCCTGCCGCGCACCCCGTCCGGCGGTCGGAAGCCGCCGCCGACCTGCACGTCGCACTTTTCTACGCGGAAGAACCTCCGGCTGACACTGCACCCTGCCTGCACGGTGGCGTGCAGCGTGTCACGCTCCTGGACGCGCAGTGGTAAGCGACATGCAAGGCTGCACCAGGCTGGCGACACACCTCTTCCATCTTTTCCACCATGAACTTGACGGTCGGGTTGCGCAGCAGCGCATTCTCCACCATCCGCTCGCACTCCGTGCTCGTTGTACCGCCCGGCCAGGCCTGCGAAGCGCCAGCCTCCTGTGCCTCAGCCATGGAGTGCACGGAAGCACGAAGCACGGCACTACTCTGATGTCTTCCTGCTGGACTACTCTGATGTCACTACTCTGATGTCTTCCTGCAGAAGCGGTGGCCGCATCGCCGTGTAACAACCCTGTTCTGTAACGCTGCACCCCATGCTCCCTTCATGATGATCGTTGACTCTGACATTGTGCGGCTCCGACTGCCGAAAAGTGCACTGCACATGTCTCATGCTTAAAGCATGCTTATAAGGGGCTGGATTTCAGCTTGCGTAAGGTGCCTGTGCTCTTGCAAAGAGCTGGCACTGCCTGCTCACTTTGAGCACAGTCCCGGCCTAACGTGTCTGCAAGGGCGTGCGTGGGGGCCTTACCGCTGACGTCATGCCGTCCACATGGATGCTGTGGCTGGCCATTGCGCTTGCACTGGCAGCAGTCAGGTGTCCCCAGCACCGCACTCCTGCGTGGGCTAGCTCTAACTGATAGCAACAAGCACTTCTACTAGTGTGAGGCAAGAGTATACCCCATCAAGCGTTCCCTGCCAATTTGGCACCAACATTGGCGCTCAGCTACACTTGATCTATAAACTGTCTGTTGTGCTGCAAGCTCAGCTACGCATGAGGCTGTGCTGCAGTGCGTGCAGGGCAATGCCTCACTTGCGCTCACAGCGTTGAAGTGGTGCCCTGCACACTGGCAGCTGCACTTACCGACCGCGGCAGAGACGCGCCGCACCTCACAAGGCAGTCTGTGGGGCATGCGCTGCAGGGCACTGCGCTTGCATGAGCGTGTGCTGGCGCTGCTGGCAGCCGCGGCGCTCGGCCCGCTGCTGGAGCGCGACGGCCTGGGCTCTGTGTCCCTCAGCGTCTGGCCTGGTGCGGTCCCGGTGGGAAGCGCGAGGCAGGAGGCCCCTGGATGGCAAGGCCCTGCTGGGGCGCTACGGCCTGGCTCCCTTGTCTATGAGCATGTCGCTTGGTGTGCTCGTGGTAGGAGGTGGGCACGCTCCTCTGTCCCTTGCTGGCAAGCAGCGCAGTGCCGGTACTGCAGGATTGGACTACTTTTCATATCTTGATGACACAGCGATGCATAAGTGGGGGCGCAGGGGCATGCGCAAGCCCTGTGTGTGTCTCTGAGCGTGCTTTGGGGCTCGCCCTGCCTGGCCGTGGCAGCAAGACCCTCACACAAAGTGATGCGGATCCCACAGCTGTTTCTGTGTCGGCAAATGCGGAAGCAAAGCCCGACGCGGCGTCGCTGCCGGGGCGGCAGGCGTGCTGACGCTGCGCGGCCTGCGCCTGCGCCCGGCCTGGGTGGACGCCCTGGACCTCCCCTTCCTGTGCGCGTCGGGTGCGCCCGCGGCTGCAGCAGGGGGCCGCCCGAGCGGCCAGCCCACACGCGTGCTGCGTGGCGCAGGGCCTCCCCTGCGCCGCTACGCTTGGAGCGGGGCGCGCAGGCCTCATGTATCAGTGCCGGCTGCTGCGTGACCAGGCGGACAGCCCCCTCCTCGCCAGGCCATTGCGCTGGGGAGTTTGAGCTGGTGCCATGGCAAGTGCCTGCGTGGCAGACGTGCGAGCGCGCGCCGCGCAGCCAGCGTGGCCGAGCTGGAGGTGCGCGCGCCCTGGCGCGCGCTGGGCCGGCGCCGCGCGGCGCTGCGGGCATCGGGCGTCGTCCTCGCGGCCCTGCCGCGCAGCCTGCCGCAGGTGCTCACGTCACGCGCCCTGGCGGGCGGGCATGCTAACTCTAAACCTGTCATAATGGTGCAGATGCTCACATCAGGGCGCACGGGCGACACGCATGATGTGTGTTAAAATGATGCACGCAGCAGCTGGCTGGCAGCATCAGGACACGGACTGGTTGGCAAGCCAAGCGGTGTACGCCGGGGCGGCTCCGCATGGGGCGCTGCAAGCAGCCAGAACTGCGCTTGTCCCTGCCGCAGACGCTGGTGCTGCAGGCGCAGGTGCTGCAGGCGCATCGCTGGCAATGGGCCCGCTACAAAAGCCACCTGTGTTCTTGCGATGCGCACGGCAGGCTTCAAGGTCTCAGCATTGCAGGCATTCCCATCAGCTCAAGCTCGCGAGGGGCTTGTGGTATGTGTGGTGACCGCTTGCATGCTGGAGAGACCAGCAGACTAGCTGCGCTCCCCTACGTGTTGTAACTCTGATCAACTGCATGGCTCAGAAAGGGATCAACTGGCGCGCTGCGGGGGCAGGCGGTTACCCCAGAGCTGGCGGGCGCACGGCGGGCCGCCGGCGAGGCGGCGCGGCGCGTCGCCGCGCTGGCCGCCGTGGAGGCGGTTCTGTGGGGCGCGCCGCGCGGTGGGCCGCGCCGGCTGCTCGGCGCGGCACCGCGGCGGCCGCCCTGCCGCACCCTGGCCCAGCGCCTCGCCGCGCGCGCCACTGCCGCGCTCGCCGCCGACTTTGCTGTAGACCTGGGCGATGTGCTGCTGTCGCTCGCGCTCGACGCGCCGCACAGCAGGGTTGGGGTAGGGTATAACGACCTGGGCTGCAACACCTCCGTGGCCGCATCGGGGCGGGCCGGCAGCGGGGGCGGTGCGGCGCGTGCCGGCGGTGACGAGGGCCAGGGCGTCGGGGGCGCGCGCGTGGTGCTGCGCGTGCGTGAACTGGCGCTGGAGGGCACGTCTGTGTGGTGCAGCCCCGAGCGCGAACGCCCTTCTGCCGCTCTGTGGCCAGCCGCGCTCGACGCCAGGCTGCGCCTGCACGGCCTGTGCCTCGGCGTCGCCGCGGCAGGCGGAGCCCGCGCCGCGGCCGCAGCTCCGCCCCCCGGGGCGGACGGCCGCCAGCCTCCGCGCGCGGGCGAGGTCAGCATCGTGCACCGGTGGAGCGCGGGCGCCACGCTGCGGTGGCGCGCGGGCGGCGCGGTGCGGCGAGCAGACGTGCCCCCCACAAAAGGCGTGCGCGCTGCGGGCGCGGCGTGCGCTCGTCCGCCCGGCGCGCACGCGGCGGCGGCGGCGCCGGCGCCCGCGGCGCCGGCGGGCGGCGAGGCCGTGGCGGAGGTCGCCGCGAGCGCGCTGATGGTGGCCGGCGACGCGGCGGCGCTCGCGGCAGTGCTGGCGGCCGCGGCGGGCCTGGCGCGCTTCTGCGCCTTCCGGCCGCACCGCTGCACGCGGCCGCAGGTGCGCCTGCCCGCGGCAGTGCCGCTGACCCTGCGCGCAGGCGGTGCCGATGCCCTGTACATCCCATGCAGGCCGGCCTGGAGTTTGCAGTGGGCCTGGAGTTTTTGCAACCTGGATGTAACGCGTGACAGGAGAGGTGTCCGGGTGCTGAGTTGATCTCTCATGGGGCTGGCGTCAAGATGTGCAGGCGCAGGGGTTTGAAGCTCGCATGCAGCACAGGCCACTGTCAGGTTTAGGTATTGCTCACAAGCCGGCAGCTATCAGCGAATCAACGTGCAGCACCTAGTCTGTTGCTCGCGCCTGGGCGCGGCAGGTAGCCGTGGCACAGGCGCCGCGGCTGTGGTGGCGGCACGCCGCGCGCTGCGTGCTGGCCGAGCGCCGCGCGGCGCTGGGCGCTGCAGCGCGCCCCATGTCTTCAGCCACACCTTGGTTTGGCTCTTGGGACGATTCTCTTTCAGCGGCTTTGACCGCACGTTCGTCGTCGTTTGACGTGCTAGCCGCCGCATCCGCTTGTGCATCTGCGCGCGCGCCGCACGCCGCGGCAGGCAGCCGCAGGGCTGCTTTTGGCCAGACCCTAGGATACTTCCGGGCGGGCGGTTTGCGGCACGCGCGCGCGTACGCCGCGCTGCGCAGCCGGCGCGCGCGCCTGGGCTGGGCGCTGACGCACGGCGGCGCGGGCGCGGCCGGCACGGCGGCCGCGGCCGAGGCAGGCGCGAGCGCGCACGAGGCCGCGCTGTGGCGGTGGCGCGTCTGGGCGCGCGGTGCGCGGCAGCAGGTGAGAGCCCATGAGTGACTGGGTGTGACTGGAGCAGGAGCACAGAATCAGTGGTGCTGGCATGCCTGCCCGGGTGTCTGGCCTAGCCCTCTGCACACAACAAGCAGCGGTGCACTGCCAAGTAGTCACGGATACGTCCATCAAGAAGGAAGGCCCAGTATGTGCATGTTGCACGCCCCTGTTTGTGCGCATTGCTAATGTTGCCAGCGGCCGCCCCCATGGAGCCTTGCTGTGGTGCACCACGCAGCTTGCACAGCACCTGAGCACGCCCTGAGCCCTGAAGCACCCGCCCGCACAGGGCCTGCCCCCCGCCGCCCTGCGCGCGTGCCTGGATGCTGTGTATACCGCGCTCGGCGCGCCCGCCGCCGCCGCCGCCTCCGCCGCCGCCCCCAGCCCCGCCCTCACCCTCGCGGTTACCTGCCCGAAGCTGGCGCTCGCATTCCACGCGCGGCCGGCCCCGCGCCCACAGCCTAGCCGTCCCCGCGCCTCCGGACTAGACCCTGACCCCCCGGCCGCGGCAGCCTCATGCGAGGCGCTCGAGCTGGCGCTGCATGGGCTGGAGGGCGGCCTGCGCGTGTCCGGCACGCGCGGCGCCGCAGCGTGCACCGCGGTGGACGCGAACGTCACCGTCGCCGCGCTGCGAGTGGACCTGGCAGGCGGGGCCAGCGGCGCGGGGCTCGCGCCCTGTCCAGACCCTGGCAGGGTGCTGGCCAGCGAGCAAGCGCCGCACGGAGGCGCTGCAGGCGCCCGACGCGCCGGCGGCGGCGCAGCCGGCGCCCGCGGAGGCGGCTGGCTGGGCGCGCGGGGCAGGCGGCGCCTCATGCAGTCTCCTGCTGATGCGGAGGACGGCGAGAAGTCGGCCGGTACGGGCGCCGAGGCGGCCCCGCCCCCGGACTTCCTGGCGGTCGCCTGGCGCTCCAGCGGCGGGGCGCGCCACCCCGGTGGGCCGTCCTGGCGCCGCGCCCCGGCGCGCGCCGGGCCAGGCTCAGTTTGCAGAGAACCCTCTCCGCGGCTGCCCCCTCTGCCCGATGAGGTGCGCATCGCGGTGGCGCCCGTGGCCGCGCGCCTTGCAGCGGCAGACGTGGCGCGGCTGGTAGGGTTCTGGCAAGCCCTGGAGGGCGTGATGGCCGGCGCGGCAGCGCTGGCACATGCGGCCGGGCAGCCGCCGATGCGCAGCGCAGTGGCGAGGGCTGCCGGCTGCAGCGGCCGGCGGCGGCTGCTGTCCGAGCCTGATGCGGCCCCACTGCAAGCTCAGGCAGGCAACCCACTGTTTGCACTGTACCATCATTCATTTTGTGCGGCGCAACGTGACGGCTTGTCACCTTTGCCGCACATAAGAAAGGAGGTGATGGTGCAGTGCAATATGGCCAGCTTGCATGCTTGAAAGTCCTTCGGGCAAGCAGCTGCAGAGCACATGCTATTACCGCCTCAACTGCAGCTCTGCAGGCTTTGGCCCAAGTCCTTATGCGCGCGGGATGGTGCCTGTGAAGACACAACTTTCTCTGTATCTGTGAGGCTCGGCAGCCAGGAGGCCGCCCTGCCTGCAGGGCGCAGCCGGCGGCCGGCCGCTGATCGCAGCACACCATATGGCTGAGGCACCCGTCGCGCATCCCTCACTTTGTCACACACAGCACTGGACCTGACTGCATTCGCAGAGAACAGCATGTCAGCGGGACCCTGCTGCGCCAGCACATGGACGGCTGACTTGAGGCAGTGCGGGGCCTTGCGCAGGTGGACGTCTGCGCCCTGCAGCTCACGCTCCCCTGCCCGGACCCGGGCCCAGAACCTGCCGCCGGCGTCTCTGAAAGCGGCGCGGACGGCGCGCCCGGGACGAGGCGCGCCGCCACGGGCGCCGCCAGGGCGGCGCGCAGCGCGCCGGCTGCGCTGGTCCTGACGGCGCGGGCGCTGCGCCTGGCCGCGCGCGGCGCGGCCGAGGGCGAGGCGGCCGACGGGGCAGGTCAGGCGCTGCATCAAGTGCTCTGCTCCACATGCGCCTTCCTGTGCATGCTCGCGGCGGGCCTGCGCTTGCCTGCAAGCCTGCGCCAGAGCCTTTGCATAGAGATGCCCTGAGCGTGTGACAAGTTATTTTTGTTATGAACAGCGTGGCAGCCGACCCGGGCGCGGGGCTCGCCGCGCAGGGCAGCGCTGGCTGCGGAGGCGCGGAAGCGCGTCCGGCTACCAGCAGCTGCAGGCGCGCCCCGCTGCGCCCCCCCGCCGCCTCCTGGTCTGGGCGCCGCTCGACATCGTGCCCATAGTCAGGACCCGTGTTGATAAAGGGCGGCCCTGCCTCGATAGTGTGTTGCATGTGACGTGCCTGAGAGTACAGCAGCTTGGGGCCCAGGCCGCGCACAACTCGCCGCCAGCACCGCAGGTGGACGTGCGCCTGGCCGCGCACTTGGCGCCACCGCCGCTCGGCTCACTGCAGCACGCGCCGGGTCCGGCGCGGCCGGGCGGTGTTTGCAACGAGCGGGTGGAGCTGCTGGCGCCGCTGGCGCTGGCGGCGTCCGTCGCGCACTGCCAGGAGGCCGCGGGGCGCTCCGGCCAGCGGTGTGCTCCTGACTCACTTATGATATCTAAGACAAAACAGTTCTTGCAACAACTGTGTGCATGCAGAGTGATAGCCTGGCACCATGACATGCGCGCTGCGCCGCTCACCTGTTGAAAAGGAGGCGCGGGCGCACTGCATGCAGGCCCGGCTGCAATGGTCCAATGCATATCGCCTGTTGCAGCGCATGGCCGCTCCTGCACAGGAGCGGCATGCGTGCTGCCGGAGTGCAGTGCTGCCAAATCTGCTGCGTCTTGCAGCCCACAGCACCTGCATGCCTGATGGGAAGGTAACCATGCACACCCCTGCATGCCGCCGAGGCCTTCCGAGGGCCCGCCAGGCGTCTGGCACATGCGGACGTGACAGCGAGCGAAGCGCGCCTGGCTGTGACGCCGGGTGCCGCCCGCCAGCTGGCCGCGCTCGCCGCCGCGCTCGCGTCCGGCTGCGCCGGGGCAGGCGCGGGCGCGGCGGACGCACCTGCTGAGGCAGGCCCTGCGGCCGCACTGCCTTCTGCGCAGGTGCATGTACGCCGAAAATGCACGCAATTTGCGCAGCATGCCAACGCGTTGGGCGCGCCGGCGCTTGAGCTGTGCTGCTGGGCGGCTCAGCTGTGGTCCTGCAGCACGTGCAAATCTCTTTCATATCATGAGGCGGCGACCTGCGGACTGAGCATCCACTCCATTGTGAACCTCGCCTGGTTGTTATGCTAGGCGTCTGCAGGAGCGGCAGGGCAGGGCCGCTGTCGCCGTGCGCCTGAGCCCGCTGGACCCAGCGAGCAGCAGGCGCTCTGCAGCGGCGGGCGCGCCTGCCATGGAGCCCGCACTCGCGCATGGCGTGGCGCCCCCCGACTCCCCGCTCGCTGCGCAGGGCGCAAGAGCAGCCGACCCTGCCGCGCGCGCCGCGCCGGCTGCGGACGCGCCGCGCCCGGTGCTCGCGCTTCAGCTTGCCGCGCCGGCCGCGACGCTGCGCCTGACCGCGCCTGCGGAGGCGGGGCTGGACTGGCCGGCCGCGGACTCTGGGCGGCCGGGCCTGCATGCGTCAGCGCGCGGCCTGGCGGTCGCACTCGCGCTGGAGGACGGCGCTCTCGACCTGCGGTGCGGCGCCCGCTCAGCCGCAGCGCATGTTTCGTGCCACGGTAGGATCAGTGCCATGGTGGGACTAGTGCCATGGTAGGTAAGTGTCATGGTGGCGGCCCAGCGCGCTGGCCTGCCCTGTGCCGCTCGGCCGCGGCTTGTGCGCCGCGATTGAATCGGCCGTCTTGTCACACCGCATGGAGCCCTCTCATGCAGCCCAATGCAGCGCTCTAAAGGTGAAGCCTGCTGTGTGCAGGCTCGCGGCCGCAGCGCTGGCGGTCGAGGATGTGCCGGGCACCAGCAGCGGGCGAAGCCCTGCCCTGGTCCCGCCCCTGCTCCGCGCGGCGCCGCTGGGCCCGGCCTGGCCGCGCTGCGGGCGCCAACCCTCGCTGCAGCGAGTGTTCCAGGTGATCGAATTTGGTCCGCATCTCACTCCGGGCACACCCCTTCGCCGCTTCCTTTGGCCTGCCAGCATGCCACCTACCAGTCCCGTCCTCAAAGGTCAAATCAATGTGTGTGAGCGGCGTGTGCTTCTTACCAGCTGGCTGCAGCGCGCATGTCTTGTCTGTGTGCGGCCTGCTGAGAGCAGGAGGGCATGCCCTGCACCCACGCAGCTCTCTGCTCAGGGAGACCATGAGGCCCCGTAGTGACTAAGAGGCCGCTACGAGCCGTGACAGCGATGTACCGAGTGAACGAGAGCACTGGAACAGGCCTGGCGGGTGGACGTTGCGCGGCGCTCGCGGCGGCCGCGCGCGGCGCCCTGCAGCGCCACGCACCTCGCGCTGGCCCTTGCGCCGGGTCTCCTCGCCGCGCATGTAGGCTGGGCGCCCGCGGGCCGGGCGGCGAGCCCAAGCGACCACACCCGTGCCCTGGGCCGGCTAGCCGTCAGGCTCGACGGCGGGCTCGTGAGTGCCACGGTCGAGCTGGGCGCGCTGCGCCGCGCGGCGGGGTGCCTGCTGGCGCTGCGGGCTGCCCTGTCCCTGGAACAAAACCCTGGTCCTGTCCTGGCCGCCGTTCCGCCGGCTGGCGCGGCGGGCGTGGCCGGCCGCGTGCGCCGGGACTGGGAGGTCCACTTGGCGCTGCAGAGCCTGCGCATTGATGTGCGCGCCCGCTTGTACTCGCACCTGTCTGAGGCAGTCAGGCCTGCCGGCCAGATGTTTGCGCCCAAACTCCTGGGCACGCCACGTGCTGCAACATTGCTGGACAGCAGCACACAGAGAGGCGGTGCAAGCGTGTGTCATGGACTGCAGGCGGCAGCCATAGGAGGAGGCCGCACATGTAATAGAAAGAATGAAGCTGAAGAAGATTGCAGCATAGACGCACCAAGCTGCAAACTCATGCAGAGCTGCTTCTGTTCCTGCACACACCATGTTCTCGGGCAGGGATCTGCACATGCCATTTGCCACCCAGGGCATGCCACTTGCTGCTCCCCGTGATGCACAACATAAGGCTGTGACAAACCTATGAACAGGTTGGACCGCCTGCCCTGCTCGCATGCGCCCTCAGACAGACACCAACAGCTACGCTGCTGGACAGGCTGTGGCCGAGGGGCGGCGCTTCGCCACGCTGGCCGCCGACGCGCTGCTGCTGCGCGGCGCCGGCGCCGGCGCCGGGTCCGAGCAGCGGCGCGAGCTGTCGGCCGCCTGCGCCGGCGTCCAGGTCAGTCATGCGGCTGCCGCCTGCTGCATGCAGGCGCCTCATGCAGCCTCTACTGGTCCCGCTCGAGCACAGAGGAGGAGCTGGTGGCAACAGCCGGTCACGGGAAAGCTTTGCTGTCTGCACTTGCCATGTGTGCTGCTTAGGCATGGTGTGTCTCGCAGACGCGGGACGCCCGGCCAGGCTCGCCCTCACCTCGCGCCTATCAACATGGCAGGTAAGAAGTAAAGCACGCAGAGAGCAACTCCTGAGGCGCTATGGATGAAACGCACATGAAGCAGCAGCGCGCCGCGCCAGGTCCTGGACCGCCTGGCGAGCTCGCCTGCCAACCGGTGCGCGCTGGAGTGCGAGGCGGCCGCCGGCGGGGCGGCGGGGGAGCAGCTCGTGCGCGTGGAGCTCGTGCAGCAGCATGTGCGGCGCGCGCGCGCCGCGGGCGCGCCGCCGGCCGGACAGGCGCCGGGCAGCGGCGCGGTGCGCGCCGCCCGCCACATGCGCCGCATGCGGCGCCAGGCAGCGCGCCCCGGGTTCCTTCGCGCGGCGCAGGCCGCCCCTGTAATCTGCCGTGGCTGGTGGCAGGAGGCGGTGCTGTAGGAAGTCGTGCCCTGGCGTCATGGCGTGGGACGACCGGAGCTCGATGTGGGTGCCATGCCCCAGCTGCTTGGCCGGTCGGCATGCTGCGCGCGCGCGTCGCTCAGCGAGCATCGCGCGCCAGGGCGCGCGCCCGGCGCCGCAGCTGTCGGCGCGCTGCGAGCTCGGCGCGGTGCGCGCGACGCTGCTCTGCCGCTTTGCGTACGACCTCGCGCACTTCGGCTCGGAGCTTGCGGCGCTGCTGCCGCCGGGCCGCTCGCGCGCCGCGGGCGACCCGCCTGCGCAGCCAGATCAGCAGCTCCCCGCGAACGACCATCCAACGATCGAGGTGGGCGCGCAAGACATGCAGCACTGCCTGCTGCAGTGCGAGAGCTGTGGGCGGCACTGGATGCGCACAGGATGTCAGGACCGGTGCTCGGGACCGTGCCTCATGGACCGATGTTACATACCATGCCTGCGCATGTCTGCCATGCTGTGCTGATGCCCTTGCAAGGACTCACGTATGCACCCCAGTGGCCCTGGTGCGCTCAGCTGCACTCTCAGGCCGAGCTGGCCACAGTTCCAGTACCGCTGTCCTGCACTCACAACAAG
>JAABUP010006488.1_pt1 | contig 16589 bp, 12 predicted proteins | sample 5559201 | NCBI WGS metagenome assembly JAABUP01 (sample SAMN10711887, study PRJNA513373) | rock metagenome | isolation source: Antarctica rocks | place: Antarctica
AATTTGTATGACAGCTACTTCATCTACTGATGAACCTGAAGGTTCATCAAACCCTGTAATTGTATGAGGTCTTATCTTCATGCACTGTAGATTGTGATTTTTAGCAAAGTGAGAAGTGATCATTTCATAAAACAGGCACCCTGTGTTGTACAAGATATGTGCATATGACTTCTTATTGACTAATGTTGACATAGTGAAGAGGGCACTGTTCATCTGTTTCTCAAACTTCTTTCAGCTTTTATCACATCTCATACACTCTCAGCTGCAACTTCTGCTAAAAGCTACTTTTTTTTTGAGTTCTTCTCTTCTTCTGTTGCCTTCTTCACAGTCTCAGCAGCAGTAACATTGATGACACAAGGTTATACAGCAGGCAGAAGTTTGCAGTTCTTAATGAAGTGGTCATTGTCTTTGCAGCACATGCATAGTTGTTTTGTATGATGATCTGTCACTTTCTTCTCTGACACTCATTGTGCTCTGTGTCTCTCTTCAGTTTCTGTAGCTGTGACAACAGTGTGCTCAGTGAGTTCTCAGTTCATGTTGTCTGTGTGAGACTGTTGCATGATGATAGTTGTTGTTGTATGACACTCTTGAGTAACAGCCTTCTGAATTGAGTTTAAGTTGTGACTGACCTGCTGTAGCAAGATACTGTACTCATCATACAACACAGAGATTGAGGTGACAACCAGAGCTCACATGAGTGTTGTGTCAAGACTGTTACTAAGAAATGTTTTCTTGACAGCATCATCTCATTTCAAGCCTTCTGCTTTCAACAGCATTTGTTCAAAGGTGGTCAGATGTTTAGCAAATGGGTTTCTCATCTGTTTTAAAGCTTTTAAGGTACAAGTTGCTCTTTTCTTTGATTCTGAGTCATTGTACACATGCTGAAGCTTATTGATCAGCTCCTCAATGATCATATGGTTTAAAACTTCATTTGGCTTGATACAAGCCACAATTCAAGGTGCAATCTGGCTTAAAGCCAATTCTTCAAGCTGACTGTGTAAGTATCAGAACTGCACACTGGCATTGTTGTCTGACATGTTCACATTCAATTTAGCAACAATTTGTTGTAGTCAAGGTCTGAATTCCACTCTTTTTTCTTCAAATTTGAGTGAATCAGAAAGACATCATTTTGAGTGCTGATTCACACTCATTGCTGCAATGAGCTGCTTTAGAGTGAGACTGTTCATACAATTGACTGATTCTTGAGAAGAAGGTGATGCTGCAACAGCTAATGTTGAGATAGTTGTATCTACTGATGTAGTCAATGTGAAGTTGTTTCAATTCACCACAAAGGTGTAAAGAAGATCTGTACAAGCCTTCATGTTCTGCATGTTCTCTTTCATATGACTCTTCATGCTGCATAATTCTGTCATAAGTATTTGTGCTCAAGAAGAAATCTTCTCAGCAACAGTCTTTATTTCATCTGTTTTAAAGGTTTCTTTGCTCATTCTGCACTGATTTTAACAATTGTACAGCAAGGCCTTTAGTGTAGGTCAGGTCTAAATGAGAATAGTATTTTAATGTCACAGGTTTGCAATGAGACTGATGCTCAATTGATAATTTCTAAATACAAGAAGAATACTATGAAGAGAAAAAGAAGAGCTTCATACAAAAGTGAAAAGATAATGTGCTTTAGTCTTAGGGTCTTAGTAAGCAACTAGACCATAAGACCTTAGTATGGGTTCAACTCATGACAATCAGTAAGGTGAACTTTCTGCACTGTTATCAGAAGGTTAAATCAACAGCTATTACAATTAAAAATGTTCTTAGTGCATGATGAGCTGCTGAACTTGTTTCATATGATTCTTCTATTATTACTTCAAATCTTTCTCAGTTAACAACTTCTTTCTTTACATTCTTTACAAATTTCAATGAAGTTCAGATCAACATCACTGTCACACCTCATACAGCAACTCAAATCAATCAGTTTGTGAATGAGGTTCTTACTGATATGACTCTGTCATTGTATTCACATGTCTTAAGTCTAAAGAACACAGTCTTAACAGCTGTGATGAATAGAGCAGTCTTATGACAGACTAATCAGAAACTCCTTGAGAAACAGCAGCAGTGATGAAAGAAGCAGTCACAAAAGGCTGTTGAAAATGCCTGAGTTCTTACAGTCAATGAGAATAAAGTTATAATGCAGAAAGAACAGAATAGAGCAAAGGAAATGACTATTAAATCAGCTAGATATCATGCATTAAGGGGTAAAGTTGAATTTGTGAAGCTGGTTTGAAAGAAAATGGCCATGAACTATTCAGTTTTCATGTAATTAGTCTAGTGGTGTGGATATTTCAATAATTCTAGCTGTTTTGACATTGCAAAATAAGCGACAGCAAGGTGGCCCAAATAAGCAGGTGGCTCAGGTAACAGGGAAATTCGTTATAGAGCTTCCACATTCGCATGTGCCCCCCTTGAACCTGCTGCGCCCCGGATTGTTTTGCCTGGCATCCCCTTGCGCTATCTACGGACGTGACACGTGACATAGAGTCATGTGCTTTGGCGAGAGAGTGACCAAGAAAGGATAGTGTGTGTTCCCCCGGTGCACCAGATACTGTGGAGGGGTATTTAGGGCTTCCGGAGCTTCAGAATTTCCATAGAATTACATCCTCTTACCACCACATCATTCATCCTTGAAAATACCATCCGTTCGCCGAGCGCGGAACCGCTTTCCTGATCCAGACTGGTACGGGCACGTGCAATTTAAACAAGCGCACCCTCAGGTGTGATTTTCCGAAATTTGGAAAAAGGTTCGGCTACAACAATTTTGTGTGCAAACCGTGCTGTCAAGAGGCCTGCGGTGTGAAACAGTCAAAATACGAGAGTGTAGAGATATTCTGGGAAAAGATGCGCCTAAAAGAGCTCGACCGTTTAGAGTTGCCAGCGTCGGCAGATATGCATGTTCACCTGCGGCAAGGTAGACTGATATATATATATTATATACACCCCGAACTTAGGATTGGAGATTTCCGTTTTCGATCCGGAAAGGGAGCAAGGCCGCTTTAGAGGGAGCAGCGAGGGAGCAGGGGGGAGCACCAAGGGAGCAAGGGGGAGCACCGAGGGAGCACCGAGGGAGCATGGGGGCGCAGCACAGGGAGCCTGAATTGGCTGCCTTGCACCCGGCTATAGCTGCTCATGTTTAACATTCGTCAACACTGTTGCCTGGCTCAGCCTCCTGCAGCCTAGCACAGCCCCCTACTGCCTAAACTCCGCGCGCCTTCCGTTGATTCACTTCGGCTTGCCTTGGTGGCCTATCATTGAATACGGAAAGTTTTCCGAATTGAAGCTTGAACTCTACATAACACGTATCTGTGTCAGTTCGGTGGCTATTTGGATATCTCGATCTCGAATCTTCCAATCATGACCGAATCACTTCGGATGGCTTGCCTTGTCTCGTCCACGGCTAAAAGTGCTATACGCCTCGGGCGGCATTTGGCACTTCCCCAAGTAAGCATATTTGCAGTTCTATTTACTCGCTCTCAGCCTCGTCCTACGTAACTAAGTCGATAGTAGTAAACTCCACTCCTAAGCTTCGCCTTGTGTCTTCGGATTGCTCGCCTCGAACCGTCCGTGCATAAGTTGCCGTTAGCACCCCCGATTCTTCTCCAAGCTAGGAATAGTGGCAGCTCTAGAGCTATGTCTTCCGTCGAAACAACCAATCAGGATCTTAAGAGATGGTGCTATGTTTTGCGGTGTGGGCCGTCACTGCCGCCAAATATACGCTTCAGCCCACTATTAAATTTAAGGCGGTTAATAGGGGAAGTCGGATATATCAAAGATCTTGCCAGCGCATTTCCCCGGCTCTCAGCTGTTTTGGAAGCTACAAAAGTGCACCTCGGAGTGAACTCTATCAATTCCCCCCCAAACGTTTATCACCTTCAGAACCTTCCCAAGAGACTCGATAACCCTCCACTGAATAAGACAGGACTTACAATCGAAGAGTCTGAATCATCACTCTTTGTCCTTCTCTACTATGGTTTGTCACGTTATCTACCCTTCGAACGTCGCTAATTTACGACTATTTGTAGCCTGGTAAGAAAGATAAGAAGTGGAAGAAGAATACCTCTACGGTTAAAGATTATCTTGATGATATTGTGGGAGACGACCTGAGTGGAGGAAAATGGGCGCCTCCTAGGAATTGGAATAGGGTTCACGGAAATGGCAAATCCACCAGTGGAGGCCAGTTCCACATCGAGACCATGAAAGATAGCACAGGGAGATATGTCGCGAAAATAGTAGGGACGAAGGATGAAAATGTCGTGGTCATCGATGATGGGAACTCGGTAGATGGGCCTTCTTTTGCTCAAGTCATAGCGGTATTGAAGGAAAAATATTGTTAAGGCTTTGGAGGAACTAGATATGCTGGAGGGTATGAAGATTCGAACATTGCACTTGCTACATAGCGACCGCTCCTTAGACTTCTTTGCATTTTGTACATGTGCAAAAGAAATGGTATGAAGGCCTATATTCAAACGCTCCTTTCAGCTTACGCTCCATCACGTATCCAATGGCGCCCTCCTCATCCTGTCGCCACTTCTCATGCTTCCAAGCTGCTTCCGATTGACCCATTTCTCGGAATCTACACTGAGCAAAATCGACAATTACGACTTCATATTCCGAGAGATTATCGTGCGTTCGTATCAAGACATTGCGTGGCTTGACGTCCTCATTCAGAATCCCATGATCACTGACTAAGTTGATAGTACGGATTGTCTCATCACAGATACGCTGCCAAGACGATTGATGTGCGTATTTCGTAAGGTCGTCAAGGCTATACCCGGTGATAAGCTCAAGTAATATGCCCCGGACTTCGAAAAAGGCGTTTTGGGTGGGAAATATGTCGAGCCGAACATCGGCAAGGAATCGAGGAACGCTCTTCCCTTGGAGATCCTTGAGACGACTGTAGGCTTCTACCTCGCAACTATGGAGATTGCGGCAGTAGTCAAAGAGGAAGGTCTCATCACGAGCGGTATCCCATAGTTGGTCATCGATGCTATCATGCTCCAAGGCCGAAATAAATGTCGCTGCGCGGCCCTCCTCGACGAATGTTCGGTATGTGTCCTCATGATATGGGGTCCATTGGCCAACTCTATCGTCTTGGCGCAATTGTGTTGCATATCGCCAATCATAGAGCTTTAGGATCGAATGCTTTGCATACTTCGTAGAACCCGCCAGGACTTCGACTTCCATGACACAAGACAAGGTACTCGGCTGGATGGAGCGCAAGATTTGAAGTTTGATTGTATGCTTATTCGAAGGCACGTCCTCCGTGACGTTTAAGGTCAGAGTTTTGCCCTCCTCATAAGGTGTATTGCAAAGAAAGCTGTCGTCTTGCATGGTTGATCTGGTCCAAATCGATGAAAATAATGCGTTATCATCATGCAGAATGGGGCTGTGACGTATATAAAGCGAAGATCACGTGCTGATTGAGCCCAGCTTGGGTAGCCAATCTAAAAGTAGAACGACTTCAAAGAAATGGCGCATGATGCTGATGACTCATACAAGTAGGAGTGTCTGACCAATTATGTTACTGTCGTAGCCCCAAAACTGTGCCGCCGCCAAGGCTTCATCGCCTGTCAACCACCACACCTTCTGTTGGCGTGTTTGTAACATCATCCTACAGTGCATCAGCGGCAATAAAGACATGTGCCTTCCCTTCTCTCATTTTTAATCATTATGTCCCCATCATGAGCAAAATCAAATGTCAAAAGATTCAGGCAACAAACTTCAGCGCTGAACCAGTTGAACAGTCAAGGTAAAACTGCTACTACACATGCTTAAATGTTTCTTCAGCTGACAGCCAATAGCAGCACACCCACACAGTATTGAAAGAAAAGAGGCGCTTACACCTGTTCATAAAAGTGCATGTTTACAAAAGAGTAAACATCTTCATCAGCAATTGAAAATTCAAGAGCAACTTCTTCAACTTTCTTTGTTAATCAGTATCACATCTGACAAAGAGGTATGTTTTACAATTTCTTGACCTACAACTGTGATCACTGACTCAGGTTAAAGCATTCACAGAAATCAGTCAACTCTTTCAATCTAGATCAAAAGTGAAAACAGAGTGAAGAGCTTAAACAGAATCACAAACCTGAGGTTAAAGAAGCTGCTCATACATCTTCTCAAGCTCAAAAAAGGCCTATCTGAAAATGTCAATGAATTTCACCTACAAACTGTGCTATTGAAGGTGTAACAAGTACAGATCTTTAAAGCAACACTGAGAACTATGACATCAATCTCATTCATTATTGAATCAAAAAAGAAAGCTGATCTGAAGAAAATTTCAAGCAAGACAGCAGCATGACTCATTCACTTACTTGAAAGAGATCAACTTTATCTCTCAGCAAACATAAATCAGATATCAGTGACATTTCTTTAAGAGAGAAAAAGAATTTCACTGTCAGAAGTCAGCACTATCAGCAAATACTTAAATTTGTGAGCATCTTTATAAGTCAGCCTGAACTGCATTTGCAAGCAGCTCAAACTAACAAGGCTTTTTGTCAAGAATTGCTTAAGAAAAAACAGTCAGTTTCAAAAAACTCTCTGTTTAACAATGATCTATTTAAATTGACTTGTGAAGATATAGCAAACTGAAACAAGACAAAAGTTATTCAAGACATTGAGCAATTAATTGTTTTTACTTTAGAAAAACTGTTTTGTCATAAAGCAAAACACCTCAAGCACTTAATTAAAACTGTTAATGAAAGCTGAATTAAATTCATTTCTCTTGTTAAAGGTCCTTATCTGCAGCTTAACTTTGTTGTAAAACTTAAATTGTTTGCATTCATCTCTGATTAACTTAAGAAATTGCAACCCTCTATTAATGATTAACAGATGACATTGTGTCTGATAACTACAAATAAGATGTATTTCTCATTTCTGATAGCAAAGATGAAATGCAGCAACAAAGCACTCAATATTGTAAATTGACAGAATACTCATAGTGCTGCTGTTGCAACAAATGCTGTCATTAAGTTGTATAAATTGATGTTCTGTCAAGATGAGCTTCATTAAAAGATTCTTATCTTCTCAGTCTTGCATAATCATTGAGCTGTTGATAAATTGTTATTGAAGTATGACCTTTATTGAAAGAACTGTTCAATTCATATTGTCTTAACTAGAATGCAGAGTCTGCATCAACAGCATGACTTTTGTGTGAGCTGACTAAGCAGCGTCACATGACACAGCAAGTTCTGATGCTAGGTCAGAATAGGACTAAAATCCTCTGCAAAGCCTTCTTATTTCAACACTTCTTCTCAGTTTTAGATGACCTGAATATTCATTCACTAGCCAGTATAAAGTCCTTCAATCTCACTAGAAAGTGGGTTTGACAGTGAGGTAAGAAAGTGAGAATGTAAAAGGTGACAAGAAAGGTCAACAACAATGAGGTTTGAACATGTGTCAAAGACAGGTCATTAATTAAATATAAGACCTGACTGAATAAGAAAACAGCTAAACTTGACAGCAGACAGAGCCTTAGTAAGCCCATCTGCTGCTTGCTTGATGGTAGGTATGAATTCAAAGTCAACAAGGTGACAATCAACAGCTTCATGAACAAAGTGATATTGTATGTCAATGTGCTTGATACAAGCATGAAACTCAGAGTTTCTAGCTAGGTTCATAGCTTTGTTGTTGTCAGCTCAAATGATGACAACATTGTTGTCATGAAAATAGCCAATTTCACTAAGAAAATGGCGTAGCCAAATGGCTTTCTTCATAGCTTGCATTTCAGCCATGTACTCAGCCTCTGTCAAGAATAGAGTAACAGATTGCTGACATTTAGAACATCAGCTAATGAGACCTTCATATAGAAGAAAGAGATAAGCCTCAGTGAACTTTCTGATGTTGTGACAGCCACCTCAGTCAGCATCAGTATAGCTGATGAGATCATTGTCAGTGATACCATAAATGACATTGAGATCCATAGTGCCAGCGAGATACTTAAAGATCTGCTTAACAGCATTATAGTGTGATGTGTTAGGGTTCTGAGCAAACTGACTAACAGTAAAGACGGCAAAGGTGATGTCAGAATGTGTCTGTAACATAATGTACATTAGTAATCTGACTGCTTTCTGATACCGTCAAATGACAGTGATGTCAGCCTGAGTGATAGACTCCTTCATGAGTACTGCATTAGAATTCATAAAAGTGTCAACAGAAACAGCCTGCAACTGCTGAAAGGTCTGAAGAACCTTGTTGATGTAAGCTGTCTGAGTAAGACAGATTGTGCGTTCAGCACAGTTTTGTTTCACTTTCATGTCTAGATAGTAGAACACAGAACTGAGATCTGACATCTTAAACGTGTCATTAAGACATTGTTTAACGTTCTGAATAGCTGACTTATCCTTTTCAACAAGCAGAAAGTCATCAACATAGATGATAATGATGACACCATTTCATACAAACATGCTATGATCAGAATCAAGTCAACAGAAATCAAGAGACATGAGAAGATCATGTAAGGTCTTATACCACAGACAAGGTGCTTGCTTTAGACCATAAAGGGTCTTATTCAGCAAAGCAACCTTGTTGAATAGCTCATAGCTGTGAGGTAACTCAACATAAACAACCTGATCAATAGAGCCATAAAGAAACGCAGTAGTGATGTTCATTTAATTCACTTCAAGGTCATAATGTGCTGCAAGGGTGAAGAGGGTCTTATACATCTGCAGCTTAACGTCAGACACAAAGATTTGATCATAGTCTATGTCAAACTGCTGTTTGTAGCCTTTGACAACCCAGCGAGCCTTATAACAGCTAACCTGACCATGGGCGTCACGCTTGACCTTGTAAACCCAGCGTCCTTTAAGAACATGCTGATTTGATGACACATTAACAATGTCCCATGTGTTATTATTCTTCAGTGACTGAATTTCATTCTTCATAGCTGTCTTTCATTTGTCACACAGAGGTGACTTCACAGCCTGCTTATATGTGGTTGGTTTGACGATGTCATCAATAGAAATTGCAGCATACACATATGAAACATGTGTGTCAGACTTGTCAACAACTGAGTGATCACAAAGGTTGTAGTGTGATGCAGCTGCTGAGGCTGAAGGGTTCAATGAACCTACTGCTGAGGCTGAAGGGTTCAATGAATCAAGCTCATCTGAATCAGACAACTTGTCTAGAACTTGTGAGTCTGAACCCATGAGTTCAGACTGACAATGTGAAGAGGTAGATGCTTTTTCTGAAACAGAAGAAGATGAAGAATGCATGCTGACAGAATTTGATTGCTGTAATAGCAAGAATCAAAGCAGCAGTGTAGCTGATGCAGACACTCTCTCTGAAACAGAAGAAGATTGTGATGACAAGAATGAGAACGCAGAAGAAGAATCAACAGCATGATTGCTAGTGCTAGTTGTCTCTTTCTTGCTGTGAACCTCTATGTTAGCTAAGTTTTCATAAGCGGTAATGCTCTCATTAACAAAGCAGTTATGGGACTCTAGAACCTGTTTTGATTCAGAGTCTCAAACACGGAAGATTGAGCTTTCTTTCATGTCTAAATAGTGGCATTTGAGGCTGCAGTCCTCAAACTTGACTTCTTGCTGATGTCATTTCTTAGAAATGTGTGCTCAAGCAATGATATCAAAGATGCAAAGACTTGAGAGGTCAGAAACATTGCCTGTTCATGCTTCATAGAGTGTCATGTCAAGTACTCAAGTAGAAGACCGGTTCTTGATATAAACTGCAGTTTTAATGGCTTTTAGTCAGAGGTGTGAGTTCAGGCCAAAGTCTTTGAGCATAGCTTGTGCGGGTTTGCAAATAGTGCAATTTAGCCGCTCAGAAACACTGTTTTCTTCAGGTGAATAAGGCATAGTAGGTTCTCAGATGATGCTGTTGGCTGAAAACCAGTTCTTCAAGACAAGATACTTATGCTCAAAGTCAGTGTGAAGGCATTCTAAAGAATAGTCAGAATAGTCAGTCTTCATCAATGTGACAAAGTCCTTGATATGCTTGACTGTCTTACCTTTGATTTTCATGAAAAACATTCAGATAAACCTTGTGAAGTTGTCAGTAAGGGTAACAAATCATCTTGAACTGTCATAGACAATGGGCATTATGGGTTCAACAACATTCAAATGAATAAGATCTAATGATCAAGTTGCTCACTCAATAAAAGCATTGTAAGAGCAACAAGTCTGCTTGACTTTCATGCACAGTTTACAGACATCATGTCATCAAGAAAGATCCTTAAGATCTATGCTGTTGATGATTTTAAACAGACGCTCAATGTTTGTATGGCCTAAATGGCTCAAGCATCAATGCCACATATCAAACAATACCTTGAACTCACAATTAGCTGCAAAGGCATGAGACTGAGGTGTATTGTCAAGGTGTAGCTGAAAAATCCCGTTGACCTCAAAAGTGTATTTGATGACGTTGTTTTTGTGACGTATGATGCAGTCACACATGTCAAAAAAGATACCATCAGCGTGCATGCAATGATCAAAAACAAGGTTTGCAGAGGAATCAGAGGCATGCATAACATCTTTGAGGATAACCTCTTGTATGCCACCATCAGGATGTAATAAACATAGTGAAACCATGTTCTTTTCAATGATCTGAGCAGGTTCATTAGCCATTTTAAGAGACCTAGAAATAGACTCATAGATAAGAAAGAATTTGCATGTAGAACACAAGTGATCAGAGGCTTCAGTATCAACAATTCACACACCCATAAGGTGTGATCCTATGACAAACATAAAGCTGAGCGTTGTGGCATTGTCATCAGTCTTATTGAAGATTGATTTGATGTTGTTGAAGAACTTGCCTGAGAACTTGTTTGACAACAATGATTTGTCCTTCTTCTTTGCAGCTCAAGCTGCATTGAGTTTCTTCTTCTTATGAGGGTATTGACAAAGCACATAGGTTTCTCATGATCAGTCTTCTTACAGTGTGAACACTGAAGCAACGATGACAATTTTGATTTGCCACAAAAGGCCATTGCAACAGAGCTCTTATTATTCTTCATTTTAGTCTCATCAATCAACTCAGCAGCTAAGAAATTGAAAGTAGAAGTTGTAACGCAAATGAACTGATGTTTAGTCATGACAAAGGCATTAAATGTGAATTCAAGGTTGTTAAGAAGAACAGTGAGTATAACCCAGTCTGAAAAGGTAGAATTCATCTCTTGCAAACATTGTGATGAAGTCTTTAGCTGATCAACATAGTTCTCAATGAACTTAAACAAATCATAGTGATGACTTAAAAGTGTTGTAAATGTAAGGTATCTGGTGTTAAAGCCCTGAACCTCATACAACTTCTTGAGCTTCAACCACATTTAATGTGCAGAAAGGTTCTGAATGAACCCCTTAAGGTCATTCTGACATGACAGTGCTATAGTAGCACATGCCCTGTTGTTCTTTCTACTTCAGACAATGTATTCAGATGAGGACTTCAAGTTCAAAGTGTTAACATCATTAAGTTCAACAACTGGTTCAAAAGACGTGCCTGAAACAACAGCTCATAGGTCTTTGTTCATAAGGATGAACTTGACGTTAGTGGCCCATGAGGCATAGTTACTAGCGTCAGCAAGATGAGAAAAGTTGAAAATGCTGTTCAAGAAAGTCATGATTATGTGGGTTGTCAAGAACAAACATCAAAACACAAAGACTATCAAAAAAGTGAAGAGATGTCAACCAAGAATATCATGATGATGAGTTGTTCAAGAATATTAAAACAACAAAGGTGTTGTTTGAGAAAGCACTTAGGTAAGCTATTGAAAAACAATGAGTCATTTAAGAAAGCACTCAGGTGAGCCATTGAAATGATGAAAATGTCGAAACTGAGAATATTGAATAACAACAAAAGGGGTCATTTGAGAAAGCACTCAGATAGGCTATCAAAACAATGAGTTATTCAAGGAAGCACTCAGATGAGCTATTGAAATGACAAAAATGTCAAAACTGAGAATATTAAGTAACAACAAAAGGGGTCATTTGAGAAAGCACTCAGGTAGGCTATTGAAACAACAAAAGATGCTGTCAAAAGACAGTGACAGTGAGGTCAATGAATGACTGACTAATGTCTTAAGATATGAAGACAGAATGTCAGGCTCATAACCTATTGAAGTATGACCTCTATTGAAAGAACTGTTTAATTCATATTGTCTTAACTAGAATGCAGAGTCTGCATCAACAGCATGACTTTTGTGTGAGCTGACTAAGCAGCGTCACGTGACACGGCAAGTTCTGACGCTAGGTCAGAATAGGACTGAAATCCTTCACAAAGCCTTCTTATTTCAACAATTGTTCATGACTATTTAAAAGGCTCTGTTTCAATTAAAACTTCTGATACAGAATGAGAAAGAGGCTATACACACTACTCATCTTCATTAATTTCATGTTTAGCTGACTATCAATAAGTTTCTGAAATTTCCTAAGCTGAAGGTTAGCTTTATTGCAAAGATTGATGACCTACATCAAGACAATGTCAGATTAACTCACAAAATTAGAAAATAAAAGCATTGAGTTGTTGAACCTGATGTTTGATGTTTACATTCATCTCAGAGGCTCAGATTAAAAGCATAAAACATATCTGAGAAATGAGAATCTCACTCAATTCAAACAACAGCAATAAAGACAACAACGCTTTATCATTTGATGTCAAAGTAAAAGAATGGTTTTTTCAGAATTATTCTATGCATAAATCAATAGTTTCATTATTTAGGCCTTACTTATTAAGTAAATGCTTAAAGAGTACGTTTTCAATAATGACTTTCTTAATGACTCATTGCATTTCAACATTGGCTTAAGGGTTAAGTTATATACATTTGACTTATTTTCACTTAAGCTTTTTCATGTAAACTTATTATTTTGTTTGCAAATTATATTAATTATTCATCAACAAGAGCTCAACAAATCTGAAAGAAGAAGGTCTGTAACATAAACAACTACCTTCTGTACTGAGGCTCACTGAGCAAGAAGAACAACCTACTAAGTGTGCTGTAAGTAGGTAGTTAAGAAAAGAAGGTCTAGAAGTAATGATGACAGTGGTGACAAGATTGACAGAATAGAAAAAAAGTCACATATCACCTTATATCTAAACATACATTTGACATAAGTGTCATGAGTTTGCAATGAGACCAATGCTCAATTGATAATGTCTAAATATAAAAAGAATACTATAAAGAGAAAAGAAGAAAAGAAGAGCTTCATACAGAAGTAAGAAGATAATGTGCTTTAGTCTTAAAGTCTTAGTAAGCAACTAGATCATAAGACCTTAGTATGAGTTCAACTTATGACATCATCTCTTTCTTTTTCTTCAAGATTGTGCTTTAAGTGTCTGAAAAGATTGTCATACAGTTGTCATTGTCTGTTGACACATGTTTGTCTTCTTTATACAGATAAGATTCACAAATAAAGTTCTTATTGCTTGCTGACATGTGATTTTCTTTCTTGTACAATTCAGATGACAATTTACTTTAGCTTATTTGTCAGTGAAGTGAGTTATAAACCTTCTCATCTCTTTTCTCAAATTTCTTTTTCTTTCTTCTTCAACTTCTTCACTGTCATTTCTTGTATGTGAAATCTCTTTTGATTGACATATTTCAGCACTGACTCTTGTATAACAAGCTTAACAGCAACAACAACATCAACAATTATCATCATGTAAGTGTCATATAAGTATGTGTCTCAGAGCTGATAACTTATAGAGTTCTTATCTTGTACAATGCTTACATTGCTGCTTTTGTCTGTGTGAACACTGATGTCAATTCTGTTCTTAAGGTTAATCAACAGCAGCTTGTTTTGTATACTCACTTTTCTCAGACAATGGTCATTCTTGCTTTGTCTGATGACAATGTTCTGTTCATATGAAACTGTATTATACTGCAGCAGATGAGAACTCATCAGCTGTTTTACATCAATGTGATTCTGATTCAGAGTCAGAACATGTTGATTTCTGACAGTTGTACTGAATGTCAGAAATGCAGTATGTCACTCTTTTTAAAATGTCATCATATGTCAAAACATTTCAATAAATGTTGTGACAACTGCAAGTAACTTGATCATGCTGCTCACTGCTTCATACACAACAACAATGTACTCATTGTCATCTTAGACAATGTTACAACCATACCCAGTTGGGACTAACGGGATGGGTCGAACGCAAGAACTGTGTAGTCTTCAGTATGAGACAACAGGTTGAGTGTTGACTCGACCGTGAGAACATCAAGTCAACCCTTAAGTGATCAAGTCGACCCTTTGAGGGTCAACCCTTGTTCTATATAGAAAGGGTTGTTTCCCTTATGGAAACGATCGTGTTCAACTCAATACAAGTTATCAACTACTGGTTTACCCTACACCGCACACTGAGACTCTTATATCAACAAGCACAAACCTTTAGCCCTAATATTCAAGGCATCTCAGATCAGAATGTAACACTTTGAACATTCTTACAATATAAGAATGACAACCAGTGCGCAGAAGTCAGCTTCAACAAGTTAAGTCAACCTTCAAGGCCTTCAGCAAATGATTGATGTACTCAAGGTACCAGCACTCAATGTGTTCACAGGTGAAAGAGGGAAGCTGTGAGCCTTCTTGGCCAAGCTCAAGTTATATATTGAATTCAACCAGGCAAAGTTCAGGTCTGAGATGAACAAAGGCCTGTTTACCGTATCATACCTCAAGGATGCAGCATTTGATTGAGTTAACCCCAAACTGCATGAGTTCCTTGACAAGACATCAAAGAAACAAATGAACAATAAGAAATCCATATTCAACAACTATAAGAAGTTCAAGAATGAGCTTCAAAGAGCCTTCAGGGTAGTCAACGAGAAACAAGCAGCGGAAAGACAACTTCACATTCTAAAGATGAATAAGTCAGCAGTCAAGTATGCGGCAGAGTTTCAGCGAATCGCGGCCCTAATGAATTGAGACAACGACGCTTTAGTATCGCAATACTACTGAGGACTCAACAAGACTATCAAAGATGAGATAGTCAGAATGAATCAACCTGAAGAGCTTCAGAATATGATCAATATCTTCATCAACATTGACAGTCATCAATGAAAACAACGGATGAAGCATACAGAGCACTACACATCAAAGATGTGAGAAAGACATTATACCCTCAGAAGAGGTGACCCTATGAACCTCAACGCAATTGAGAAGCACTGTGAGCAGCAACCACAAGTGAAGCAAGAATGATGCATGAGCAAGTCCTATAAGCCTCAATCTCAATGAGCAGAGACTCACAAATGTTATAATTGTGAAAAGCCCAAACACCTTGCAAGGACCTGCAAGAAACCTCAATGAGAGAGAAAAGAAGTTACAACAACAAATACACACATAGTGCACGACGCCCTGAGCTGAACAGTCTGCTACAACAACATGTGCTGAACACATATGAGCAGCAAAGACAGAGCCGGATGATACCCACAGAAACTCAAGAAGGAACAAAATGGTTACAACACAACAGGTCAATCAAAGAGATTAGCTATTTTAAAGAAAGCCAAGATCAAAGAAACTGATACTCACAGAACTCAGGTAGAAGAAGACTACAGTGATAGCACCTGAACGGCCCTGAATTTGAATGCAGACTCAGAAGATGTCAACAACTGAGAAGTCAACATAGGACTCAAAATAAGATATGAGCACTCAAAGAATCAGCGTCAAGAGATGCGTCAACAACTGCTAAAAAGACAGCAGAAAGAGCTCAAGAAAAGAGTTGATGACCTTAAGAAGCAACAAGAAGAAACAAAAGAAGCAAAAGCATGCTTAAAACTTGACAAGTTGATGAAAGACGTGTGAACAGCAACCAACCCAGTACTGAAACAACTTGTGTGAAAAACTAAGAGTCACAAAATCGAGATCCGTTTACCCACAGAGTATCTGACACCAGACAGTGGTCGATGAACCTTTTCAGAAGGCTACATGCCACCTGAGTTTCTGAATAAAGTGGAAGCACTTCAGATTCAGATTCAGTGAGAATATGATCAGTACAAACTGCGCCTACACTCAGAGAGATATATCAAGAAAGGCAGTGAGGAATACATACAATTGATCGAACAAGAGGTAGAGCCTGAATGATTTCAGAACCTCTGAAGAAGAGCAAGCAACGCAGTACAGTCAAAAAACTGCAAGCTTCCTCAAAGAGACTAGAGAACAAGAAGCTTCTAATGTCTCAGAAGAACGACAAAGACCACAAGATATGAGTTGACATTCAGGTTGAACGAAATGAAATCCTTCAAGCAATAGTAGACTTAGAAGCAATCAACAACTATATTTTGCAGCAAGCGATAAGAATGCTAGAACTAATGCCGCAGCGAGCGCCGAAGCCTATGCAGATATATATGGTCAACGGAGAATCCGAGTGAATAACAGACCAGGTTCACATCAAAGCCATGATACTGAAAGATCCACAAGAGTTGACGTTTGATGTTCTCAATTCAATCAAGTATGACGCCATACTAGAAATGCCCTGATTACGCGAAAAGAACTCAAGAATTGATTGAATCAGCAAAGAATTATATGTCATGATAGATGCGTATGAGATCCCCGAACAACCAGAAATGAGCTTATCAGAGCATAAGTCATGAGATCACAAAATACCGCTATTGAATGACAAGCAACCAAAGTGAA